>JGI1358J11329_10004439_pt1 | contig 10110 bp, 10 predicted proteins | sample Subgroupgradi54m_FD_11329 | JGI IMG/M metagenome (IMG submission 11329)
CTAAAGTAGCAATTTGTCATAATTCCTATTTTGCGCTTCAAAATAAGGCTATTTTTATGCTTGGTTCATTCACCCTCCACGGCAAATTCAATCGGCGAAGACTTCCCCGCATCAATGTGCCGTACGGGGAAGTGATAGAGCAAGTCGCGCATGGTCAAAATCCCCAAGCGTTTAAGCGCCGCTTCTTGCTCTTTGGTTACGCGACCCAAAGCAGTGATGGGTGAATGAGGCAGAAACACATTGTTCATGTGTCCTATCATACCACTTCTTATTTCGCTGTGAGAAAAAAGTTTATGCTACAATTGTCGTACTTCTCAGAGAAAATCACCACTGAAGATCTCAACACTTACATGATCACCACATCTTTCGGAATTCTTTTTTTACTGGCTTTTATTATGTCGATTGAGTTTGGGCAGACTGCTACGGAAATAGTTCGACAAGGGACAACGTACGGTTTTAAAAATGCGCTATTGATATCTTTCGGAGCATTTGTTTCTGAAATTCTTTTTCTCATACTCACCATTACAGGACTTATTTTTTTCTTCAGTGATCCAAAAATTCTCAAGTTTGTATGGATTTTTGGAGGAGTGATACTTTTTTATTTGGGAATACAAGCTTTACGCAATCATAAAAATATCATTGCCGCATCGGATCAGCAGGAAAAAAATGATGAGCGTCGACCATTTCTCACGGGCTTGGCAATCAATTTTCTCCACCCGCTCAATATTCTTTGGTGGTCGGGCACACTTGGACCGATTATTTTAGCAAGTGCTCATGATAATGGATTTTTCACCGCGACCATAGATGGACTTGGTGTGTCTTTCGGCGCACTTGCTTGGTGGGTGACACTTTCATTCATTTCATCTTTTATTCAAAGATCATTTACCGGATCAGTGATTAAGAGTATCAACATGCTCTCCTCCGTCGGACTCATTCTTTTTGGTGTGTATTTTTTATACAAAGCCTCTCAGTTGTTCTTTTGAGGGTATCTCTCAGAATGGTCTTTGAGACTATTCTCTCAAAAAACCCTTAAAAATCGTGCTCCTGCACACCTGTGTCGGAAAAAGGATGTTGTGCAACTCATTTCGTATCGATTGCACTTATGTTCTTGCAATGGCATACTTCTTTATAGAGATATTATTGATTTGTAAGAAGAATCATTATGTATATAAAAGAACCCAATTGCTAAGATTTTGAGTGTTACGAATTTCTCATTCCCGATGTGAAAATAAAAGAGCCTTGTCGGCTCTTTTTTTGATTACTTCTGTACCTCGGATATCGGGATCGGTTTTTTGCGAATCCTTTACCAAACATGGAGCAGCAGTGATTCGGCGCGAGGTAAGGGGATATAAATATCACCGGAAGGATAGATGCGAATTGTGTGTTCAGGTGGAAGGATAAAATCGAAATCAGCATGAGACTCCCACGCGCTTCCGCTTGCTTGCGCAGGCTTCTTCATTGCGGCGGTTATGGTGAATATTATGGTGCTTTTTTCTGTGTTTATCACCGCACTGCGAAGTTCTCCTTTAACGATATATGATGCCGTGGTCAGTGTTGCATGAAATCTACGATTGGTCAGAGTCGTTAGCCGGATAGCTGATTCGGTGATGATGTGATGCATATATTTTTCCTTTGCACATGCATGAATGTTCCTCTGGGAGGAGATGATAGCATAGGTTGTCAAAATGAGTAGTGCATTTTTTTGGGCGTATCAAACGTTGTCATTAGGAAAAATTTTGGACTTCTGCTAGGCTAGGGTGCAGAAAGTTCCTCATATTTTTTCTTGGAGACAACAATGAATTTCCGAAATTTCTGGAATGTACTCAGCAGTATCCCGTGGGGATTGCGACTTGCCGTCCCTGTGATGTTGCTTTCCATACAATTCAATTTGTGGAATGGTTTATACGCGCTCTCATCATGGGAGTTTGTTGCCACGATGCTTATCTTGACGCATGTGACCATTGCCGCGATCACGATTTACCTGCATCGTGCGATGGCGCACAGTGCACTCGAGCTGCATCCCGTCGCCAGTCATTTTTTTCGTTTCTGGCTTTGGATGACGACAGGAATGGTGACGAAAGAGTGGACTGCAATTCACCGCAAGCATCATGCCAAGTGTGAAACAGCTGATGATCCGCACAGTCCGCAGGCGTGGCTCGCACGTATTGAGAATAATTTCTTGCGCATATTCCTTATCATTTTTGTGTGGATTCCGTGGCGTGGCGTACGTTCCTATGTGGAAGAATCCAAAAATCAAGAAACTCTTGAACGCTATGGGCGCGGTACTCCCGATGATTGGCTTGAGCGACATGTCTATACTCCACACAGCAAGTTGGGCATCGTGATGCTGTTGGCTATCGAATTTTTTTTGCTCGGTCCGGTATGGGGAACACTGCTCTGGCTTATCCAAATGCTCTGGACTCCCGTATTGGCGGCAGGGGTGATCAACGGCGTCGGACACTTTGTGGGCTATCGTCATGCGGATACGACTGATGCTTCGCGGAATATTTTTCCTTTCGGTCTTTTGATCGGCGGGGAAGAGCATCATAATAATCACCACCTTGATCCGTCGAGCGCGAAACTTTCTCGCAAATGGTGGGAGTTTGATGTTGGTTGGCTGTATATTCGCCTTCTTCAAATCTCGCGTCTTGCAACGGTCAAACATGTGCACCCGACTTCGGCAAAGCGTGTCCGTTCTCCGGATGAAAAAACACTACTCTTGCTTCGGAGAGATAATGGCTATGTACGAAAATCATTGCGCAAGCTCATGTTGTCTCTGATTGACCAAGAGATCAAAGAGTCTCAAGGCAGTGCGAAACGTCGACTCATTTTTGTGCGCGATGCATTGCGTCATATGTCATGGAGAGAAACGCACTTGCTTCCGGGTTGCAATGTCATGCAGCGACTTCCTCGACAGGAACGGCTTGAGCTCATCATGCGATTCGCTCAATTGTTTATGAGTATTCAAGCACCGGCGAAAATGGTGGTCACTTCCCCCGAGCGTGAAGCCCGACTACTTGATGATCTTCGTGCATGGTATAGAGATGCACAACAGACGAAAATTAAACCACTGATGAAGTTTGCGGATAAACTCTTTCGTTTGGAGCGTCCGATATCTTCAGCGACACATTCTTCGTAAATTCGTTTTATCACACCGAACTTTTTTGTTCGGTGTTTTTTTTACTTAATATACGGATTTATGACCAAAAGTACTATTTATTTACGATCGTAAATAAATAGTACTTTTGGTCATGGCGTTGTTACAAATTTAAATGTGAATTCAAATGTAAAAAAATCACCTCGCACGAATGCGGGGTGAACAGTGCTTCACTGCGTGAGTTTATGTGTCGGGGTGTTTCCAAATGATAACAGAAAGATTATCCCGCGGCTTGGCGTTACGGAGCATTGTGTCAAGTGTTTCCGCACCCGGTAGCGGAGTATCCGCAAACAGCTGTAAGCCGGCAATTCCTTGAGGGAGCATGTCGACGACGTGGTGATCTTCAATACCATCGCTTGCGAGAACGATTTTGCGCGGATGTGCTACGGTAATAATTTCCGGTTCACGGAGCAGCACATTTCCCATGTGGAGGTCTCCCAACGCACGCGACATTTGCAGTCCGGACTCTCTCCACCAAAGGTAACTTCCTTCATAGCATCCACCCCGAAGAATTCCCGCTTCACGTTCGGTGAGATTTGTCCGGACGTTATGATTGGGTCCAACATGTTGATTGCCATCTTTGTCGATGATGAGTGCAGGTGAGTCGCCCATCACTCCGAGTACGGCACAATCGAGTGATTTAATCACCACGCAAACGGTGATCGTGGAACCGCTCCAGGGAAGTTTGTTTGTTGCAGTGATGAGTTCACGAAAAAAATGATACATCGTTGCGACGGGGTCGTGCGTGCGCGGCAAGAATAATTCCGGTATTTTTTGCTCAATAAACTTCCGCGCTTCATCGGCGACCATGTTGCCCCCATGCCCGTCACAGACAGCTAAAACAGCAATACGTTCATCCTGAGCGGCAAGAATGTTTGCGTAGCATCGGTCTTCTTGTGCAGTGCGAGTGCCGATGACGCTTGCGCCAACGGTATTGCCAAAATCTGTTATATCCAATTTCGTCTCCTCAAATAAGATCTTCCGATACAAAGTATACAGAATTTTTGGAATCTTCATAATCTTCATTGCGTTGCCTTTGTGCTTGAGAAATTTTGTGTTAGATTAGTGCACATACTACCGAGTAAAAAGGTAATATAAAAAATATATTGGAGACGTGGCTGGGGGGTCCAAGAAAACAAAAGACACCTCACTGCAGCAGTTCGCGATAAGTAAGAGTAAGAGAAAATAATAATAATATTCTGGAGACGTGGCTGAGTGGTCTAAAGCACCTCACTGCTAACGAGGCGTCCTGTAACAAGGACCGAAGGTTCGAATCCTTCCGTCTCCGCCTTTAAATAAAAAAAACAGCTAACGCGTTCGCGTTGGCTGTTTGTTTTTTCATTCGACTATCTCACCGAGATTATTGGGGTCGCCAAGATCATTGGTAATTACAGTTTTTCCAGACATAAGCACCATTTCAAGCGGGGAAGGAACACGATGGACTTTTCCGGGCGGCATCCAAAATCCCGCACGATCAATTCCCCCATCACTGCAGTCTCTTCGCAAGCATCCGACAAAGCACCTCGGGTCGTCACGATACCTCACTGCATGTTCGGGAAGCAGGAAATGCTCTTGGGGTGCGTAGAGCGTGACGGGTTTCCCGATGTAGATTGGATGGGCACACCACGCGCAGTGAATCGACATTTTGCTTATGCAGTCGAGGCAGTAATCGGGATTTCCGTTTTCCACAAGTGGCATCGACATGGTCAATGTCTCACTGAATGGGGTGATGCGACCGGTTTTTTTCGTAGGGTGCCCGCAGATATTCGCGGTATAGGTTTTTCGGAATGGATGCGAAAGGATTACCGCACCCACCTTGAGGTGTTTCCATAATTTTCTCACCATGATTCTCCTGTGAACAAGTTCTCTGTGCAGGATACTACCCTAAATATTTTTTTCCGTCGAGATGCACAATTTCCTTGACTCACTTTCTCCTTCGGCGGATAATATAACTTAGTATTCATTATAATAATTTGCACATCATGACTGATGATTCTCAACTTAATCCTGTTTCCGCTCCGTCATCTTCGGTAACTCAACCGGAGGGGACTAAGCAAGCTCCCCGTATGGGCGCACTTATTGGTATCGCTATTGCGGTAGTGATCGTCGCTCTCGGTGGATTTTTTATTTTTTCGCGCATGGCAAAAACAGCCCCCGTGAATTCTGCGGATAACGCCCTCGCCTCCGATGATACGGGTCTCACTATTTTCTGGGCTGAGTGGAAACCGGCTGATTACTTGCAAGAGCTCACGAAGGACTTTACCAAAGAAACCGGCATCAAGGTAACGGTTGTTCAGGATTCATGGGGTACGTGGACCGATACATTCTTTAATGAAATGAAGAAAAAAGCACGTGGACGTTTCGATCTCGCGGTCGGCGATTCGCAGTGGCTTGGGCGCGGTTCAGTGCAAGGCGATTATGTTGAATTGACCAAATGGATGGATGACAATAAAATTGCGCAAAAATTTACCGATGCGTCCATTGCGGGATATTCGGAATATCCGAAAGGGAGCGGACACTACTGGGCGATTCCCGTTGAAGGTGATGCTGCAGGTTTTTCTTATCGCAAAGATTTATTCGAAGATCCCAAAGAAAAAGCCGCATTCAAAGCGAAATACGGCTATGAACTGGCAGTCCCCAAGACATGGGCTGAGTTGAAAGATATTGCTGAATTTTTCTACAGACCGAAACAGGATTTTTACGGAATTCTCGTCTGGACCGAACCTGATTATGACGGTATGACCATGGGTATGGATTCATTGGTGTGGGCATGGGGTGCAAATCTCGGTGATCCGAAAACCTACAAGGTGAATGGCGTCTTAAATACGAAAGAAGGAGTTGATGCACTCAAGTTTTATAAACAGCTTTACCAATATACGAGTCCGAAGTGGGCGAAGTATTATCTCGATACTCACTCCAGTTCCAATCAGCCGCTCATTGACGGCAATGTGGCAATGGCAATGGGGTATTTCTCAATCAATCCGGAGCTTTTGGATAAACAAAGGAATCCGAAATATTATGACAAGATCGGATTTTTTGCCATGCCGAAAGGTCCCAAGGGGCAATTTGCATCGCTCGGCGGTCAAGGTGTTTCGATCGTGAGCTATACAAAAAAGAAAGATGAAGCGTTCAAATTTCTCGAATGGTTTACGCGAGATGATGTCCAGAAAAAATGGGCGGAACTCGGTGGATTAAGCTGTAACAAGACCGTGCTTGCGTCCGATGAATTCTTAAACGCCTCTCCACTCAACCGACCATTTGTTGAATCAATGAATATTGTGAAAGATTTCTGGGCCGTACCCGAATATTCGCAGTTGATACAGATCAGTCAGCGTTATTGGTATCAATACGTCGTTGAAGGGACGATTTCCGCCGAAGATGCAATGAATAACATTTCAAAAGAATGGGAAGCGGTCTTTGATAAGAATGGATATTACAAAGAATAGTCAGTACGAATAGTATCGTTTATGAAATCCCCTTTTTTCGCCAGCATACAATGGAGATTATTGGCGATGTCCTTTCTTCTGGTCGTCGTTCCGGTGATGCTCGTCGGGTTTCAAGTCTATAATACGTTTCAGACGGAAACATTTGCCAACACGGAAAAAGATCTGAAAAATATCGCCAGAGATTGGTTCAACACCACGGAAGCCTATATCTTGGAACAAGATCGGATTTTAAAGCGCGAGGAGTTTTTGTATGAAAAAAGATTGGAGTCGGTAACGCTCAATGCCGAAAAAATAATGGAACTTGCAACCGAGGCTCATGGCGCAGCCGCTCAAGGCGAATTAGCGAGGGCGTACGATAAAATCGCTGAGATTAAGATTGGCTCAAGTGGGAATATCCTGATGTTTAATTCACGAGCAGACATTGTTGTTTTCCAAAATAAGACCGCTGTCGGCGACAATCTCTTCAAGGTTGTCCCCAAGGATACCGTTCCGGTTTTTTCCGATGCGATCAAGAAAATTGTGGAACTCAAGCCCAAAGAAACGCTGACACTGAAGTATGCATGGAGCGATGAGGGTCCGACAGGGCTTGCACGACAAAAAATGGGCGTGTTCACCTATTTCAAACCTTTGGATTTGATTATCGGGACGAGTGCGTACATTAGTGATTTTAAAAGTGAAGATTTAAACGGCAAGCTTGTTGCGGAGCTCAAAGATTTAATGGCGCAGCAAAAAATCGGTGAAAACGGATATATTTGGGCAATAAACAGCAAGGGAGATTATATTGTTTCCAAGAACATGTATCGTAATGGTGAAAATGTTATCAATGAAAAAGATCAGAATGGCGCGCTCGTGATCAAAGAGATTATCGACAATTCAGCAAAACTTTCCGGCGGGGATTCATACATTCGTTACTATCCATGGAGAAACGTCGGAGAGAAAACGGATTCAATGATGGTGTCGGCAAGTGTCTATGTGCCCGAGTGGGATTGGATCATTGGTGTGAGCGCCTACAACAATGATTTTTTGAAGGGTCTTGCGGTGATACGATTGCAAATAATTTACACTATTTTGAGTACGGTTTTGGCCGCACTCCTTGTTGCATATATTTTTGCGACTCTGCTTTCTCGTCCGATAAAAAAATTAGAACAGGTTGCCATCCATGCGGCGGCGGGAAATCTCGATCAAGGCGTTGAGCAGAAGCTTATCGAAAAATCAGGTGAAATCGGAAATTTGGCAAGATCGTTTGAAGCAATGATTGTTAATCTGAGAAATAAAATAAGCACGTTAAACAGTGTGAACCTGAGTTTGGAGAAGACGCAAAAAGAAGTCGAGGAAAATCTTTTGGAAGTTTCACGAATGAATAAGTTCATGGTTGGCAGGGAACTGAAGATGGTTGAACTCAAAAAAGAATTGCGCGATGCACAGATCAAGGCGGGAATCACTCCTGCTCCGGAGATGAAAGAGGAAGCATAACTTGCAAGTGCTGATTTTTAATGTGCTACGGCAATCGTGAGTACACGCTTGGGTCCAAATTCTTTGAGTGCACGGCGTGCCTCACGTGCGGTCGCGCCGGTGGTAATGACATCGTCAATAATCACCACGGTCTTGCCGCGTATCATTTCTCCGTGACGGAGGCCAAAGAGCTCGCGGACATTTTCTTGTCGTCCCGATTTCCCGATCACCGCGACTTGTTGCGCATTTTCTCGTTTTTTATAAAGCAGTTGGTCGGAAAATGTGATCGGCAAGTTGTCCCCCCGTGCGCATTCGGCGATGGTCTTGGCAATGATGCTTGCATGATTGTATCCGCGCGTACTCATCCCTTTTGCGCCGCTCGGAATTGGAATAACAAAAATTTCTTCACGCGCCTTTTTGCTACCATGAGCAAGTTGTTTGAAAAATTCTCTGTACAGTGCAACGCCGAAATATTTTCCGAGTGATTTACGATGATGATACTTGAGTGCCCAAATCGCTTTTTTTACCAAAGGGTTTCGATAATCAAAGAGTACCGCAACCGTACTCGAGAGTGCGTGCGGTTTGGTTGTAATGGTACGCTCGCAAATCGCGCAGAGGGCCGATCCCGATTTTTCACATCCGATACAGCGTTCGGGAAAAAGCATATTGAGTAGTTCTTCGACAAAACTCATGATACGTAGAGTGTACAGTCCGTACACGTAATCGCAAGCCCTCTTCGTCAATCTTCCCAACTTGCTCGCGCACCTCTTCGCGTATTGTGGATAAAGGGTCATTTGAATTGCGCCTCTTGTTCTTCACTGTGGTATGATTGAGTCATGAGTAATCCCTTTGACGCACTCCTCGCAAAAGTGTTGCCCAATAAAGGTGCAGGTGCCTATGTTGGAGTCGATATTGGCGCTTCGTTTGTGAAAGTTGTGCAACTGCATAAAAAAGGAAATAAGGCGGTGCTTGATACGTATGGTGAGATCGCGCTCGGACCGATTGCGGGTCTCGAAGTGGGGCAAGCAACCAATCTCCCTGTTGATAAGTTGGTCGAAGGGATCAAGGATCTTTTTGCGGAAGCAAAGGTGACCAGTCGCGATATCGTTTTTTCAATTCCGCTGACCTCGACACTCCTTACGGTAATCGAAATGCCTGATCTCGGTGATGCAAAGCTCAAAGAAATGATCCCGCTTGAGGCGCGTAAATATATTCCCACTTCCGTTTCCGAGGTTTCACTTTCCCATTGGATTATTCCCAAACTCAACCGCACCTATATCGACCCCGATGAGGCGGAGCGGAATAAGAATGCTCCCGCAAAAGTCGATGTACTCCTTGCTGCCGTGCATAATGACGTACTTGAGAAGTATCGCGATATTGCCACAAAGGTGGGTGCGACCAATGCCGCATTTGAGATTGAGATTTTCAGCACCATTCGTGCCGTACTCGGACACGATACGTCACCATCAATGATTCTTGATATTGGTGCAGCCAATACGAAGGTCGTGTTGGTGGAAGAGGGGATTGTCCGCAGTTCTCATCTCATCAACGTTGGTTCACAAGATGTGACACTTGCACTTTCGCGCGCGCGGAGTGTGTCCATGCTCCAAGCAGAAGAAATTAAACGCGAGTTCGGTCTTCCCGGTGATCCCGCGGATCCGACGATTGCGGAAATTACTCGCCTTGCGATTGAGCGTATTTTATCCGAGGCAAATCGTATTTTGACAAAATACCAACATGAAAAACGTGTCACCATCGGAAAGGTTATTCTCACGGGCGGAGGATCGCTCATGAAAGGACTGCTTGAATTGGCGGGACGGAATTTTGAAACAACGGTTGTGTTCGGAAATGCTTTCGAGCGTGTTGAGGCTCCTGCGGTATTGGAGCCACTCCTTAAAGAGTCCGGACCCGAGTTTGCGGTCGCACTTGGTCTCGCATTTCGGAAGCTCTAATTAGGACCTCCGCAAAACGGCGACCTTCACGTTTTTCTCCCGACCGCCACCACAGCGAGTACTTCCATTTTTCAGAGCAGAATACTGCTCAGAAAAATTTGGT
>JGI1358J11329_10004441_pt1 | contig 10106 bp, 6 predicted proteins | sample Subgroupgradi54m_FD_11329 | JGI IMG/M metagenome (IMG submission 11329)
GGACATTCCTTACTCATATTCCGATCATTCCGCCGGATTTGCGCCCGATGGTGCAGCTCGACGGAGGACGCTATGCGACTTCAGATTTGAACGATCTCTATCGGCGCGTAATTAACCGAAACAATCGCTTGAAGCGTTTGTTTGAGTTGAAGGCTCCCGAGGTTATCACCCGAAACGAAAAGCGCATGCTGCAGGAAGCGGTTGACGCATTGATTGACAATTCGATCCGCCGAGGCGCTTCCCCCGTCGCATCACAGGCACAGCGCCGTCCGCTTAAATCCCTTGCTGATATTTTGAAAGGCAAGCAGGGACGTTTTCGCCAAAATCTCTTGGGCAAACGCGTAGATTATTCGGGGCGTTCTGTTATTGTCGTAGGTCCTGATTTGAATTTGGGCGAGTGCGGACTTCCGAAAAAAATGGCGCTTGAACTGTTTAAACCATTTGTCATCCGTCGATTGATCGAGCGAGAAATTGCTCACAATGTGCGCGGCGCGGGAAAACTGATCGAAGATCAGCACCCGGAAGTATGGGCAATTTTGGAGGAAGTGATTCAGGGACGCAATGTGCTTTTGAACCGTGCGCCAACGCTCCATCGTCTTGGTATTCAGGCATTCCAGCCGGTACTTATCGAAGGAGATGCAATTAAGCTCCACCCGATGGTATGTCCCGCATTTAACGCAGACTTCGACGGAGACCAGATGGCCGTCCACTTGCCTCTTACCGATGAAGCGCAACTTGAAGCTCACACGATCATGCTTTCATCAAACAATCTGCTCAAGCCTGCAATTGGCGAGCCGATCATCAGCGCTGATAAAGACATGGTTCTCGGATGTTATTTTGCAACCACGGTAACGCCGGGCGCAAAGGGTGAGGGCAAGGCGTTTGGATCTGAAAAAGAAGCGGTGCTTGCATACGAGTCCGATGCTATTGATCTGCAGGCAACGATCAGAGTCCGTTTGCCGAAAGAAAGATTGTACGGCACATCAGCAGAGTCTGCTGATGGAGAGACGGTTTCATCCTTTAGGGAAAATGAAATTATAGAGACTACCGTAGGAAAATTGCTGTTCAACCGTAATTTGCCTGAAGACTTTCCGTTTGTTAACCAGCAATTAAAGAAGCGCGATATTGCAGATATTATCGCGCGCGTGATCAAAAAATACGGTACTTCGGGAACGCCGCGCGTACTTGATAACATCAAAAACTTCGGATTTAAATTCGCCACGCGTTCAGGTATTTCCTGGGGCATGGACGACTTGCGGATCCCGGTGGAAAAGCCCGAAATCGTTGCCAAGGCAGAAGTTGAAGTACTCGCCATCTTTGATCAATTCAATCGCGGTCTTCTGACCGAGCGCGAACGCTACGATCGCGTAGTTGAGGTATGGCAGGATGCGGTAGATAAAATCACAAAACTTGTGCCGACCGCTCTTGATCCGCTTGGTACTATCTTTACGATGGTAAACTCCGGAGCTCGAGGTTCATGGACGCAGATCCGTCAAATGTCAGGAATGAAGGGACTCGTGGTAAATCCGGCAAGTAAGATTATTGAGCTACCGGTGCGTTCTTCCTATAAAGAAGGGCTCAACGTGCTTGAGTACTTCATCTCCACTCACGGTGCCCGAAAAGGTACCGCAGACACCGCTTTGCGTACGTCAGCCGCAGGTTACCTCACTCGCCGTTTAGTTGACGTAGCGCAGGACATTATCGTCTATGAGCCGGATTGCCGCACGACCAAGGGTCTTGAGATTACACGCGCAAGCTCGGAGGAAATCAACAAGGCCCTCGGAACTCGCACATTCGGACGCGTGCTCTTTGAGGACGCAATCAATCAAGCGGGTGAAGTGATTTTGAAAAAAGGAGATATCATTGATCATGCAAAATCAAAACTTATTGAATTACACCAAATCCAGAGTATAGTAGTGCGATCTCCTATTACGTGCCGAAGTCTTAAAGGCGTATGTCAGCAATGCTACGGATATGATTTGGGAAGCAATAAACTTATCCGGTCAGGTGAGGCGGTGGGTATTGTGGCTGCACAATCCATTGGCGAGCCGGGAACGCAGCTTACCATGCGTACCTTCCACACGGGAGGTGTGGCTGGTGGCGGCGACATTACGAGCGGTCTGCCGCGCGTAGATGAAATTTTTGAAGTGCGTCCGCCGAAAGGCAAAGCGGTATTGAGCGATATTGCAGGCGAAGTGCTTGCGATTGATGAAGCAAACCGCGAAAGGGTTATCAAAATCGCCATAGACTTCGATGACCCGACGGCAAAGAAAGGCGAGACCGTACGCGAATTCAAAGTCCCGTCCTCAATCGGACTTCTTGTGGAAGTAGGAACAAAGATTAAGAAAGGCCACATCCTTTCCGAAGGGCATGCCGATCTTAAAGAACTCTTCAAATACGCAGGACGCGAGACCGTGGAGCGCTATATCGTCAAAGAAGTACAGCGTATCTACTCTATGGAAGGAGCCCCGATCCACGACAAGCATATTGAAATTATTGCTCGGCAAATGTTTTCTCGCGTACGTATCAAGGAGCCGGGCGAGACCGCATTTAGCACCGGCGAAGTAGTGGAGAAACGCGAATTCCGCAAAGCAAATATCGCCATGATACGCGCAGGCAAGAAGCCGGCGACCGCGGTTCAGCTTTTGCTCGGAATCACCCGCGTAGCGCTCACCACTTCAAGCTTCCTTTCGGCAGCTTCTTTCCAGGAAACTGCCCGCGTGCTCATTGATGCTGCCATCCGCGGCCGCAAGGACGAGCTTCGCGGCTTGAAGGAGAACGTTATTCTTGGACGTCTGATCCCCGCAGGAACGGGATTTAGGAAGAAGCCAAGTACAAACCCAAGCGCATAATCTCTTATGCAAACAAAAACCCCGCAGAATGCGGGGTTTTTGTTTTGTTAGTGTCATTGCGAGGAGCGTGCCGCGACGCGGCAATCTCTATCGCGTGATACTCTAGATTGCTTCGTCAGAAGCCCCCAGTAGGCGTTTCTGCTGAAATGTCCTCGCAATGACAGAGGGAGGAGGGGTCTGGATTCCCGCCTTCGCGGGAATGACAGAGAGGTTGGCAGTTATTCTTTACGAGAGAACACAAAGGGAATGGGTGCAAGTTTACGTGCAAACGATGTACATGATATAATCCATCTATGGCAAAGAAGAAAAAACAGCTCAAAAAAGAAAGAGAAGAACGCTATCCTCAAATGACTGAACCGCGGATCCCGTGGCACGCTGATGTGCATCCGGAGATCAAAAAAACAGTTCTCGCGATCATATTTTTTGTATTCGCGGGTATTTTTGTATTGAGCTTTATCGGAAAGAGCGGAAACGCGGGAGGATTTATTTATACGCTGTTTGATTTTCTTCTTGGAAAAGGATACTTTTTTGCGCCGCTGATGCTGATAATCCTCGGTTTCTCGCTGATAGCATCGGGCGAGAAGAGAGTAATCGGATCCACTATGCTCGGAGGCGCTATTTTTCTCGTGGCAAGCCTCTCGAATCTTGAGATCGTGTTCGGCAATAAAACGGGAGGATTCATCGGTATGATCATCGGCTCTCCGCTTGTAAACTTGTTTGATTTTTGGGCAAGCCTTTTAATCGTGAATGCCCTTTTTACGATCTCTATACTGCTCCTTTTGAACATGCCGTTCTGGAAAAATATACTGGAAGAAGATGGGGAAGAGGATGAAGAGCTTGATCCGGCTCAATCTGCTGCTGCGGGAGTAAAAAATGTGCTTGAAAATATTAATGCAACTATCAAGACAACGCTTGAAGGAAAAGATTCGGCTGCGGACGCAAAAGCAGCAGCGCTGGAGACGTCGGTAAAGGATAAAGAAAAAGAAGAAGCATCTCTTGCGGTGCGCAAACTTATTAAAAGATCGACATATAAAAAGCCGCCGCTTGAGCTTCTGCAGGGTGATCGCGGAAAGCCGTCTTCGGGCGATATTAAGGCAAACGCCAATATCATCAAGCGCACGTTCGAGAACTTTGGCATTGATGTGGAAATGGGCGAGGTCTCCATCGGCCCTACGGTAACGCAATATACGCTGCGTCCGGCAGAAGGCGTGAAGTTAGCCCGCATCACCGCGCTTGGCAATGATCTCTCACTCGCGCTTGCCGCCCACCCCATTCGTATTGAGGCTCCGATCCCGGGAAAATCATTGGTGGGCATTGAAGTGCCGAACCGCTCTATCGCATTGGTGGGTCTTCGCACGCTTTTGGAGCATGAAGGATTCACCGAGACAAGTCAGCCGTTGTTATTTGCTCTCGGACGCGACGTGACCGGAGCACCCGTATATGCGGATCTCGCGAAAATGCCGCATCTTCTGATCAGCGGTGCGACGGGTTCAGGAAAATCTGTTTCCATGCATTCGATCATGACCTCGTTTTTGTACCGCAATCCGCCGGAGCTTTTGCGTTTTATTATCGTTGACCCGAAGCGCGTGGAGCTTTCCGTATATAATGATATTCCACATCTGCTGACCCCCGTGATCACTGATTCAAAAAAGACCGTGCAGGCGCTCCGATGGGCGGCAAAAGAAATGGATCGCCGTTATGATCTGCTCTCCACCCGCCATAGCCGCGATATCATAAGCTATAACACGACGATATCCAAAGAAGGAAAGCGCGAAGATGGAAGAGAGCCGGAGTTGTTGCCCTACATTGTCGTCATTATTGATGAGCTTGCCGATATCATGTTGAGTTTTCCGCGAGAAGTGGAGGCATCAATTGTGCGTTTGGCGCAAATGTCTCGTGCGGTTGGTATTCACTTGATCGTCGCAACCCAGCGCCCGTCGGTGGAAGTTATCACCGGACTCATCAAGGCAAACATTCCATCGCGCATGGCGTTTCAGGTAGCATCGCAAATTGATTCGCGCACTATTCTTGACGGCGCAGGAGCTGAAAAATTGTTGGGAAGCGGAGATATGCTTTTCCTCGCAGGCGATATGGGCAAGCCTCGGCGCATTCAAGGATCATATTTGTCAGAACAGGAGGTAAAGCGCGTGGTTGATTTCTTGCGCGAGGAGAGCACGGGTCCTGAATTTAACGAAGGAATCTTGGAGACAAAAATGGAAGAAGAAGGATCTCGCGCCGGAGCTTTTGGAATCGACGAAGATCCTCTTTATGATCAAGCTCAAGATTTGGTAATGGAGGCAGGCAAAGCATCCGCGTCTTATCTTCAGCGCCGGCTTCGCGTCGGATATGCGCGCGCCGCACGCCTTCTTGATCTCTTGGAACAAAACGGCGTGATCGGTCCGGGGGACGGCGCAAAGCCCCGCGAGGTGCTCGGGGGAAAATCAGGCGAATCTCTTGAGGGAGAATCGTTTGATGCATAATAACGAATTCAAATCATATGGAAGAAGAGGAGGGTTACAACGGAATTGAAGAGCCGAAAAAAAGACTGTCTGACCATGTGCGTTCATGGCGGGCTTCGGAAAAAATCTCTATTCAGGATATTGCATCGCAGCTCTCTGTGCGTCCGCAGATCATATCAGCATTTGAAGATGAGGACTATAGCGTCTTTCCTGCGCGGGTGTATGCAGTGGGCTACTTAAAACGCATGGTGGATCATTTTGAGATTCCTTCGGGCGACATGCTGATTAGTATGCTTAAGTCAGAATGGAACGAAAAGCGGGGAGAGCAGACAAGTTCCCTGCACACACTTCCCAAGAGCAGTAGGCAGCGGCTGTATATCAATCCGCGCCGACTCTTTAGCGCGATCGGAGGTGTGGCACTTCTGTTTTTTGCATGGGTGTTTGTGGTGCAGCTTATGGGATTTACCGGAGCGCCCCCTCTTTCTATCAGTGAGCCTCGCGCCGATTCTGTTTTTGATACACCGATCGTGCATGTGAAGGGAACCACGGAGAAAGAGAGCCAATTGACAGTAAATGGCCGCGAGATTACAATGAACGGCGATGGTGCCTTTGACCAAGAAATTGAGTTGCCGGTAGGCGTGAATTCTCTTTATTTTCTTGTACAAAATCGCTTCGGAAAAATATCACAGGAAACAAGATATGTGGTGGTGAAATAAATAATTGCATTTACATGAGTACAAAAGATGAAAAACTCGAAAAAATAAAATTGCTTGATGCAACAGTGCGCGAGATTCAGGAAAAATTCGGAGAGGGATCAATCATGAAATTGGGAGATGCCCCGAAGGTTGATATCGATGCAATCCCTACAGGGTCGTTTTCTCTTGATGCGGCTCTCGGAGTCGGCGGTGTGCCCCGCGGACGCATCATTGAAATTTTTGGACCTGAATCAAGCGGTAAGACTACGCTATCTCTTCACATTATTCGTGAAGCGCAGAAAAAAGGCGGTCTTTGCGCATTTGTGGATGCCGAGCACGCGCTTGATCCGGAGTATGCAAAAAATATCGGCGTAAAGATCAAGGACCTTCTGATCTCCCAGCCCGACACCGGAGAACAGGCCCTTGAGATCGTGGAGTCGCTGGTGCGATCTAATGCCGTTGATGTGATCGTGGTGGATTCTGTGGCAGCGCTCACCCCTCGCGCAGAGATTGAAGGTGATATGGGTCAGCAGCAGATAGGACTTCAGGCTCGTCTCATGTCTCATGCACTTCGCAAACTGACGGCTATTGCCGCAAAATCAAAGACGTGCATTATCTTTATCAATCAGCTGCGCATGCAGATCGGCGTCATGTGGGGAAATCCCGAAACAACGCCGGGCGGCAAAGCGCTTAAGTTTTACTCATCCGTGCGTCTTGATATCCGCCGCGCCGCGCAGATCAAAAAAGGCGAGGATATTATCGGCAGCCGTACAAAAGTAAAGGTGGTAAAAAATAAAGTGGCCGCCCCATTTCGTGTTGCCGAGTTTGATATTTTCTATAACGAAGGAATCTCGTATGAGGCGGAAGTCATTAACGCGGGCGTGACTGCGGGACTTATTAAGAAAGCCGGAGCAAGCTTGAGCTTTGCCGATGTGAAGCTTGGCATGGGATTTGATAACGCAAAGAATTTCTTGAAAGAAAATCCGAAAGTATGCGATGATATCTTGAAAAAAGTTCACGCAGAATCAAAGGAAGCGAAAGAGGTAAAAGAGATCAAAGAAGCCTAATAAGATGAATATAAAATCCCCCAGTATGGGGGATTTTATATTGTACAAGTCACTGTCATTCCCGCGAAGGCGGGAATCCAGTCTTCCTTTTCGTGCGGAGGGGATGGATTCCCGCCTTCGCGGGAATGACAGGGGGGGTGCGGGTTAGGCAATAATAAAACCTCCCGAGCGGGAGGTTTTATGAGTGCTGAATTCTTAGCGCGTGGTGTAGGGGACGAGTGCGAGATATCGTGCTCGTTTTACTGCAGTGGCAAATGCGCGCTGGTGGCGTGCGCAAAGTCCTGATTTTTTGCGCGGGTAGATCTTTCCTTGGGAACTCATAAAGCGGCGCAAGGATTCTGCGTCTTTATAGTTGATCACTTCCCGGTTTGAGGTGCAGAAGTGACACTGTTTTCGTTCTTGTTCGATTTGTGGTTGCATCATATGTTTAAAACGGAATATCTTTTACATCGATTTCTTCTCCTTCATCTGCCAGGTCGATGATTGGCGTGGCATCTTGGCGCGGAGCGGATGAGTTTTGCGCCGGGCGGGATTCGTAGGACGGAGATGGGTCATTTCTTTCTGCGCCTGCGAATGAATCACCTCCTCCTGTGCGCGGGCCTAATTGGATCTGATCGGCAACTATCTCGGTGCGATAGTGTTTGACGCCTTGCTGGTCTTGCCAGTTTCGCGTCTGGAGCCTGCCTTCTACCAGTAAGATGCTGCCTCTTTTGAGGTATTGGTTGATGATCTCTGCTTGTCGTCCCCATGCTACGACATTATGAAATTCCGCCTGCTGCTGGCGCTGCCCGGACGCATCTTTGTAGAAGCGGTTGGTAGCGATGGAGAATGAGCATACTGCTTGTCCTCCGGGAGTTTGGCGCAATTCGGGGTCGCGGGTAAGATTTCCTGCGATTAAGACTTTGTTGAGATTCATGATATGTAAGTTAATTTTCAATTATCAATTTCCAATAAATTTTCAATGAATCAATTGAACATTGAAACATTGGTCATTGATTGAAAATTAGAAATTGTAAATTGAAAATTATTTCTTATCCGCGGTCTATTTTCCCAGTATTTCTTCTAATTTTTTATCAAGTGCTTCTAAATCGAGCTTCTCTTCTGACTTTTCTGTTTCGCGCGGTACAGCTGTTGTCTTTGCGGTACCTGGCTTTGCAATAGGTGTACGGAATACCGGAGCTTTGAGCCGTGTCTCTTCCTCGATTATGAGGTAGCGCATAATGGAAGTCTCAAGTTTGAGCTTTTTCTCAAGGGCTGCAACGCTTTGGGGACTAAGCTGAAATGTGGTCCAGCCGAAGTAGGCATTGCGCTCCTTGTTTACGAGGTAAGCGAGCTTGTGCCTCTTAGGCTCCTGAAGGTGTTTGATGTTACCTTTTTGCTCTTCAATAAGAGCGCTTATTTTGCCCGCACAAGTCAAAATTTCCTCTTCCGCGAGGGAAGGGGCAAGAATGTAGGCAATTTCGTAGTTCTTTGATTCTTGTTCCATATGGAGTATTAAAAACAGCTTATCCTAGCCGTAAATTATATGCAAGATTGACTTTTATATATATTATATTATTGTGTGGCTATCGTCAATAAGCATAGCTTGAAATTCCGTCACTCGGACAGAATGAAAGCAAGCTTTCATTCTGCTCCTCGCTAGGAATTATAAGGAGGGTTTTGCTATTGTACGGTAAGAAGGAGGCAAGTATGAGGCGTATTTGCGCAGGATTACTTTTGGCTGTTGTTTGTGTCGTTCCTTTATTTCTCGGGTGTAGTATAGATTGGAGGGTGTTTGCGTCTGTGGATCAAGTTGTCTACACATCGCCGGCGTCCGTGTATTGGTGCTGTACAAACTATTACTACTACACCCCTCGTTATCATCGTCATTGATTGGCTGTATCCCCCGCGCTATCAAAGGTGCGGGGATTTATTATATGCAAGTCAAAAGTAACAAGATGTTTTTAAGTTTACTTATATCTTGAACTCTATGACATCTCCGTCCTGCACGATGTAGGTTTTTCCTTCGGTGCGCAGCCAGCCGCGTTCGCGTGCTATGGCAAAAGACCCTGCTTCCAAGAGTTTCTTCCAGCCGATGATTTCGGCACGGATGAACTTTTCTTCAAAGTCGGAGTGAATGGCTCGTCCCGCGCGCGGCGCGCTTGATCCCGCGGGAATGGTCCATGCGCGCGATTCATCTTCTCCGGTGGTGAAGTAGGTCATGAGATTGAGCGTCTCATATCCGATTTGAATAAGCCGATCAAGTCCGCTGTGAGGCAAATTGAGCTCGGCGAGAAATTCCTTTTTTTCTTCAAGTGAAAGCTCGGAGAGTTCGGATTCTATTTTGGCCGATATCAGCACCCATTTTGATGTCTTGAGCTCTTTGAGTATTTCATCGCTCGGCTTCCACCCTTGGCGTACTTGGTCTTCTGATCCGTTGAATACATAGAGAATCGGTTTCTCGGTAAGAAGTTGCATTGATTGAACGGCGGGGTAAGCGTGATCATTTTTACGGTCAATCTCGATTTGATTCGCCAGTTTGCCGTCTTTCATTCCCTGCTCGATTTTCACAAGCAGCGCCATCTCTTCTTCCGCTCCTTTTTTGCGCGCTTTGACGTCGCGCTCGAGCGTTGCAATGCGTTTTTGCACGGTGTCTAAATCTTTTAAGATGAGCTCGTATTCAACTACTTGTATGTCAGAAATCGGATCGGGCTTCTCGCTTACATGCGTAATGTTTGCATCTTCAAATACCCGCACGACTTGAGCTATGGCGTCTACTTCTTTGATATGAGAGAGGAACTTGTTGCCAAGTCCTTCTCCCTCGGCAGCGCCTTTCACGAGGCCTGCAATATCTACGAATTCCACGATTGCGGGTACTACTTTTTTGGAATGCGAAAAATCGGCAAGCTTATCCAGCCGCGCGTCCGGCACTTCTACGATGCCAATATTTGGCTCAATCGTGCAAAAGGGATAATTTGAGATATCAACCTTTTTCTTGGTCAGTGCGTTAAATAGAGTAGACTTACCCACATTTGGGAGGCCTACGATTCCGAT
>JGI1358J11329_10004443_pt1 | contig 10102 bp, 15 predicted proteins | sample Subgroupgradi54m_FD_11329 | JGI IMG/M metagenome (IMG submission 11329)
GTCGGGGGGCATGGAAGAGATGGGATTTAATCTCAAAGAGATGTTTGGAAACCTCATGCCCAAACAGCGCAAGAAGAGAAAGGTCAAGATCCCGGAGGCCCTCAAGATCCTGATTCAGGAGGAATTGGGTAAATTGGTAGACATGGAGGCCGTCGTCAAGAAGGCGGTCAAGCGTGTCGAGGAAAACGGTATCGTCTTCCTCGATGAAATCGACAAGATTGCGGGACGGGAGTCGGGGACGGGGCCTGATATTTCGCGTGAAGGGGTGCAAAGAGATATACTGCCGATCGTGGAAGGCTCCAACGTGAGCACCAAGTATGGCATGGTGAAGACAGATCATATTTTATTTATCGCGGCGGGGGCCTTTCATGTTTCCAAACCGTCGGATTTGATTCCTGAGCTCCAGGGGCGATTCCCGTTGAGGGTTGAATTAAGATCTCTTGTCAAAGAAGATTTTTTGAGAATTCTTATCGAACCGCAAAATTCACTCACGCGTCAATATATCGCCCTCATGAAGACCGAGGGGATCGATCTGGAGATGACGCCCGAGGCCCTCGAAGAACTCGCCCAGTTTGCGGCGTTGTTTAATGAAAGGACCGAAAATATTGGCGCCAGACGACTTCATACGATCCTGGAAAAAGTCCTGGAAGAAATTTCCTTTACAGCTCCGGAGATTGTTGAAAAAAAGGTTGTCATTGATGCCAAGTATGTGAGAGAGCGCCTGCAGAATTTTGTAAAGGATGTAGATTTGAGTCGCTACATACTCTGATTATGCAAGAACTGATTGAAAAAGCCTCCGTCCTGATGGAGGCACTTCCCTACATTCGAAAGTTCAGCGGAAAGACGATTGTTATCAAATACGGTGGCTCTGCGATGGATGAGGCCAAGCTGAAGGAGAGCTTTGCCCGTGACATTGTTCTCCTCGAGTACATTGGCATTAATCCCATCGTTGTTCATGGGGGTGGTCCCCAGATTGGCGAGATGCTCAAGAAGATGGGGATCGAGTCGCGGTTTCATCAGGGAATGAGGATTACGGATGAGCAAACGATGGACATCGTCGAGATGGTTCTTGCCGGTGATGTCAATAAAGAGATTGTCAGCATGATCAATAAACACGGCGGCAGGGCCGTCGGTATTTCGGGCAAGGACGGAGGCATGATCAAGGCCAAAAAGGTGCCGAAGGAAAAAGTCACCTTCGATAAGAAGACGCCGGAGGTCATCGATCTGGGTCGTGTCGGTAACGTAGAGCAGGTGGACCCTTCCGTCCTTCAAACCTTGGATCAAGGCCGATTTATTCCCGTGATTGCCCCCATTGGTGTCGATGATCAGGGTCAGGCCTTAAATATCAACGCCGACCTCGTGGCCGGGGCCATTGCCTCCGCTTTAAAGGCCGAAAAGCTGGTTCTTCTCACGGATGTTGAAGGTATCAAAGACAAAGATTCGCAATTGCTCCCCTCCATCAATCGTGCCGAGGCCAGGCGCCTTATCAAGGAAGAGGTGATCCGTGGAGGGATGATCCCCAAGGTCGAATGCGCCCTCAAGGCCGTGGACGAAGGGGTCAAGAGCGCCCACATCATCGATGGTCGTGTCCAGCACGCTGTCCTTCTTGAAATCTTCACCGACAAGGGTGTCGGGACAGTCATTTCTTAAGCAACTTTTTTTCCTGCGGGTCGATAGTCTTTTCATTCAAAAGGCTGTCTTCTTTAGCCCTTGAAACTCATGGTGCGGAAGATCTCGTCCTCATTCCCTCCTTCAATCAGTCTCCACGATGGGTCGAGACGGTGTGTGGGATGGTGAGATAGTTAACGTAGTCAACAACGCCCTGTAGTCCCTGACGGAAGTCAGGGAAATGCCGCGTAAACAAGGTCTCGTTGCCTAAGGTCATGATGACTGCCTTCTCTACTTTTTACAAGTTCCGCTGTCGCAACAATCATATCGAGAAACTCTTTTGGTCGATCGCTGGCCAAAAACGGGTTCCAAAATCGAGGATCGAAGGGCAAACCCGAATCTACATACATCAGGAGTCGGACTACATCCGGCCGTTCTTTAATTTCAGGAGACAATTTAGCGTTTAAATCACCAGGGGAGGTCCCACGTATCATCTTTTTGAGGAGATCCACCGGAATATCTTGAACGTGTGTGCCTCGAAGAATCAGGGTGAGGAAAGTGATTCCCGGACGAAGACTTATAATAATTTTTAAGATCTCCGACCGGCGAGCTTCTAATTTAGGGTTCTGAAGGCAATCCCACAATGACCAGGCAAGAGCTTCCTCCATTTTCCACATGATGAAGAGATCAGGACTTTCCATGCCTATTCCATCCACAATAAAATGATCCATCCAAGCCTTTATAATAGCTACTCTAGAATCCAAGATTCTTTTCATATAATCGGCCCGATCCTCAAGGAGCCAAGTCATGAATGCCAAAGAGCGTTCAGGAGTTTTTGATATCCTCCCTTCCATCTCAGAGAAGAGCTGGGAAACAGCTTCTGGCAGGAGGGATCCTGGTTGAGTTAAACAATTCAGCGTTGAGAATCCCACTTCACCCTGCTCCCCATCAAACAATTGAAGAATCATCTCTACCTGATTTGAGGAACCAAGGGAACTCACAAGATTTTTTAAAACAGCTATGCCCCTCTCAGCGAGATAACTGGAAAGATAATAAGAAGGTATTTGATTTGTTCGATCGATAAGTTGTCGAACGAGCGTCTTACGAACATCCACACTCAGGTTTTCCAAGGATCGTTCCAGTTGACGGGTAGCAAACATCGCTGTGGTAAACGACTCACTTCCCATGCGTTTCAGAACCTCTCCGACCCACTCGATGGTCCCATAACGAGGGCCATTTAATCGATCCTTCGCAAGATGAAACAGATTACCCAACGACGGGATTGACCCAACTGAGAGAAAAGCCACTACTTGATACACAGCCGCACTACCCAATGCGATCCAGGTCATGGTACCCGAACTTGGCGTCTTGCACCCCTCCAAGAACATAGCAGCCCCAGCAAGGAGGACCGGTGATAAAGGGGATGTACTACGTCTCCCGCCGGAGACAATCCCATTGAGAGAAATCGTCGAAGGGGAAAAGGCTGATTGCCCAGTATCAAAGGGGCTAACGGCATTTGTACAAGCAGGATTGTCAACCCTTCCAGTCGGGGATGGGATCCCCCCGAGAACGATTCCAGATATATTAGAATTAAACATGTAAACCTCCATATTAGGGGGGTTCTCGACCAGTTATCTAAAAGGTTGCTAATTATTTAATATTTTTAATCACTAGTGTCCAACTGTTGAGCAAGAGTTGATCGGCAACATTTTGAAAGAAGAGGGTTTTTTGGAAAAGATGTTTGGAATCGACTTGAACTTAAATCAGCACGAGAGCCACCTTTCGGAACAATACCGGAAGGGAGACGCTCATGTATTCAGGCAAAATTATTTTTTCTCAGGTGATGGACCACCTGCCCATGAAAGAGTTTCGTCGCTGTGTCGACCGTTATCAAGGACACCACAAGGTTCAAAGTTTTTCCTGTCTCGACCAGTTTCTTGCGATGGCCTTTGCTCAACTCACCTATCGGGAAAGTCTTCTGGATATCGAAGCCTGTCTCCAAGCACAACAAAACAAGCTCTATCACATGGGCATTCGGAGCGAGGTTTCTCGCAGCACGCTGGCCTACGCCAACGAGACACGGGACTGGAAGATTTATGCGGACTTCGCTCAAGTGTTGATTCACATCGCCAGGGATTTGTACGCCCAGGACGATTTCGGATTGGAGCTTCAAGAAACAGTTTACGCTCTCGATTCGACAACCGTCGACTTATGTCTCTCCGCATTTCCCTGGGCTCGTTTCAGACAATCATGCTGACGGGTTTTTATTCTTCCAAAGATTATCCGGACAAGATGCGGAGAGTCCGGTTCTTCGACGAAGAAAGAGAGAAAGATTTGACCTTCCTGACCAACAACTTTCTTCTGCCCTCCCTGAGAATTGCTCAACTCTACAAATGCCGGTGGCAGGTAGAACTGTTTTTCAAATGGATCAAGCAGCACTTGAGAGTCAAAAGATTCTTTGGCACGTCCGAGAACGCGGTGAAGAGTCAAATCTGAATAGACACAGACGGAGGAAGATAAAAACCAAATAATTTTAATGATTTGGGTTCCTCCGTCTTCCATACTTCAAAAAAATGAGGAGAGGTACATTATTACAAAAAAACTTGATTGTTGTATACTATTTTTATACTATCTTAGTATGCAAGCAACTACTATAAAGATAGAGGGAAACATTCTTCATGAGTTGAAAACCATTATTCCCAAAGAAAAGACCCTGACAGCCTTTGTCAGGGAAGTCCTGGAGAAGGAGATTCGAAGAAAAAAAATGGCTCATGCGGCTGGGGTGTACGCTCAATTCTTAAAAAACAATCCCGAGGAAGAGGGATGGCTCAAGAATTGGGAAGCGTCTGAGTTGTCAACTCCTCCAAAGAAGGTTCGGAAAAGGAAATCCCCATGAAGAGGGGAGACCTTTATTGGGTGAATTTGGAGCCCTCTCATGCCCCTGAGTTTGGCAAAATCAGACCAGGATTGATCATTTCAAATTCGGATCAGAATGTTCATTTGCCGACGGTGGTTGTGCTTCCCATCTCAACGCAAGCCCCTAAAATTTGGCCGCTTCGGCTTGGGTTCAAGATGCCTCAAGGGCGGAAGGAGTCTTTTGTTGTTGTGCCGGGGATCAGGCAGGTTAGCAAGCAAAGATTGCAGGAGAAGATCGGCATTATCTCCGAGGGCTTTCTTGCCAACGTAGAAGAGGCCCTCACGTTTTATCTCAGGGACTGATCCAAAATTTTTATTCCCTTTCTTGGAAGAAATCGCTACAACTTCCCCCTCTCATGGATACCCAGGAAGTGATTGAGCTGACCCAGAAATATGTCATGAACACCTATGCTCGCTTGCCGATTGCCATGGTTCGGGGGAAGGGAAGCTACGTCTGGGATGCCGAGGGGAAGAGGTATCTGGATTTTTTCTCCGGACTGGCCGTCAATAATTTGGGCCACGGACATCCCAAGGTCCTGCATGCGATCGCCAGGCAGGCGCGCCAGCTTCTTCATGTCAGTAATCTTTTTTATACCGAAAATCAGGTGCGCCTCGCGGAAATACTGGTGCAGAATTCCTTTGGCGACAAGGTCTTTTTTTGTAATAGCGGCGCGGAGGCCAATGAAGGGGCCGTCAAGTTGGCCCGTAAATATGCCAAGAAAAAATTTGGCCCGGATCGTTATGAGATTATTACGATGAAAAATTCTTTTCATGGTCGTACTTTGGCTATGATTACGGCCACCGGTCAGGAAAAGTTTCAAAAAGGTTTTGAACCTCTCATGCCCGGCTTTCATTACGCTGAATTTGGAAACATAGAATCTGTAAAAAATCTTGTATCTGAAAAAACCTGTGCGATTCTGATTGAACCTGTTCAAGGAGAAGGAGGGGTTCAGATGGCTCCTCCAGAATATTTTCAAGCTCTTCGCAAACTTTGTGATGAGAAAAATATCCTGCTCATTTTTGATGAAGTGCAAACAGGAATTGGCCGAACTGGAAAACTTTTTGCCTATGAACATTTGGGAATGGAACCTGACATCATGACTTTGGCGAAAGCTTTGGCTTCCGGCGTTCCCATTGGTGTGATGATTGCTAAAGAAAACGTAGCATCTGCTTTCGAGCCGGGTGATCATGCCTCTACTTTTGGAGGAAATCCTCTAGCAACCGCTGTGGGATTGGCTACTTTGAAAACCATATTTTCCGATCATCTTTTAGAAAAAGCGGAAAAGGCAGGAACTACTCTTAAGAAGAAGATCAAAAAATTGATGAAAGAGTTGCCGGGAAAAATTACAGAAGTGAGAGGTTTGGGATTGATGATTGCCATCGACCTGACCCAAGAAGCCAAACCCGTGGTCCTCAAATGTCTTGAGAAAGGGCTTTTGATCAACGCCGTTCAAGACAAGACCCTGAGAATCCTCCCACCATTGACGGTGAAGAAAAAAGAGATCGATGAGTTTGTTGGGATTTTAAGATCTGTGTTGTCAGGCTAGTTCTTCCATCCTACAACCTTAGTACATGTCAAAATTAAGATTGACGAAATCAATCTATGGTAATACTATAGCTATAAGAAGTATTACTGGAGGTATTATGAATGAAGCCGTGATTTCCACGAAAGGACAGATTGTGATCCCTCAGGAATTGAGGGAGCGTTATCATCTTCAGCCTAATACTCAGGCTCAATGGATTGATATGGGTGGTGTTTTGATGTTGGTTCCCAAGCTCAAAGATCCTTTGAAAGAATCGAGGGGATTTTTAAAAAATTCTTCCTTTACTCAAAAAACTCTGAAAACAGATCGTCGTCAAGATAAGAGAAAATAAATGGCCCTGTCCTATGTTTTGGATACTTCAGCACTTCTTTGTTATCTCCGTAACGAAAAAGGGGCTGAAAAAGTTCATGATCTTCTGATATCTAAAAAAGAGATTTTAAAAATGCATAGGGTTAATTTGGGTGAAATCTATTATGGGGTTTTAAGGAAAGAGGGGGTTCAAAAAGCCAGTCAACTTTACGGTATGCTTTTGCAATATCCTCTGGAATACACCAGCAATTTAAGCGATACCCTTCTGATGACAGCGGGGAGATTGAAAGTGGAGTATGGTCTGGGATTTGCCGATTCTTTTGCGGCCGCTACCACTTTCATTGAAAGAAGTGTGCTGGTGACGAAAGATAATGATTTTAGACTCCTTGAAAAAGATAAACTTTTCGATGTGTTGTGGGTATAGAAAATGAGCATGAAAAAGAAAAAAAAGGATCTCCTGACCCTCTTTGATTTATCTCCTGAAGAAATACTTCGGATTCTTTCCCGAGCTGCAGTCTTGAAGAAGGCTCGTCGTCAAAAAAAGTTGGGACAGAGTCTTAAAGGTAAAAGCGTTGCCCTCATCTTTGAAAAACCTTCTACGCGTACCAAAGTTTCTTTTGATGTGGCTGTTTCTGAGTTGGGTGGTCATTCCGTCGCTCTTCAATCGGACTCGAGTCAGTTGGGGCGAGGGGGGAGTTATGAGGATACAGCACAAGTTTTGTCGCGGTACGTTCATGGAATTGTCATCCGTACCTTTGGACAAGAAGGTTTAGAGGCTCTGTCCCAATCGGCGTCCATTCCTGTCATCAATGCACTTTCGGATCTCTGTCATCCTTGCCAAGTTCTTGCCGATCTTATGACCATTCAAGAAGTTAAAAATAAAAAGTTAAATTTAAACATCTGCTATGTGGGTGATGGAAATAACATGGCGAATACGTGGATTATGGCGGCTTTGATTTTAGGATTTCCCTTGAAAGTTGCCACTCCGCAAGGGTATGAGCCAGCACTCCAAATTTTGAAAGAAAAAGGGAAAAAATATTTTAAAAACTGGAAAAATATCGTGATCACAAAAGATCCCAACGAAGCGGTTCGAGATGCCGATGTGATCAATACGGATACGTGGTTTTCGATGGGNCAGGAAGTTTCAGAAGAGAAGAGAAAATTGTTTCAACCGTATCAGGTGAACTCAACCCTCCTCAGGAATGCTCGCAAGGATGCGATGGTGCTTCATTGTTTGCCAGCGCATCGTGGAGAGGAAATCACAGACGATATATTGGATGGACCGCAGTCTCATGTCTGGGATCAGGCGGAAAACAGGCTGCATGTCCAGAAGGCCATTTTGGAAATGTTGGTGAAGTAATTTCAGATAGTTCGTCCCTATGGTCTCCCAGCTTCACACGAAGGGAGCTCTGGGACAGGGTGAGTGACTAATGGAGGTGACTGGTAAGTCCAACCTTTATAACCCATATATGCTGAACCCGCGCCAAAAACTGTAAGAATGAGAAGGAATCCATTTGCTATCTTGAATCGCTGACTCATAGAAGTCCTGAAGTCCTTGGAATAAAAAAGATTATCGAGGGTTTCTTGGGTGAACCCCCCCTCCCTTCTTGATTTTTCAGAAAAATCGAGCAAATCCAGGAAAAAGGAATCATTCCCACTGATAATACATTTAGTTATAAGAGCTAAACCGAAGAGTGACACACCAAAACCACAAATACCCACAATGATAAGAAGACCTTAATTTTAAGAGTTATCGTCTGGCCAGAAGATAAGTTGCGTATAAAAAAGAGAAAAAAGTGATTTTTTTCACGGATCTTTTTACAGAGCTTCAGGATCGATACACTTCCCGCCGGTGTCCTACTTTCATAATCTGTATTTTGTGAGCATGATCGTCGAGAAGATAGATGACTCGATAGTCTCCCTGTCGTATGCGGTAACCTTCTTCACCCTTTAATTTTTCAGCCCCATGAGGTCTCGGCTCTGTTGAAAGCTTGTAAATCTTTTCTACAATTTTCTTACGATCTGCTTTTGGAAGGGCCAGGATATCTTTTTCAGCATCTTTTTTGATCTTCAGCTCATATTTCATGATTTTTTTTAAGTTCCATCACGAAACTTTCAAAATCCCGTTCGGGATGGTTTTTTCTTTTTTGAATTGCATCCAAGTCCAGGGCATCTTCCGCTAACGAATATTGAATAGACTCGTTTACTAAATCTGAAATTGTCTTTTCCATCTGAACGGATTTCAGCTTAAGGGCCTTATATAAGCTGGGTTTAATATAAATGGTGGTGCGTTGTAAGTCGGACATAAAAGCCTCTTTCCTTTTTGACATTAAAACACCTTAATGTTAAAATGTCAATTTTTCCCTCCGTCTCCATTGGTAGGAAAAGTTTTAAATTGACAAAAAATTAAATTCATATATTCTTAATTAAGAATATATGAAATCAATCTACATCGACGACCAAATTCATAGTTCTCTAAAGATATTAGCTTCTTTAGAAAAGAAGGCTCTTACAGATATTGTTGAGGAATGTTTAGAGCTATCCCTTCGTAAAAAAATGTCGGATCTCCCCACGGAACTTTTAGAAAAACTTGCGGCTTCTGGTGGAAGTTTTGATTTTCTTCTCGATCAACGGGAAGACATTTATTCTTGTGAAGATGGGGAAGTTATTTCATGACAGAATTAAAAACCGGCGATATTGTCCTCGTTCCTTTCCCTTTTACCGACCTGACTCACAATAAGTTAAGACCTGCTCTGGTGATTTCACAGGATCAAGTCCATCAAAAAGAGGACGACTATACGCTCCTTTTTATTTCATCTGTCATTCCTCAACGCACAGAGATTTATGAAGTACTTTTCCAGAAAATACACCCTGATTTTCACCAAAGTGGTCTTAAAAAGGATTCTCTTTTCAAAACTAATAAAATTGCAACGGTTCAAAGAAAACTCTTGCAGAGACGGCTAGGAAGGTTAGGCCCCAAAATCTCAAAATCTGTAAAAGAAGCCTTACAGCAAGCTCTCAACTTGAAATAATACGCAGGGAAGATAAACCATCAGTTTTTTAGTTGAATGAAACCTTCAACTATCATACATCACGTCCCTCTTAAACATGAAAAAAACAAAACAAAAAATGAAGGTGGTGTTGGCCTATTCCGGTGGTTTGGATACGTCCGTGATGGTGCGTTGGTTGATTGAAAAGTACAACTGCGATGTTATTGGTTTTGTCGCAGACATTGGACAGGCGGAAAATCTCGAAGGCATTAAGGCAAAAGCGATCAAAACAGGGGCTACTAAATGTTATGTGGCGGATTTGAAGGAAGAGTTCGTTCAGGATTATGTATTCCCAATGCTGCGAGCAAATGCCGTCTATGAAGGTGCTTACCTCATGGGAACGTCGATCGCGCGTCCTTTGATTGCCAAAAAGCAGGTGGAAGTGGCCATGAAAGAAGGGGCCCAAGCGGTTGCTCATGGTTCTACTGGAAAAGGAAATGATCAGGTTCGTTTTGAACTCACCTATTATGCGCTTAAACCGGATATTCAGGTTATTGCTCCGTGGAAGACATGGGAATTTAAATCACGAACGGATCTCATCAACTATGCCGACAAGTTTGATATTCCTGTCACCGCCTCAAAAGCGAAGCCTTACAGTTCTGATTTGAATCTTTTTCACATCAGTTATGAAGGTGGCATACTGGAAGATCCTTGGAGAGAACCTCCCAAGGATAT
>JGI1358J11329_10004445_pt1 | contig 10099 bp, 9 predicted proteins | sample Subgroupgradi54m_FD_11329 | JGI IMG/M metagenome (IMG submission 11329)
ACACAGGAGATATCGCCTTCAAAACTTGGCTCGGTAAATGGGAAATAGCTGGGCCGCAGCCGGATTTTCACATTTTTATTAAACAAGCGCGAGAAAAATTCATGGATGACTGATTTGAAATTGGCAACGGAGATATGTTTGTCTACCATAAGTCCTTCCACTTGGTGGAACTGAATTTCGTGAGAAGCGTCCGTGGCTTCGTACCGGTACACGACGCCGGGGACAATGATCCGGATGGGGGGAGTGTGGGTCTGCATATACCGCACTTGCACCGGGCTGGTGTGCGTGCGCAGGAGAAGAGGACTTTTTTGTCCGGGATTTTTCTTCAACCAAAACGTATCCCACATGTCCCGCGCCGGATGCCCGGGCGGCATGTTGAGCGCCTCAAAATTATAAAAATCGGTCTCCACTTCCGGGCCTTCGGCTGTGGCAAACCCCATGGAGTGAAAAATTTCCTCGATCTCGCGAAGCACCTGGGTCACCGGATGCAGGTGTCCTGCCTCCTGTCTCTTGCCCGGGCGGGTCACATCCAGCCATTCGCGTTGCAAAATGGATTCGTGGGACGTGTGCTCCAGTTCCGCACGTCTTTCCGCAAGTGTGGTCTCAATCTCGCGCCGCAATCGGTTTGCCTCCTCACCAATTCGTTTCCGCTCTTCCTCCGGCAGGTCTTTGAGCGCGCGCAGGACAAGAGTGAGTGCGCCTTTTCTGCCGAGATAGGCGATACGCACCTCTTCTGCCTGCTCCGGCGTGGCAGCCGCGCCAATCGCCTCGTCAAAAGATGATTCTATTGAGAGAATCTCTCTATCCATGTTCTATATTGTACGATAAACAGTTCCCCCATGCGATATTGACATTTTATTTTATAGGGTGTATAATAAAAAGTAAGTTCCTCACAGTAGTAAATAACCTCTTTTAAGGAGTCCATCATGGACTACGCATGCATTGATGGTATTCGGGGTGGCGTGGCTCGGTGTAGAAATCTCGCCATAGACAAGCGCCTCCGGTGTACGGCGCATTACATCAACACCTCGGTCGCGCCACGGCCCGACGTGGTGCTCGTCAAAGTGAACCTCAACAAGCGCTGGAATGGCTTGTTTGAGGAGGCGGGCATAGCCGCTTTTGAGCGGTCACGTGAGCGCGCGGTGCAGCTGGGGCAGGCGCATCAGGCGCGAGCCGAGGGATTGCGACGGGATGCGTTTGTCATCCGCGAGCGCCGCGAGGGCCAGCGTCCGGATGAGCCGGAAGCCGCAGACAGCGGGTGCCCGGTGTTCGGCAAGGCAGGGCTCCAGTTTGTGAGTATCCGGGATGTGCTGCCGGAATTACAGCGGGCAGGGTACTTGATCACGGGTGTTTCTCGCCTGTCCCGGGACTGGAAACCGCCGATCCGTCTGGTGCTAGAATTCTCGAAAGGCATGGATAAGCCGGCCTTAGAGAATTTCCCCACAGGTCTGTATCAGTCCTTGGTTGCCACCTGTTTCGGGCAGGTGGATGTGTGGGCCAATGACCGTGACAAGCGGGGTCTGGTTGTCCATACGGTGAACTGCGGCCAGCGAGACGATCAAGGTGCGGCTCTACTCCATCTCGAGTATGCTGGCGGAGATTGGATGGCCCGCGGGGAATAGTTTTATTCCGACATGACAAAAGGAGGTGATCAAATATGACCGGACATTGCTCTATGCAGTCGTCCGGTTTTTCTATTGCCAAGCGAGAGTCGGCAACAAATGTTTTTATTCCTGTGATCCTGCATCAATATCTTGCTGGCGTTGTTCCAGCACAGTGCGGAATCGTTCAAGAGTCCCGGCGAGGGATCCGAGACCTACAGTGGCTTTGGCATCAATCTGTTCAGTACTGATTCCAGGGGGCAGAGGCAGGCCTGAACTAAGAATAAAGAAGTTCATAAGATATGTGGTTGCGTATGTTCCTTTGGGAAGGGAGAAGACAAATATGGCCAGATTGTCGCGGAATTCAGTGCTATGGATTTTTATCTCTTGAAGCGTAGGCCATGCGCGGGAAGCAACACGTACAAAGGGGAAATCGCGCCACGATTGCGTCGGCATCTTGACCTCATCTTCTTGAAGGAACTTTTGGTACGGTTCCCAATCCACGCGATTGAAAGATGTTGCTAAAGGAAGTGAGAGCGGGACTTCGCCAGTCGCAATGAGCTCCGAAAGTTTCTTATTAAATAGATAGGAATCATAGGCATAGATCCATATTCGTATCTGGTCCGGAATGGTACACAATGCGCCGAGAAAATTAGCCGGGTGGCCGGCAAGATGCCGGATAAGCGTGAGTTCCAGATGAAAGTGATAGGGGAACAGTTCAATTCGTTTGATAATTTCAGGCCAGTTGCCCCACATCGCTTTTATTTCGTCGCGGATATTTTTAAAGTAGGGAAGTTCGCGCTCGCTCGTATGAGTAAGAAACATCTTCACAGTTTCTTCGTATTGTCCTCGGGCGATGAGCAGTCCGAGTCGATGGCTGATAAGCCGCGGGGTGCCGAAACGCTGGATATAAAAGTAATTCCAGAATCCGGTTTCGTTTATTTCATCAGATTGGTTTTTGATAAAGTGCGTTTGGTTTGATGACAGTGGCGAGGTGGTACGTACCGTGATGATAAAGCGGTTGCCCCAGAGGTCGCCGTTTGCAATGGCTCCTTTGCCGCGGCGGCAATTTTTGAGAAAGAAATTTTCTTCTTGGCTGATTTTCCTCAGTGCGTCAAGGCGAGGAGCGCCTCGTATACTTATCGCCTGTCCGGTGAGTGCCACTCTATCTTTGATGCCAGCATAACCGATATATTTGTCTTCAATGTCCAGCAATGAGGCGAGGTGATCTTTAATCTCAAGCGTGGAGGTGCCGATTTTTACGAGGTCGCAATAGATGGTTGAGTCTGTGCCGAATACCTCCTGTAGGTCAGCGTTGATGTCAACGGTGTGTATGGCACTATCTTGGGAGATTTCCTCCACAATGAAATCTTGGGGCATGAGCCGAAGGTATCCGGCTGGCCGGTCAGGGCGCAACCCTTCGATGCCGATGGATGCCAAAAGCGAATTATCATCTGTCATCGGCTCGCGTACAAAGAGGTGCGGATACTTCTCGCGCTCCGCCTGAAATAGTGTCCGTTCCCGTTCTCGTTCCTCCGGAGTCATCATAGTGATTTTAAGTATAGCATTTTATTTATAATAAAAAAGCGCCGGGTAGGGCGCTTGAGTGGTTGGGAGACGGTCTATCTATCTGAATGTGTCTCCGTGCGTCGTAAGGAATAACTCCATTTCGTCCTTTCTGTAAACGAACATGGTTCTTTTGAAAAAGAACTTGTTCCCTAATACTCCGATGATATCTGCCAGCGTTTGTTCCGGCGGAGACGGTCCTCGCCAGCGCGATCGTATGCCTCTCACTAGATCGCGAAATCTCGTCTCCCATTCACATTCATCTTGCGCTATGTCTCGCAGACAGGTTATCGCCTGCGCAATCCATGCGTGATGCCGAGTATTCTCAAGGGAGCCCGGATCGGTCAGAAACTTACGGACATCCTCCCGTACATTCGGAGGACGTACGAGCTGGACAGTTGGCGTCTGTAGAGGTACTTTTTCCAGTATCTCGGTGATATCTTCCTTCAGAAGGGAATAGGGAAATTTTTCTTCCGTAAGGAAACTATCCGGGATGTAATCGTATCCGATGAGGTGGATGCGGATACGCGTTTTGATGGTGTTGATAAACGATATAAAAGGAAGACCGCTGTCTTGGGTCGCGAGTATACAGCGGCCGATTCTCCGGTTATACAGCAGTCCCTCTCCGAGTGCGGTGATCGCATCATCCGCGGCATCCTTTGTGCGGCCCACCATGAGGGCCTGATACTTCATCTGATGAAGTTCCCGCGTCATCGCCAGGATATTTTCGTTTTCGTATACAAAGCCCGGACTTCCTGGTTCCGGCGAAGATAGAGCTGTCAGGCGCCATCGCGGTTGATAATTCGGGTATTGCCGGGTGACTGCATGTTCGATCGCGGACACAATTGCTTTCACAATGGAAAGTGATGGAAAATGTCGTAATGCCGGGTCTTGTCCTACGCATCCCATGAAGTTCTCAAGGTCTGTGAGTATCATCATGCGCCCTTTATTGACGAAGGTTCTTGATATCTTTTCCTTCGCGTCATCCTACTTGATTTTATCAAAAAATGGAAGTCCTGCGGCGCTTGCCGCGGGGCAGAGGAAGTGATAGAGTGGGAGCGATCTCATGAAAAATTTATCTAAAAATTTTATCTGGGCGCTGATTATCCTGATGCTGATTTCGGCATTGTATTCTACGGTGGCGGGAATGCTGCATGGAGAGAGGGAGATCTCGCTCTCGGACGTGGTCGCCAAAATAAACGCCGGAGAGGTGAAGGAAATTGATGTGGCGGACTCCGCGTTGGAAGTGAAGCTGAAGAATGGCGAGAGCGTAGCCGCGCAAAAAGAAATTGAAGCAGGGCTTACGGATACGCTTCATAATTACGGCGTGGACCCGGAGAAACTGAAAGGTGTCGGCATCACGGTAAAAAACCACGGGGGCATAAATTTCTTGCTCGGTGTCGTACTGCCGATTTTGGGGCCCGTGGTTCTGATTGCGTTTTTCATCTGGTTTACGGCCCGGCAAGTCAAGCAGGGGTCAATGCAGGCATTTTCATTTGGCCAGTCGCGCGCGCGGCTGATCACGCCGGAGAACACTAAAGAGCAGATTACATTCAAAGATGTGGCCGGAGTGAAAGAAGCAAAAGAAGAATTGAAAGAAGTCGTGGATTTCCTGAAAAATCCGAAAAAGTTTCTTGACATCGGCGCCAAAATCCCGAAAGGGGTTTTGCTCATGGGGCCTCCGGGATCGGGCAAGACATTGATCGCAAAAGCGGTGAGCGGTGAAGCAGGGGTACCGTTTTTCCATATGTCCGCGTCTGAATTCATTGAACTTTTTGTGGGCGTGGGAGCAAGCCGGGTGCGCGACCTGTTCCGTCTTGCCAAAAAAGCAGCGCCTGCGATTATATTTGTAGATGAACTGGATGCCGTGGGCCGTATCCGCGGAGCCGGAATCGGCGGCGGACACGACGAGCGGGAGCAGACGCTCAATCAGCTGCTTGTGGAAATGGACGGCATGGAGACCAATGATAAAGTATTGGTGTTTGCGGCAACCAACCGTCCGGATGTTTTGGATCCCGCACTTCTGCGGCCTGGAAGGTTTGACCGCAGGGTGATTTTGGATCTGCCGGATATCAACGACCGCGAAGAGATATTGAAAATCCACATCCGCAACAAGCCCGTGGAAGAGGATGTGGCGCTTCGCATGATTGCCGAGCGTACGCCCGGGTTTTCTGGAGCGGATCTTGCCAATCTCGTCAACGAATCAGCGATTCTTGCTGCACGCGGTGAGCGCAAGAAAGTCGGGCAGATGGATCTCATCAACTCTATTGAAAAAGTCATGCTTGGGCCGGAGCGCAAAAGCCATATCCTGACGCAAGAGGAGAAAAAAATATCCGCGTATCACGAAGCAGGGCACGCGCTCGTCGCCGCGTCAGTCCCGCACGCGGACCCGGTGCACAAAGTGTCTATCGTCTCGCGCGGCCGCGCCGGCGGGTATACGCTGAAACTTCCGAGTGAGGACCGGCATTTGTTTTCGCGCACGCATTTTCTCGGGGAACTCGCCGTGGCTGTGGGCGGATACGTGGCGGAGAAAGTGGTATTCAATGAAATCACCACGGGTGCCTCGGATGACTTGAAGAAAGCGACTGACCTCGCGCGCAATCTCGTCACGCGCTTCGGGATGTCGGAGAAAATCGGACCGGTGGCTTTGGTTGATCGCGAAGAGATGATATTTCTGGGCCGCGAGTTCGGCACCGAGCGCAATTACTCGGAAGAAACCGCGCGCACCATTGATGCGGAAGTAAAACGCTTTATGGATGACGCGTACCGGACTGCGGAAAAAATCCTGACGAGCAGGCGCGACAAACTGGATGCGATTGCCGCAGTTCTCATTGAAAAAGAAGTGATAGAACGGGAAGAATTCGCGCAGTTGGTGAAGGGATAATTATTACCATCGCGGGCATCCGCCCGCGATGGAGAATAGACGGCCCGTAGCTCAATGGCAGAGCATTCGGCTTATATCCGAACGGTTGTAGGTTCGACTCCTACCGGGCCGATTTCTGCGTTTTATATCCAAACTATTCTAAGTTTGAATCATAGCACGCCCATTTCATTTTTAATTCCCGTGTCAGTAATGGATTCAAAAAGCGGTGCGAGGCACCGCTTTTTGCGTGATGTGCCCGGGGGGAGAGTTGAACTCCCATGAGGTTGCCCTCGCAGGATTTTGAGTCCTGTGCGTCTGCCAGTTCCGCCACCCGGGCGTGGATATATGGTATCGCAGAATCCCGGAAATTTCAATTGAATTTTCGGCGGATTTGATTTAGGATAGAGGAGTTATGGCGCGGATAATTTCTTTGTCCAATCAGAAAGGCGGCGTGGGGAAGAGCACCACGAGCATCAATTTGGCGGCGTTTTTGTCCGCACTCGGCAAGAAGGTTTTGCTCGTGGATTTTGATCCGCAAGGCAATGCGACGTCAGCCATGGGCGTCAACCCGCGCAGGATTGAACACAGTGTCTACGAGGCGCTCATCGGGAAAATAACGCCTGCGGATGNGGTNAAAAAAACCCGGCTCCTCGGAGTAGATCTTTTGCCTGCTACGTCCTCGCTTGCGGGTGCTGCCGTGGATCTGGTTGACATGCCGGGGCGGGAGTATAAACTGAAAGAAATACTGGAGCCCTTGCGCCGCTCGTATGATTTTATCGTGATTGATTCGCCGCCAAGCTTGGGCTTGCTTACGATAAACGCGCTCACGGCCGCGCAGAAAGTTGTGATTCCGGTACAGTGCGAATACTATGCGCTGGAAGGCCTCGCGGATTTGCTTCGTACCATACAGATGGTCAATGCCAATTTGAAAACCCGCGTGGGCATCATGGGAGCGCTGCTTACGATGTACGATCATAAGTCGCGCCTGCACCGCGCGGTGGCAAAAGAAATCCGGCGCAAATTTCCCGGCTATGTATTTTCCGCGGTGATACCGCGCAATGTGGCTTTGGCTGAAGCGCCGTCTCACGGCAAAACGATCTTGCAGTATGATCCGTACAGTCACGGGGCAAAGGCGTATCGGCAGTTGGCGCAGGAAGTTTTGGATATTGAAGATATCAAAAAATCGTAAACTGGTTTTATGGATCCACTGGGCAGAGGACTGGAATCGTTGATTCCGGATAAAAATACGGATGCGAGTCCAGCGGCATCAGCCGCCGGAGAAGCTCCTATCGCGTCAAGTCCGGACGCGGGTCAGAGCGCGGCGCGCACCTATCAAGATCATTTTGCTCCGCGCAGGAATGACTCGGTGTTTTGGATTGAGATAGAGAAAATTGAAACCAATCCGTTTCAGCCGCGCCGCGAATTCAATCCCGAGGCATTGCAGGAATTGTCCGCATCTATCCGCGAGCACGGAGTATTGCAGCCGATTCTCGTGACCAAACGTGAAATTGATACGTCCACCGGCCTGCAGGTAAAGTACCAACTGATTGCCGGGGAGCGGCGATGGCGCGCGTCGCAGATGGCAGGGCTGTCGCAAATCCCGGCGGTTATCCGGCGCGGCATGCCGGATGACAAGATAAAACTGGAACTGGCACTCATTGAAAACGTCCAGCGTGAAGACCTGAACGCTCTGGAACGCGCGCGTGCGTTCAAGCAATTGATTGACGAGTTCCATCTGGTCCAGCGCGAGGTGGGACTGCGGGTCGGGAAATCCCGCGAGTTTGTGGCAAACTCTCTGCGCCTGCTCACGCTCCCCGAGGAAATTTTGTCTTCACTTCAGACCGGCGGAATCAGCGAGGGGCACGCGCGCGCGATTCTGATGGCAGGGGATGAGTCCGCAAAACAATTTCAAGTTTATAAAGAAATTGTATCGGACGGACTCAACGTGCGCGAGGCGGAAAATAAAGCCCGTCAAGTATCGGGTAAGACGCTCATTCCGCGCAAGCGCGCAGCCGCGTACCAGGATCCCATCATGCGCGAGTGGCAGGCGCGTCTGCAGGAGCGCCTGGGCACGCGTGTACAATTGCAAAAAATGGGAGACCGGGGCAAAATCGTAGTGGAATTTTTCTCCGAAGAGGAGCTCCGCGGCATCCTTGATAAATTGATCCACATTCAAGAGATATAAAGCAATTTTGCTAAAAATAGCTAAAACTGATACCATAAGTGACCAAACTATGGGTAAAACAAATTTAATAGAAAAGCTTGAAATAGAGCGCAATTCCCGAGTTATTACCTATATTACTAGCGACAGGGCTCCTTTTGCTACAAAAATTGCAAGCGACATTATCCCGCTCTTGGGCAATCAGCTTGACGCTATCGGGAAAGTAAAAAAGATCAGCTTTTTTCTCTACACGAGTGGAGGAGATATGCTTGCGCCAATTCGTATTGTCAAATTGATTCGTAATCATTGTGACGAGTTTGAGATACTTGTTCCCTACAAGGCGCATAGCGCAGGAACGCTTATTTGTATGGGAGCAGACATGATTGTGATGGGTAAACTTGGCGAATTGACTCCCGTGGATCCTACTACGGATCATCCATTTAACCCGCAGAATCCATCAAATCCACAGCAGAGACTTCCGGTGAGCGTGGAGGATCTCAATTCATATTTACTTTTTGCCAAAGAAAAAGCGGATGTAAAAAGTGAACAGATGATTGACGCTTATAAATTGCTTGTAGACAAACTTCATCCGTTGTCCATTGGTAACGCATACCGTGCTTATAGGATGGCAAAAATGGTCTCTGAGCGCTTGCTTTGGTCGCATATGGATAAAAGTGATGAAAAGATTAAGAAAATTGTTAAAGAAATGACGGGCGATATCACTATCCACGCTTATCCGATTGATCGGGATGAAGCAACAGAATTGGGGCTTAAAATTGAGAAAGTGAATGATGTGGTTGATAAAGTAATGCGTGAGCTATACGACCATTATGCTAATGAGATGAAACTTGGCCAGCCGTTTCATCCAAACGAATTGCTTGCCGGGAAAGATTCAGCGGATTTTGAGCGCCCGGGTGCGTACCTTGAAACGACAAACTTGTCATATCAGTTTACTTTTGCCGGAAAAGTTCAGAAAACTATCAAGAATAATCAGCCCTCGATTGATCTCAATTTTGAGTCCCAGTCATGGGTAAAAAAATAATTATGAATGAGTATACAACAATTGCACCCGCAAATATAATACCAGGCAGTCTACAGTTTCCATCGGGGATGATTTCAGATTATGAGGATACTTCTTCGAGAACAAGCGCATGGCCTTCGGCTTACATTGAATTTCCTCGGCCTTCTCTACCTTCAACCGAAAAAACTTTTGGTATGTCTTCTGCTCCCCGAGATAGTTTTATAGGGATGTTGGAACCCGGAGAGGCAGACAGAATGAAAGAGAAAGTCGCGTTGTTTAAAAAACGATTTGATGATGACCTCGCAAGACGAAATAAAATACTGTTTGGAGAGTGATTTCATCATCAATTTTCTCGACGGTGATATAAACGCTGTCCGATTATATGAAGAGATCCGAAGTGCTCCCCTCGCTATAACTGCTGTCACGTCGGTGACTCTTTTTGAGATTCTGCGTGGAGAGGAAAAAAATCCTTCTAAAATAGAGAAATTTGATGAATTGAGAAAAAGACTCGAGGTTTTGCCGTTTGGAGAAAAAGAAGCAGAAGAAGCAAGCAAAATAGAGAAAGAAACTAAACAGCAAGGTAAAACGATCCCTGCACTCGATTTGTTTACTGGCGCAACCGCTAAAACTAACGGAGCAGTTTTGGTTTCTAATGATAGTGATTATAGAAGAATTGAAGGATTGCAATTGAGAAACTATTAATACTGGACACCAAACATAAAAAGCCCCTTCGGCGCCTTTTTATGTTTCCTTTTTGCCCGGATTGTGATTCGGACATTCCTTTCGGGAACAGCGTTCCGGGATGGTTTTGGTGCCTTCCATCATGAGAGAGTTGCAGAGTGGGCATATCGCTCCGGTGGGTTTTGCTTTGATTGCGTATTTGCATT
>JGI1358J11329_10004447_pt1 | contig 10098 bp, 7 predicted proteins | sample Subgroupgradi54m_FD_11329 | JGI IMG/M metagenome (IMG submission 11329)
CCCGCGGCATTCTCGCCGTTGGCGATGACAAGATCCACGGCATATTGCGCCTTAAGGCCGGGCAGGACCTTGGCCAAAACTTCCCGTCCGGGCCTGCCCACGATATCGCCGATGCATAAAATGTTCATTTGGCGTATTCCACGGCCCTTGTTTCCCTGACCACCATGACCTTGATATGGCCCGGGTATTCCATTTCCTCTTCGATCTTTTTGCGGATGTCGCGCGCCATGACAATGGCTTCGTCGTCATTGACCTTGTCCGGGATGACCATGACGCGGATCTCGCGCCCGGCCTGCAGGGCATAGGCCTTCTCAACGCCCTTGAATGAATGGGAGATCTTTTCCAGATTTTCCAAACGTTTGATATACGTTTCCATGGATTCTGCCCGCGCCCCGGGACGGGCGGCGCTGATGGCGTCCGCGGCAGAGACCAGGGTGCCATACAGGGTGTTCATCTCCACTTCGCCGTGGTGGCTTTCAACGGCATAGGACACGTCCTCGGTCTCGCCGTATTTGCGGCAAAGCCTGGCCCCGACAATGGCATGCGTTCCCTCTTCCACGTCGGAAGAAACGACCTTGCCGATGTCATGCAAAAGTCCGGCGCGTTTGGCGGTCTTGACGTCCACGCCCAATTGATGGGCCATGATGCCCATGAGCTTTGAGACCTCGATGGAGTGGCTAAGCCCGTTCTGTCCGAACGAGGTGCGGTAACGCAAACGTCCGACCAATTTGGTCAATTCGGGATGCATGCCGTGAATGCCCAGTTCAATGACCGCACGCTCGCCCTCTTCCTTGATCTTTTTCTCCAATTCATCCTTGGCCTTGGCCACCACTTCCTCGATGCGCCCCGGATGGATGCGCCCGTCGCCGATCAATTGTTCAATGGCCATGCGCGCGATCTCGCGGCGCACCATGTCAAAACCGGAAATGGTCACGGCTTCCGGCGTGTCGTCGATGATGATGTCCACACCCGTGGCCTGTTCCAGGGCGCGGATGTTGCGGCCCTCCCGGCCGATGATGCGGCCTTTCATCTCATCGCTGGGAAGCGCCACCATGCTGATGGTGGTCTCCGCCGTGTGGTCGGACGCGCAGCGCTGGATGGCGGTGCTGATGACCTCGCGGGCGCGTTTGTCAGCGTTTTCCTTGATCTCTTCCTGCATGTGCCGGATGCGGGAGGCCTTCTCGCTTAAGATCTCCTCGTCCACGCGGCGCAGCAACAATTGTTTGGCCTCCTCGGTGGAAAGGTTGGCGATGGTGTGCAGGCGCTGTTTTTCCTCGGTGAGGACCTTGGCCAATTCTTCGGTCTTTTCTTTGATACGGGTCTCGCCTTCGCGCAGCGCGTCTAAACGGGCGGCCAGGTCCTTTTCCTTCTTTTCCAAAAGGTCGACGCGTTTGTCGAGATTTTCCTCGCGCTGGGCAATGCGTTTTTCCGCGTTATTGAGTTCTTCGCGCCGCTGGCTGCTCTGGTTCTCAAAATCCTGGCGCATCTTGATCAGGATGTCCTTGGCCTGCAGGTCCGCTTCTTTGCGGATGGTCTCGGCCTCGCGCCTGGCGAGTTCACGGATGTCCAAAGCGCCTTTTTGGGCCTCCTGACCGCGTTTATGTCCCATAAAACGGTTCAAAAAGAACCCGGCGATGACACAGCCGATGGCGGCAAAGGCAAAAAATAACACCTGGCCTATAATGTTGGCGTTTTCCATAATACGGCTCCCTTCATTTAAAAACGAAGAATCAGGCGGCGCGGCTTAAGATCAGCCGGCGATGACGTGGTGGACCCCAACATCATGGTCCTCGAACGGAAGGCTTTCTGCGATCTGAAAATCAAAGGCGATACCGACGGTCACTGCACAAGAAAGACTTTTCAGGAAGCGGTCGTAATACCCCTTCCCGCGGCCCAGGCGATTGTTGGCCTTGTCAAAAGCCAAGGCAGGCACCACCACCGCGTCCAGACGCTCGAGAGGGATCTCCCGATCTTTATGACGATGCGGTGCATGAATGCCATATGTGCTTAAGCGCAAATCTTTCATATTCTCAGTTAATGTCGGGATCAATGTCCTTTGTTCACGCAGGACGACAGGCAATGCAACCTGTTTCTTTAAATCCATGGCCTTGCGTATCATCGCGAATGTATCCACTTCGCCCGGCAGGGACGCGTAAAAAAGGATGGTCTTGGCTTTGACGATGGCGGGAAGCCTGAAAAACTCTTCCTCGATCAACCGGCTCTTCCTGAACCCCTCTTTACGATCCTGCTTTTGTAGAAGATCCAAATAATGCTTCCTTAAACGGCTCTTGTCATTCATGAACGAATTTATAATACCATGATCGGGCCCAATGCACAACTGGATTCCTGCTGTGCCCTGACCTGAATGATATCGCCTGCTTGGATGAGCCCTTCCCGCAGGACCCTGGCATAAAAACCGCAGCGGCCCGCGATCACTTCTTTTAACCGCGGGTCAATGGCATCCAGCACATAACAGGGCTTGCGTTCTTTGGTTAATTCCAAAACCACCCCGCCGGAGAATTCCAAAATTGTACCCACCCCCAAATGATTGACTTTAAGATCGCACACGGTCAAATTCTCCCCGGTCGTACCGGGCTTCAGGCAAAACCCTTCCTTAGTCAAATCCTCCAGGATCTCCATATCCTGCAAACACACGGCCTGTAAGGGGTCATTGTGTTTGGCGTGATTATGCCCGTCGCCGGCAAGACCCGTGAAAGTCACTGCTGCCGAGGCCAAAGGCAGTTTCGGAATTCCACCGCCGGAGATACACACCGCCGCTACCTGAGGGGTCAAGGCCGGTTCATGCATAGTAATATGGCACCTTGGCTACGCGCGCCGCCGCCATCTTATAGGAGGGTTGATACGAGTACGGGTCAAACGCCGGTAGCGTCAGATGATTACTTACCTCATAATGCATGGGCAAAAAAATATGCCCCTGCTGCACGCTTGGCATCACCAAGGCCCTGGCCCTGATCTCCCCCCGCCGGGTGGACACATACACCCATTGGCCGTTGCGAATGCTTAATTTACAAGCGTCCTCGGGATTTATTTCCACATAAACGTCCTGCGCGTACATCTTGCGCAAAACCGGGGACTTGGCGGTGCGTGTCTGCGTATGCCACTGGGCTGATGTGCCTCGTCCGGTCAAAAGTACGAAAGGATACTTAGCGCAAACATCTTCGGGGACCGGCCTGGGGGCTTCAAACATAAACCTGGCTTTGCGGTCATCAGTAAAAAATTGACCATCGGCAAAGAGGCGGCGTTGATTTTCCAGCGGCAATGTCCCTTCAGGCAAAGGCCATTGAATGCCGCCGCTGGATTCGATCATGGCATAATCGCGGATACCGGTAAAATCGCAGGGCGTACCCCGCGAGATTTCTTTTAAGATCTGAAAAACCGCTTCGGGGCTTTGCCAGTCCTTGAAAAGTCCGCTGCAACCCCAATAATGCGCGATCAGTTGAAAAATAAAAAAATCCGCCAGGGCCAGGCCAGGCGCCTTGGCCACTTTACGCAAAAGGCCGATGCGCCGCTCGGAATTGATCATCGTACCTTCTTTCTCGCCCCAGCAAGCGGCCGGCAGGATCAGGTCCGCCATCTGCGCGGTTTCGGTGGTATGGTACATGTCCTGCACAACGAGAAACTCCAGGTTCTTTAAGATTTGCCGAAACTCCTGCTGGCCAATCCAGGAATGCGCAGGATTGGTGGCAATGATCCACAATCCTTTGATCTTTCCAACGGCAATTTCTTCGATGATCTGATTGTAAGGCAAACTGTTTTGAGCGGGGATCCGGGCCTCGTCCATACGAAGAATAGCGGCGATCTTGTGCCGGTGCGCGCTGTTGCAAAAATCATGCCCGCCCAATAAATTTGTCGTATTGCTGAAAAGCCGCGAGCCCATGGCATTGCATTGGCCGGTGATGGAATTGGCGCCTGTGCCCGGCCGGCCGATATTACCTGTCATCAATGCCAGATTAATGATCGCCTGCGCAGTGCGCACCGCCTCATGGCCCTGATTAACGCCCATGGTCCACCAGAAAGAAACACGTTTGCCGCGGCCGATGAGGGTGGCGCACTCCTCGATCTGGACGATGGACAATCCCGTGACCCCGCTGACAAAAGCGGGGGTAAAACTTTGCACATGCGCGCGAAAAGCGTCGAACTCCCGCGTATGGCCGGCAATGAATTTGTCGTCGAGCCAGCCGCGCTCAATGAGGATGCGCGCCACACCGTAAAACAAAACCAGGTCGCTCTTGGGTTTTAACGCGTAGTGACGGGTGGCAGCCGTCGCTGTTTCGGTTTTGCGCGGATCAATGACAATGATTGTCGGATTATTTTTATTGCGGCACACGCGCTGCCACATGATCGGATGGGCGATGCAGGGATTGGCCCCGATAAAAACGATCACATCGCTTTCTTCAAAATCCTGATACGTATACGGCGGGGCGTCGAAACCAAAGGCCTGTTTATAAGCCACCACCGCGGTGGCCATGCATTGACGGGTATTGCCGTCGCCGTGAACAAGACCCATGCCGAATTTGGCCAGCGCCCCCAGCAAAGCCATTTCCTCGGTGGTGATCTGTCCTGTGCTTAAAAACGCAACGCTGTCATTGCCGTAGCGTGATTGAATGTCCTTAAAACGGCTGGCAAAGACCCTTAACGCGGAATCCCAATGGGCCGGCTCCAGACGGCCATGGCCTTTGCGCACATAAGGGGTGGTGGCGCGGTCAAAGGCCTTCAACGGCGTCAGGGCCTCCCAGCCCTTGGGACAGGCCTCGCCGGTATTGACCGGATATCCCTTGGTCGGCGTCAGATTCACCGGTGTCCCGTCCTTGATATGCACGTCCAGACTGCATCCGGTCGAGCAAAAACCGCAGACCACGCGCGCCACCCGGTCAGGCAAAAGCCGTTGGGGCAAAACTCCCAACGGGGAAGGCGCCAGCGCCAACTCATCCGTCAATGGACCGGTTTTTTGATGGATCAAATCCTTAAATTGTTTCATCGTGTTTACCATTAATGCGGCATCTTCAAAGGGACCACCGCGCGAAAAAATAAATACCTTTCCATGATCTCCCCGGCCGCTGTCATGGCTGCCATGACTCCAACCCAGGTCAAAATCCAGGAGGATGTCAAATAACCATGCATCGCCAAAAACAGAACAGGCAGTACGATCCCGCCAACGATCCCGTACATAAAACGCTGTGTGGTCCATACACGCAAAGACCCGGACATCAACGCAGCGCTTTTCTTGAGCGGCGTCATCTGCGGATAGCGCAGATAGGAAAACAAGGACGCCTCAACGATAATTTTAACCAGGGTCAAAGCCGCCATCACCCCGGCCAATGGAATGCCGACCGCCTCCAGGACATAAACAAAATTTTTGGGTGAATAAACGGCGCAGGCGCTCAATGACACGGCCATGACCGTCACCGTCCCTAAAAGGACGGCCGTCATAAAAAATTTAAACGTTGTCATGGGAGTGTCCCACAAAACCCGATGGGTATCCCGGTAGACCATGACCGAGGCAAAAACAGCGAACAATCCCGCGGCCAGCACCGCCCCTGCCAGAATATCTTCCCGCACAAAAAATCCGGCCGGGGCATATTTTATCTGAACGGCATAAACAAAAGCCAAAAAAGCGAACACGCCGAAAGCCAAAATCTCGCGGCTTAACCAGGAGGTTTTAAGCCCCAGCAGTGCGCGAAAAGCATACAACGGCCGGCCCAAATGAAAAATGCTGGCCCCCAATGCCAAAAGCCCAAAGGCCAATCCCGCAAAAACATGAACGGGCATCAATAACGCGCGTAAACCATCTCGCAGCGTGTGATTCACCAACCCCTCCACAAAAAAAGCGCCCACGGAAAGCTGGGTCAACACCAACATGACAACCAAAGGCATATGCGAATGTTCCGGTTCAAAAGACGCGGCATCCATAGAGGTCATGTCCGCGGTCAATTCTTTGCGCGTTACATAACGGGTGGTGGGCAATGTGTAATGAGAATCCGGGGCCTGGGGAATTCTAACAAATTCCGATGGGTCTTGCCGGACAACAGCCGTATCCACCAGCGTAATGCGGATGGCTTCATTGGGGCAGGCGCGCACGCACGCGGGCGCCTGGCCAACCTCCAGGCGGCTGATGCACATGTCGCATTTATGCACAATGCCTTTTTTCTTATTGTACTTGGGCACATCATAAGGGCATTTGAAAATACAATACTGGCAGCCGATGCATTGATCACCCAGATGCTTGACCACTCCTGTCGCGGGGTCTTTCTCATAGGCCTTCACCGGACAGCCGTTCATGCACGCCGGATCCAGGCAATGATGGCAGGCGCTGGTGACATGCTGGATCACGGGTTGATCCGCGCTGACGCCATGAATAAGCCCCACCGACCGCCAGGTCTCATCTTCCTCGAGGCCGTTCTCATTATGGCAGGCGGTCACGCAGGCCTTGCAGCCCGTGCATTGGTCGAGATCCACTTCAAACGCGTACTGCTGTCCGGGCCCCGGCGTTGTTTTGGGGATCAATTCCTTATACGAACCGGCCCCCGACGGCAGTTGATGAAAATCATGCTTGAACGCAAACTTTTCAACCGCGGTCATGTCCTGCTGTTCTTCAAAAGCCTGATGGATCAAAATTTCATCATTGTCCATATCTATTAACCTAAGGCCACAACTTCCAATCGCCGTGCGCGGGCCACATCAAAGGCTTCTTTGGTCTCACGTTCATCCTCAACAGAGAACTTAACGGCCAAGGATAACCCTGCCGTGACAGCGACCGCTATGCCTAAATAAAACAAACCATCCATATAACTCATTTTATCGTCGCGGAACAAGAACCCGAAAAGCACGCCTCCCACATTCCCCCCTGCTCCGATAATACCGGACACGGCCCCCAATGCTTTCCTATTGATAAACGGCACCACCGCATACGTCGCGCCATTGGCCATTTTGATGAATAAGGCGAAGCTTAACATCGCCGCAATGGCCAAAGGTAAAACGGTCATGCGCGAAAAGACCATCAGCAATAAACCGCCGATAAAAAGCGAGGCGCCTAAAAAAATGACTCGTCCCCTTAAACCGTTGCCGCGGGCACAACGGTCGGAAAAAAATCCACCCAATGTCCTGGCGAAAAGATTCATTAAACCAAATAACCCGGCCACCAAACCAGCGGCCGCAATAGATAAATGAAATTGGTCCGTAAAATAAAGCGCGGCAATATTGTTGATGGTCAATTCCACGCCAAAACTGGCCGCGTAAATGACGCATAAGGCCCACACCCGGTGATCTTTCATGGCGGCGCGGAAACTTCCTTTGACCTGTTTCCTCGTCGGCAACAGCCCTTGAGCACGCAATTCATCCATATTGCCTTGCGGAAAATCTTTGGTCCAGCGGGCATAAGCAAATCCCGTCAAAAATAACAATACGCCCGGGACCACCATGCTCAATCGCCAACCCAAACTTTCACCAAACCCAAAACTCATCACCGCGGCCAGTACGAGCGGCATCACCATCTGCGTAATACCGCCGCCCATATTGCCCCAACCCGCGGCCGTGGCATTGGCTGTCCCCACGCAATTGGGGGCAAACATGACAGAGGTATGATATTGGGTCAACACAAAAGAAGCCCCGATGGCGCCGATGGCTAAACGGAACAAAAGGAAACTCTGATAATCGTGGGCCAGACCAATGGCCATCATAGGCAAAGACCCGATGATCAATAAAGCCGCGTAAGTCCGTCGAGGACCAAAACGATCACACAACCAACCGATCAATAAGCGAACAATAATAGTGATCGCAACAGAAGCGATAATAGTATTGCCAATCTGCGTTTTAGTTAAGCCCAAATCATGACGCACCAACGGCATTAACGGAGCAACGGCAAACCAGCCAAAAAAACTTAAAAAAAACGCAAACCACGTCATGTGGAATGTGCGCATGGGTATGGATTTGAAATCAAAAAGATCGATCCTAACGGCTTTTTGTTGGCTCATCACAATGTCCTTTCCAGAATGATCTGCCCACTTTCTTCCCAAACCAGGTATGTTTTGACACACTCACCCATCTCACTGCCTTTGCCGGTGGTCAAATCAAATTTATGCCCGTGCAAAGGACAAATGACTTGGTTCCCTCCAATGACCCCTTCAGCCAAAGGCCCCTGCCGATGCGGACAGCGATTGCTCACCGCGAAAACGCGGCCGGCCCGTGAACGGAAAACAGCGATCTGGCGGCCATCGACAATAAAACATCTGCCCTGCCCCACAGGAATCTGTTGGGCGGCCCCAAGTTTGACAGTCAGTTGAGATGAGTTAACCATTATTCTCCGCCACGCGCAGCGTCTCAACCAACTGCGGACCTTCAAACTGATGCGGATGTACCGGTATATCCGCTTCTTTCCAGGGGTCCTTATACGCGTCCACGGCCCGCTGAATACGCTCATCCAGCTGGGCGCAGATCCCCAGCGAATCATCAATGAGAATACTGCGCAAAACATCAATGCCCACGCGTTCCACAAAACCATAGGTACGCTCTAAATATTTTCCATGTTCCCGATAATACTCCATAAACCGTCCCATGCACTTGAGCACCTCTGCGTGGCTGTTGACAATGCACAATAGATCACCCTTGCGGACACTGCCGCCGGCCGCACCGCCGACATAAATTTCCCATTTCCCCTCGCCGATGGCGACCGCCCCCAGATCTTTGACATAGGCCTCAGAACAATTGCGGGCACAGCCGGCCGTGGCTAATTTCATCTTATGCGGTGACTCAAGCCCCTGGAAACGGCGTTCGATCTCCCGGGACAGGGCAATGGAATCACCCAGTCCGTAACGGCAGAAATCCGTGCCCACGCAACTTTTGCAGGTGCGGAAGGCCTTGGTGTAGGCATGACCGCTGGGTATGCCCAGATCTTTCCACATCTTGGGCAGATCTTCCTTTTTGACCCCCAGCAGATCAATGCGCTGGCCTCCGGTGAGTTTCACCATCTTCACGTTATATTTTACCGCGGCCCGGGCGATGCGCATCAGTTCATCCGGTGACGTCACCCCGCCGTAAATGCGGGGCACCACTGAAAATGTCCCGTCTTTTTGGATATTGGCATGCACCCGGTCATTGACAAAACGGGCATCACGCTCATCCTCATAATCATCAGGCCAAATGGTCTTTAACAGCGACGCCAAACCCACCTTGCTGTCCGCGTCTTCCTTGCCGTCGGCCAATGCCGCGAACACAGCGCTGACGGACTTCAAATTCCTTGCCTTAATGGCCGCCACTAATTGTGATTTTTCCAAAAACACCCCCGGCACATAATAATGCTCGCTGGGGTCATAGGACACTTTGCCCAATTTCGCCTCGATGATCTGGGCAATGAGCCCGCGGCAGGAACCGCAACCCTTGCCCGCCTTGGTCCTTGCACCCACGGACGCCACCGTCTCACATCCGCTGCTGATGGCTTCCACAATGGTCTTTTTGCACACGCCATTGCAATTGCAGATCTGCGCATGACCCGGTAAGTCCGCGGCCTGGATAAAGGCGGCCCCCTTGACGTCTCCGAACAAAAGGTCACAACGGTTTTCCGGGACAGCCTGCTCATTGAGGAACATCTGGATGAGCACGTCCGACGCAGCCGCATCCCCCAAAAGAATAGCCCCGTAAAGTTTATTGCCGCGAACGATCAACTTCTTATAAATGCCGCGGTTGGGCTCACGGTAAACAATGACTTCATCATTGTCGGCGCCGGCCTCTTTTTCTCCCAGCGACATCAGATCCACGCCCATGACCTTTAATTTCGTTCCGGTTTTCGAGCCCTGATAGACGGCCTGGGGATCAAATCCGCTGATCACATCCGCCATCACCCTGGCCTGTGCCCAGATGGGTTCGACCAACCCGTACAATTTGCCCCGATGCTCAACGCATTCGCCCAAGGCAAAAACATGGGGATCGCTGGTGCGCATTTGATCGTCGCAGACAATGCCTTTATTGACATTCAGTCCGGAATTCCGTGCGACCTCCGTGATGGGACGGATGCCGGCGCTGACCACCACCATATCGGCGGGAATAGTGGCCCCGTCGGAAAATACCAAGGAGGTCACCTTCCCA
>JGI1358J11329_10004450_pt1 | contig 10096 bp, 10 predicted proteins | sample Subgroupgradi54m_FD_11329 | JGI IMG/M metagenome (IMG submission 11329)
TGTTTGGGATGCTCCATAGAAACAAAACACGGCTACAGGACCGTGTGCTATGACGGCCCGGCGTTCGACATCCACGAGGTGATATTTCACCCATGAATTTATCAGTTAAGATCGCCAACGTTACGTTTAAAAATCCGGTCACGGTCGCCTCCGGCACCTTTGGCCACGCGGAAAAATATTATGACCTTGAGGAGGTCAAGCGCCTGGGCGCGGTGGTCCCCAAAACAGTGACCTTTCACCCGCAGGCGGGTAATCCGCCGGCGCGCATTTTTGAAACACCTTCCGGCATGATCAACGCCATCGGCATCGAGAATCCTGGCATTGACGGGTTCATCGCCGAAAAATTGTCCGGTTTTAAAAAGATCGGTGTGCCTTTGATCGTCAGCATTCTGGGCCATACGACGGAACAATTCATTGGTATCATTGAGAGATTGAATGGCCAGCAGGGCATTGCCGCCGTTGAATTGAATTTGTCCTGCCCCAATTTGAAGCATAAGACGCTGGTGGCCCAGGACCCGCAGGCAACACAAACTTTGGTCCACAAAATAAAAGCGATATCCAAATTTCCCGTCATCGCGAAATTGTCGCCGAATGTCACCGACATCGCAGCCATTGCGTTGGCCGCCCAGGACGGCGGGGCAGATGCCGTGTCTTTGGTCAACACTTTTACTGCCATGGCCGTGGACGTCAAGACCCGCCGCTCACGCATCGGAAATTTTACCGGGGGCTTAAGCGGTCCGGCCATACGGCCCATGGCCGTTTATATGGTGCACAGCGTGGCCAAAGCTGTTCGGGTCCCTGTCATCGGCATGGGCGGCATCATGACGGCTGACGATGCGCTGGAATTTCTCATCGCCGGAGCAACCATGGTGGCGGTGGGCACGGCGAATTTCGTCAATCCGCGCGCGCCGCTGGAGGTTTTACAAGGCATTGAGGCCTATATGCGCGAACACAAGATCAATGACATCAAAGAGATCATCGGTTCCCTGAAAACAACATGAGTCCTGCTAAAGACAAATTGATCGTTGCTTTGGACGTGGACAGCTTCGATGAGGCCAGGCGCATCGTCGACGATCTCGGGGACATTGTTGATATTTTTAAAGTGGGCAGCCAGCTGTTTGTGGCCCACGGCCCATTGGTTGTCCATCATCTGCAGGCCAAAGGCAAAAAAGTTTTCCTCGACCTGAAATTTCATGATATCCCCAACACAGTGGCCGGCGCTGTCCGGTCGGCGGTGTATTTAAGCCCGTTGTTCATGCTCACCGTCCATACGCAGGGCGGTTTGGAAATGCTGCAGGCGGCTTCCAAGGCAGCCAAGGAACAGGCCGCTGCTTTAGGGGTTCCCAAACCTTTGATCATCGGGGTCACGGTGCTGACAAGCCAGGCCAAAGACGCCAAGACCAATGATATTGTGGTGCAAAGAGCTTTGTGCGCGAAACAAGCGGGGCTGGATGGAGTGGTGGCCTCTGTTGAAGAAGCTTCCGTGGTCCGCGGCCGCTTGGGCAGCGGGTTTATCATTGTGACGCCCGGCATACGTCCGGCGGGTACAGACGCCGGCGACCAGAAACGCGCGGCAACTCCGGCGGCAGCGATGCACAGCGGCAGCGATTTTTTCGTCGTAGGCCGGCCCATTATCCAGGCCCCGTCGCCGCGCCAGGCAGCCCTGAAAATTCTGGAGGAGATATGAATCTTTTCGTCAAGCAACCCATCAGCCGGGCCATCGAAACCTCCGAGGAAGGAGAGCATCAGCTCAAGCGTTCTTTGGGACCGTGGAGCCTGATCTCTTTGGGGATCGGCGCCATCATCGGCGCGGGTTTATTTTCGCTCACCGGCATTGCCGCGGCGGAAAATGCGGGGCCGGCCGTGGTCTTGTCCTTTGTCGTGGCCGCGGTCGGCTGCACGTTCGCCGGCATGTGTTACAGCGAACTGGCGTCCATGATCCCGATCGCGGGCAGCGCGTATACGTACACGTACGCGACCATGGGAGAGTTTATCGCCTGGATCATCGGCTGGGACCTGGTGCTCGAATACGCGGTGGCCGCGTCGGTGGTGGCGGTGAGCTGGTCGCGGTATGTCAAATCGTTCCTGCACGATTTCCATATTGATCTGCCGGCGAAATTCATCGCTTGTCCCTTTGACACCATCACGCTGGCGGACGGTACGCAGGTCCACGGCATCGTCAATGTCCCGGCGATGCTCATCATCGTCCTCATCTCTTTGCTTTTGATGATCGGCATCAAGGAAAGCGCGTGGGTCAATTCCACCATTGTTATCATCAAACTGGCGGTGGTCCTGACCTTTGTGGCTGTGGGCGTGCATTACATCAACCCGGCCAACTACCATCCCTTTATTCCGGAAAACACCGGAAAATTCGGAGAATTCGGATGGAGCGGCATCATGCGCGCCGCGGGAGTTATTTTCTTTGCTTACATCGGCTTTGACACAGTATCGACGGCGGCGCAGGAGTCGAAGACCCCGCATAGAGACGTTCCTATCGGGATCCTGGGATCGCTGGTCATCTGCACGGTGCTGTACCTGGCCTTTGCGTCGGTGCTGACCGGCATGGTCAATTATAAGGCCATGCGGGGCGATGCCGCGCCCGTGGCCACGGCCATCAATCTGACGCCCTACCCGTGGCTGCAGGTGATGATCAAGCTGGGGATCATCGGCGGGTTCACGTCGGTCATCCTCGTCATGCTGCTGGGCCAGTCCCGCATTTTTTATTCCATGTCGCGCGACGGGCTTTTGCCTAAACTTTTCAGCGACATCCATCCCGCGTGGCGCACGCCGTGGCGGTCGAATCTTCTGTTCATGGCTTTCGTCGGTTTTTTTGCCGGGTTCTTTCCGATCTCGAAGCTGGGGCACATGACCTCGATCGGGACCTTGCTGGCCTTTATCATCGTTTGCGCCGGGGTCATGGTCCTGCGGTACACCCAGCCGCTGGTGCCGCGGCCTTACCGGGTGCCGTGTTTTCCGTTGTTCCCGTTTCTGGGGATCCTGGTGTGTTTGGCCATGATGACCGCTCTCGACGGGGACACCTGGTGGCGGCTGGTGATATGGCTGGTGATCGGGCTCATCGTTTATTTCACGTACAGCCGTTTCAACAGCAAATTGAACAAGGGCGGTTAGCTCAGCTTGGTTAGAGCAGTTGATTTACATTCAACAGGCCGTAGGTTCGATCCCTACACCGCCCATATTAAAAAAGTATTATGAAAAATATTTTCCGTCATATCCGTCTGCACATCATGCGCGGGTTTCTGGCCGTCATCCCCGTGGCCCTGTGCGTCCTCGCGGTGGACTTGCTTTATCAACTGATCGACCATCGCGTCATGGTATTTTTGCAACAATTCTTCGACGTGCGCGGCATTCCCGGGTTCGGCATTCTCTTGCTGCTCGTGTTCCTGTTTTTGATCGGGGTGGCTGCCAGCAATGTGGTCGGCCGCCAGACTTTAGAGTTGATCGAATACGTCAGCACGCATATTCCCATCGTCAAACAAGTGTATGCTTTAAGCAAACAGATGGGGGACGTTTTTTTGAATGCTCCGGACCACAGCGTTTTTAAGAAAGCGGTCTTAGTCAACTTTCCTAATGCCGGGCAGCGCAGCGTCGGTTTTGTGACCGGGCGGATCAAGGACCAGAACACGGGGGAGGATTGGCTGAAGGTCTACGTCCCCATGGCCCATCCGGTCATCGGTTTTATGTTTTTGGTCAGGGAGACGGAGACGGCGGATGTTGGCCTGTCCGTCGAGGATACTTTCAAGATGGTCATTTCGCTGGGGATCATCACCCCCAAGAAACCCTGATCGAACTTTTTCTGGACAAAGCCCAACCCCAATATTAAACTACCCGTCTGCTTGGCCAAGATATCGCAGCATTGGGGTCGTGGTGTAGCCTGGTTAACACATCAGCTTGTCACGCTGAAGATCGCGGGTTCAACTCCCGTCGACCCCGCCAAATAAGTAAAAAACACCCTTGCTTCCCAAGGGTGTTTTTTATTGAAAACTCTCATGTTGTGTGTTATGCTTTAGTAGGAAAGTAAGAAAAAGTAGGAAAAGGAGGAGCTATGGTTACGAGGATGAGGGAAAAAGGCCAGGTAACGATCCCGGCGGGTATTCGACAATCGCTGCATTTGTCGAGCGATTCTTTGTTGTCTGTTGCCAGGGTGGGTGATGGGATCCTCCTGACACCCAGGCCTTCGGTCTTTGAGGCGGTCTCAACAAAGTTTGCTAAAATGGCTGAAGAAAAAGGCATTACCTTGGAGAACCTTCTGAAGGATTTGAAAAAAATCAGGCACGATCAATAAATAGCCGATCCGTTGATGGCCATTGCTCAATACAGGGTATTTTTTGATACGAGCGTGTATATCGCCGCCTTGCTTTCTGTGAAAGGTGCCGCGGGAGAACTTGTGCGCCTGGCCGAAGCCGGCGTTATCCGTATGGTTGTTTCACAAGAAGTTATTACAGAGTCGGACAGAGTTCTGATCGTAAAGTTTCCGGAGCTCATCCAGGAAAGCCGTAAGCTCTGGAAACATCTCAGCCCTGAGATCGCGTCAGATCCGACAACGGGACAGATCAAACCGTTCTTGGAGAAATTACCTAAGGGCGATGCTTCGATCCTTTGCGCCGCTCATCTGTCAAAGGTTGCGGCTTTTGTGACATGGAATACCCGCGATTTCATGGCCCCCAGGGTCACATCGCTTGTTGACTTTCCGATCGTTGTACCGGCGGATTGTCTTAAGCTTTTCAGGAAATGGATAGAGCAATTCTTAGAATAGGGGTAAAAAGGGGACACTTTATGGTGTCTCCTTTTTTCTTTTGAGGATGATGGTCCCGTGGTTCCACGCCCATCCGGGTTCATTGGTCCAGTCTCCGAACTGGGCGACCGGGGAAAAATGCTCATTGATGTAACGGGCCAGGAGAGGGCAATACGTTTTTCCGAAAACCCCCAATCCGTGCTCGCGGGCATTGGCGCGGCTGGAGATGAGCACGGTATTGACGCGGTTTTTTTCAATTTCAGCGATGACCGATCGTTCCTGTTCAGGCGTGACCTTGATATGATCGAAGAAAATGAGCTGGCGCGTCGGTGAACGCCGGTCCGTCAGGTAATAATACAGGCAGTCATAGGGCAGGGCAAAAAATAGTTCGTCCGGCTTTAATGTTTTGTTCAAATAAGCCGCAGTCGTTTCGACAGTCTGTATCCATTGCGGGCTGTTGGTCAGGTACACCTGGCCCTTGCCGGCATCCAACTGTGCCGACGGGGTTTTATAGGAGTTGATGTGGACACGGGCATCGTTAAAAGTAAAAATGACGATGAGCCCAAGCACGCCCCACAATAAACCGCGCAGCATTGTTTTCCATCGCGCGGTCGCGTGATGGATGAGAACGAAACTGAGCATCATGCTCAAAGGCTGTACCCAAAACGCCCGGTACCACACCCCACTTTTGAGATATTCGTGGAAATTCAAGACGTAGAAGATCCCCAGAACAGTTAAGGTCAGGATCAGGTTTTTGCGTTCCTGCGGCCCCAATTTTTTGGCCCAAAGCAGATACAAGACTTGCAGGGCGCACAAATTGATGATGATCCCGAAGATCAAATTGGCCGGGGTGGCGCGCATATTGTTAAAGACAATGGTGAAGAAATTCACCAGCGCCGTGGCGGGACTGATGTTATACGGCTGGTCGTCGCCCCAATAGGGCAGGCATTGGCGTGTTTCCATGAGGGACAGCGTGTGCAGGAAATACGCGTAGGAGATAAAAAGCAGGAAGGGAATGCCGATCAGTCCTGCCGCGTAGAAGGATTTTTTGGAAAGACCCCAGGGATTTTGTTTTGTTTTGTCAACGATCAAGACGCAGACCATCAAACTGACCACGCAGGAAATCCCGAAATTCAATTTGACCAGCCCCAAAATAAAAATCAGCGCGAGCGCCGTCCATAACGAGCGCATGTCCTGACGCCGGACATAGGCCAATGCGGCCCAGACGATGCCGAGGATCAGGGCGATGCCTCCGATATGATTATAGGTGAAGAAGAAATCCTGATGGAACGTCACGAACCAGACAGCGGTGAAAAACGCGGCCAAGGGAGCGGTGCATAAAGCCATGGCCGCGTAGATCAGGACGGCAGCGACGACCTTGATGATCAGTTTTCCTAAAAAGATGGCGCCGATGGTCTTGCCGAAGGCAAGCGTGCAGGCTCCGTAATAATAGGGCATCAAAGGCCCATACACCCACCAAAAATCGCGGTAGGGCATATCGCCGCGCAAAACCGCCTGGGCGGCATACAGGTCGCGGCCATGGTCACCCTGGGCCAGGAATTCCTGGAAATCATGCCATGGCCACAAGAGGACAACAGCGCTGATGATGGTCAGAAGGAAAAATATCGTGTACGTGCGGCGGGACAGAGACAACATACCGGTATTGTAGGCAAGCCCGTGCGCCTTGTCAAAGATGATTCAAAGGAAATCCCCCGGAATAGTAAAATAATTGTCGTAAGCGCTTCACACGGGTATAATACCCGCCATGTCCGGCATTCTCAAGTTTGGCCTGCCGTTTGCCCTCTGGGTTTTTCTTCTTCGCGATTTCGTTTTCGGTGCCATCCCCGTCAACATGGATACCCACACCATTTACGGGGTGACTAAATATTACTTTAATAATCTTTTAAACGGTGTTGTGCCTTTGTGGGAACCGTTCGTGGACCTGGGACGGCCGTTTTACGCATTATCCATCTGCAATCTTTTTAACCCCGTTACACAACTCGTCGCAGTGCTTAAACTTTTAGGCGTGAATTATTACGCGGGTTTTTTGGCGTATCTGGCCGCTTATTTTGTTTTGGGCCTTGCGGGTTTTTATCTTTTGGCCAAAGAGATCTTTAAAGACCGCGCTTGCGCTTTTTGGGCGTATGTGCTTTTGCTTTTTTCCGGTTTGGGGCTGTCCATTTTTACCCAGATGACCTGGCTTGAGATCTTTGTGCCCGCGGTCTGGTTCTTTTATTTTTGTCTGCGTTTCGCGGCCCGTCCAACGCCGGGAAATTTTTTGGGCCTATGTTTGTCGCTGATGATCGTTCTGACCTCCTATTTGCCGTTTTATTTTTTGACTCTTGCCGGCGTTTGTCTGATCGGCGCATTCATTTTTTATTTTTCCAATATGGTCCGTTTCGTGAGAGATGCATTCCGTTTCCTGAATAGGAACAGGGCTTTGGCCGTCGTCGGCCTGACCGGTATTTTGATTGCGGCCGCGCCGCTGGCGGCCTATAAGATGGTGGATGCTTCCAATGACATCGTGTCCCCAGGCCGGCATTGTCCGTATTCTTCCGCGCAGGAATGTTATGAGCGCACCATGAACAAGAAAGGAGGGATGCTTTACGAGGAAGCGACACGCAGCGGGACTTTGGGCGAACGCGTGGACCTCGGGTTTTTGTTCACGCATTTGGATAAACTCACCTATGGTTCGGATTCTCCATTGTTCATCCCGGTTTTCGTTTTTCTGCTCGTCTGGCTTGGGGCGTTTTTGCGTTTGAGCCGGCCGTTGGCGCTCATACTGACCGTCGCTGCCGTCATCGCCTTGATCGCCTTGGGTGACGCGACGCCCGTTCATCGGTTTTTGTATGACTATGTATTTTTCTTTAAATATTTCCGCAACCTTTTTTTCTTTTCCGCGTTCTTAATCCCGCTTTTGGTCCTTTTTGCCGTTGGCCAGATGAAAGCGCTGTTGGAATTAAAATTAGGAACAACGGCCAGGCGCAAGGCCGCCATCGTCGGTATTCTCGTCCTGCACGCGCTTTTTGCCGCCTTTCTGTTGCGGTACGACGGGGTCATCACAGCCACGTTCGCGACCGTCATTGTCAGCGCCGTTCTGTTCGCCTTGTATTACGGGGGAGTTCGTTTGAAGACCCCGGTTTGGATCGCTTTGTTCAGTGCAGTTATGTGCGTACAGCCGGCACAGGTCATGACCAGTTATGCGGCCAATGCCGCGGAGTTTAAATGCGTTTTACCCCATAACCATGTGATCCCCTCTTTCGGCTGGGTCAGGCCGGACAAACCGCAAACCAGCGAATGCCGTATTTATCAATTCGTCCATTATGAAGATTTTTGGTACGCGATGAGCATGACCGATGCTCCGGCCAGGGTGGGTTATCCGCAGGCCGCCAGCCGCTGGGTGTTCGATCTTTCCCAGAAAACGGATGCGGCCACGCTGGCCCGTTATGGCCGGTATAAGATCGTTGTCTACGACGATGCCAACCAACCGGCTATTCCCCTGACTGAGGATTCAGCCGCTGTGCGGGTCAAACATTTTGACGTCAATCAACTGGTCCTTGCGACCGACCTTCCCCGCCGGATGATGCTGGTTTATAACGACGCCTTTACAGGCGCGTGGAAAGTTTTTATCGACGGAAAATCCGCGCAATTGCTGCGCGCCAACAGCGCGTTCAAAGGCGTGTGGGTTGAGCCGGGGGCGCATACAGTGGCATTTCGTTATAGCCCGTGGGGCGGGCAAGGACTGTATATTTTTGTCACAATTGTTTTGATGGCCTTTGCGGTCGTGACGGTGGGAGTATTGAGGAAAGAAAAAACATGATCTGGACCAAACGTGTTTTAACCACAAACATCATCGCCTATGCCGCCCTGGCTTTGCTTTTTCATTTTGCCGTGGACCATGCCAAGGTTTTTGACCAAAGGTCAAAATATTTGCTGGGCATTTTTTATAACGGATATTTCAAGAATTATAAAGACGGCGTTGTGTATTTCGATTATATGATCCGCCAACAGCCCGGCGATCCGCAAAATCACGCTAATTTGGCGATCTGTTACAAAGAACTGGGCGATACGAAAAGGGCCGCAAAATGAGGGTTTCTTTCCGCCGATGGCGTCAGCGGGTCATCCGTTATTGGCGGCTCAATGCTGTTGTGCCCCGGCTGCTGCGCTTCAACGCCTATACCGGTTATGTGGGCCGCCGGCTTTTCCAATACATCCCGTTTTTGCTGCCCCATGACAGGAGCTATTACGGTTTCGCGCATCTGGTGAAGGCGGGTGACGGCCTTTTTCTGGATGTGGGGGCCAATGACGGTATTTCCGCGATCGGTTTTAAACACATCCATAGCGATTATCGCGTTCTGTCGCTGGAGCCCAATCGCTGGCACGAGGCATCGTTGAAACGCCTTAAGAAGAAATTGAAAGGTTTTGATTACCGGATCGTCGGGGCCGGCCAAGAGACCTGCCGCCAAGACCTGCACATGCCCTTTTATCAGGGCGTGCCGATCTATACGGCCGCGTCTTTGTATAAAGACTATGTTGACGTTTCCATGCTCCGGCAGTTCGCCCGGCGCGCTAGGCATAAAGTGGAATACGTGACGCAAAGCGTTGAGATCGTGCGCCTGGATGACTGGGCATTGACCCCGGACATCATCAAGATCGATACGGAAGGTTTTGAGTACGAGGTTTTGCTCGGGTTGAGCCGTACGATCGCGCGCTGCCGGCCGTTTATCATGCTGGAATACAATCCGGACCTGTTGCGGCAACAGGATGATTTTTTAAGACCTCTGGGTTATGAAATGTTCATTTATGTGTTCAAGGAAGATTGTTTCCATCCATTTTCGATGGCGCGTCCGCAGTTGGACGGCGCCCGCGTGGCCGAGAACATTTTTTGTATTCCGTCGGAAAAGAAGCAGGGGCTACCCATAAGGACTTCACCTTGTCTGTGAAAGATCAGCACAGCGCTCCCCATGCATGGTGGCTGGCATTGACCGCGGTTTTGGAAGGCCTGCAGATCATGGTCATGGTTATTGCCGTGGCCCGTTTTTTCCCCGTCCCCACGCCCGCTTTTGTGAATGACCTGTTTCCCGTTAACCTCAACGATGTGCGGCCTGAAAGAGAAATATTTTTTTATCAGATATTTGTGGCCTCGTCGTTATTGATCGGATTAAGCATGGCTTTCATCTGGCGCGGGCGGCTTCATGAGACCCGCCTGGGCGGGCAGTTGAGGACTTTTTCCCTGTGGATCGGGGCGTGGTTGGCGTTGGAGTTTTTTGCCGCCTTCAAATGGATCACTTCACCAGCTCTGGCATGGCCCCAGTTTTTGTTTTATGCCGCTTTGGCCGGGGC
>JGI1358J11329_10004468_pt1 | contig 10067 bp, 10 predicted proteins | sample Subgroupgradi54m_FD_11329 | JGI IMG/M metagenome (IMG submission 11329)
GAGTATTAAATAAGATAACAAGGATGTATACAGAGTTATATAAAATAAAAGAAATTACAGATAAATTATAACTTCTTCTAAAAAAATAAAATGGGCCCGATGTGATTCGAACACACGACCCCCACCTTATCAGAGTGGTGCTCCACCAGGCTGAGCTACGGGCCCATTAATAAAGCGTTTTAAAGAAGGTTTATAAAGATTTTGGGGATAGTTTATAAAATGAATTGGGATCTAATTTATCACTCAAAATAAATTCTCTTTCAGGTAAAGAAGTATTAGGTGGGCAAAAACCAAACTGCTTCCAAATTAAATATTTAGTTAGATGTTTCCTAGAATTAAAACCAATAATTTTCATCCAAAGTTCTAATTGATCCACACCATTCAAATCAATGAGATTTGAAGTATGAACTTTATCGTACCGTTTCTTCTTAAAGTTAAAACAAGTATAAATTTTAAAATTATGAAGTTTTAAGAGCAGACTAACATCTTCAATAAGTAAAAAATTCGAGGATTGAATAGAAATAACAGGATAGTAATGAAGTTTTTTATTTCTCTTCTTAAAACTTAAAGAAAAATCAGCATCTGCTAAACCTCTAATAAAATCAAAGACATAGGGGGTTTGTTTAATAATTGAAGGTACACCTGCTTGAATTTTAGGACCATGAACAACTCCTAAACTAGCATTAAAAAAAGTAAAAATAGCCTTAGATTGAGTACACAATCTCAAAAAATTTCCTTCCTCTCTAAAGATTTTATAGATTCTGAGATCTTTATTAAACAATTGTTTAAAAAGAGGAGCAATAAAATTTAGGTAAAAATCTAATTCATCAATAAGATGTCCTGAATATTCAAGAGTATAATAATTTTTTTTATAGTTCCCTAAATTCCCATCACCAATATGAACTCCTAAAAAATAAGCAAGATCTGCGTCTAAATGTGTAGGAACTCGAACTCCAATTCGCAAATCATAATTACTAAATTTAACTTTAGACAAATCAAGTTCCATGAAACTAATAAGAATTAAAGTTTTATAAAGGAAAGCAAGAAATTTCCAAAAAGTTTTCAGATTGAAAATATTACGGCCTTGGGCAGAATTTCGCTGTTAATGTCTCGAATTCGACAGTTCTTTTGGAACTTCTGCCGACTTCATGATTAACAGTCATGCGCTCTACCAGCTGAGCTACAAGGCCGCATCTAAACAAGGCAATCAAAATTATTTAAAAGCTTTTCTACCAGTTAAAAATAAGAGAAATAAAGAACTAGATAGAGAAAAAGAAGTATTAAAGCATAAATAAATTCTTAAATGGATAAAAGTAAAGAAAAGGATGAAAATAATGTATCAAGGAAGAGATATTGGTGAAGTAACAAAAACAAAACATGATGAAGAAGGAGTATTTTTTAATTCTTTAGCAGATTTAACCACAATATTCTATGAAAAAGGAAAAAACACAATAAGGTTAGGAAATAACCAAATAACAATAGATTCATTCAAAGAAGATATAACAAAAAGAGGCTTACCTATCTATTGTTCTCAAGAAGCATTAGAATATCATCAAAAAATGAAAACAGAATACGAAAAAGGATATGAGGATGGAAAAAATGGAAGAGATTACCTTCCAAAATCAAAACATTATCTTGAAGGATATGAAACTGGAAAAATTTTCAGAATAATAAAAGAAAATTGAAGAATAAAGTATTTTTTAAAGAAAGTGATAACCTTAAGTAGCTATTCTAAAAGATTTAAAAAAGAGAATAATAATAAAAGTCTTTAGGGCAGTTTATGGAAAAATTCTTCTGGTTGGACGATTTTTATTCCCTGATATTCTTTATGGATAAGAAGGTATTTTTTGTCATAACTGAGAATATAATTTGATTGAGATTGAACTGCACATTCAAGTATTTTATTGTCATCTGGATCATCTTTGATAAAATTTATTTTTATTGTTGGACAAATAATGATCAGAAAAGAACTTATTTTTTAAATGAGTTCGTGAACTTCTTGTAAAGTATATTTAAAATCTCGTTGAAGAACTTCTGAAACTTCTTCAAGAATAGAAAGAGTGGTATAAATTTCAACATTATTTCTCAAAAATTTAAGAAGTACTTTGTGTGCAACGCTATTATCCCATTGTGTTGCTGAAATAAAAAAGTTTGTGTCTGGAGTGACTTTCATCTTTTTTCTTTTCTTAATTTATGAACTAAATGAGGAATATCTGTTTCTTTGATACCAAGTTTTTCTGCTCTTTTTCTTCCTTCTTTTGCGATATGTTGTAATTCTTTGATTAAATTTTCTTTTGAAGGAGTTTCTATTTTTTTTAAAATTAAAGTATCTTTACTTCCAATAACTGCAAAGAGAGTTCCTTCTTCTACCCCTAATTCCAATCTAAGGTCTTGGGGAATAACAATTTGTCCTTTTGAAGACATTCGAATAGTTTCAATGCTCATGTTTTTAATCCGTTATTCTAGAAGTAAGGTAAGCTTACTTAAATAGTTTGCTCTTTAAAGAAAGAAAGTCATAAAAAAATTTTTATTATATGAAAGATATAAAAAATTAATTCACTTCTTTGAATTTTTATTGATAAATAAGGAAATAGAAAAGAATCTCCTAAAAAATAATGTAGCCCTGCTGATTACACTTGATTTCATCTAAGGTCTTTTAAACCAATTCAACAAGGTTAAATACAGGGCTAAGAAAAGAGAAATAAAAGAGCATATAAAACTTACGAGATCTAAAAATGGCAATTCTATTCATAAATAGGAGAATATAATCGACAAGCAAAGTAATCCAATTCCTAAAAATTTTGTTGTTGACTAAGCAGTAAACCATAACATAACCTAAAGACTTTTGTGGTTTACTGTTAAAAAATAGTTTCTGAAAAATTTTCAAAAAATTCTAGAATTAATTTTTAAAAGAAAAAAAGAAGATAACTGAATGAGTTTATTTTTCAAAGACAAAGAAGGAAGAATAATTCATTTAACAAATGAACGAATAAAACACATTTACAAACATCAAGAAATGCAAAATAGATTACAACAAATTGAAGAATCCATAAAAAATCCAGATTTTATGGAAGAAGATTTATATAGAAAAGAGATAGTATATTATTATAAATATCTAAAGGATGAAAATAGACACATTAGAACTGTTGTAAAAAAGATAAATAATGAAGGATTTATATTAACCGCATATTTAATAAAAAAATGAAAAAAAATAAAATTTTAATAGAATATGATGAAGAAGGAGATTATATGGAACTCTATTTTGAAAAAATAAAAAAAGGATATTTTCAAGAAATAAAAAAGGATGTCTTTGAAAGAAGAGATGAAAGAACAGGAAAATTAGTAGGGTATGCAATTTTTAATTTCAGAAACAGAAAACAAAAAATTCTTTCCTTAGAGTTATCCTTGCCAGAAGGAATAAAAATTTAGTTCTAAAAATTATAAACCTAAATGACTAAGAGAGAAAAAGAGTTCATTGATACATTATTAGAAGTTAAGAATGAAATAAAAATAGAAAAGAGATTCTTAATAATTTAACTCTAAAAATAATTTTTTCCATTTTGCCAGCTTTCAAAGCATTTTAAAGAAGGCATTAGAGTAACATATTCGTTAAATCCTCGATAGTTAATTTCTTCAATTTGTATTTTAGGAAATAATTGATCAATTGAACTTTTAATGGACTCTAAAGCAGGATCCTTTCTTTTATAAAATATTTTTGCGCTTTGATAAAGAGGAACATCTACTATTTGGGATCTTAAAGAATGAAGTTTATTAATATTTTCTTGAAGAAAAAAAGGAGGGTAATGGGTGAGAATACCTTGTGGTTTTACAGGTAAAGTCTCAACATAAATCACCGTAACAATACAGCCACCTACCTCTTGTGTAAACATATTTTCAGAAGAACAAAGACCTTGATAAAGTTTAATTTCAATCCCGGCAACCATAAAAAAGATAAGAAAGAACAATTTTTAAAGGAGACTAATAATCTAATCTAAAAATTCTTTATTCTTGATTTTAGAGGGCAAGTACGTTTCAGAAATAAAACTAATACCCTTGGCACTCAACGCTTGAATTTCAACTTTAGCTTTATATTCTTTCATTTTCTTAAACTGTTTCTGCCATTCTTTATTATCTTTAAACCATTCATATTCACTAACTTGTTTTATTCTTGCATAATCTGTTTCTTTTAATTTGATAAAATGTTTCTGTAACTGATACTTTTCAACATCATCCATCGTAATTCCAACATAACGAACACTAGGAATAGTTAATCGTTCAGAAGCGTGAGCAAGTGCAATAGAACCATATTTAATAACAGAATAAATATAGGCCCCATAAATATCTCCATCACATAAAACATAAATAGGAAGTTTATATTCTTCATAAAATCGTTGTAATAATCTTCTAATACCTCTTGTTGTCTGTCCTTGAGAAGCAATTAAAAGACAATTATTTTTTTTCCAAAATTTATCTTCATTTAATCTCTCCCAAACAGCAGCTTTCTCCATATAAAGAATATAATCTGCACTTACTTTTTTAAATTTAATTTCTTCTACATTTGAAGGTATACTCCATCCCCCACTACCCAGTTTACTCCAGTCAATACTATCTCCACTATCTTCAATAATAACATTACCAACAACGCTTCCTTTTTTATCAGCATTAACATTTAATTGTTCTCTAAATAAACCAGTAATAACTTCCAAATCTTCAATACAACTATCACTCTCAGTCTGTTCTTCGACTAAATCCACACTTGTTCCAGGAATAGTTCTTTTAACCATGTAAAAAACATCTCTCAGACTAGAATGTTTTCCAGTTTCAAGTAATTCTCTTTTAATAACACTTGCAATTTCTACAGTTTGTAAAAATCTTTTAGCATGGGCAACATTAAAGAAAGATCTCACTCCCCTTTTATCACCTAATTTTAAAGTTTTAGTTTTTTGATCATAAATAATATTACTTAAATTTCTTAAAGGAAAACTAAATTCAGGATTCTTTCCTTTTTTAAGTTGTTCAACAAGTTTTAATCCAAGATCCTTAAGTACTTTTTTTTGATCCATTATTCTGCCTCATCAAGAGTTCTTTGTTTATCTCCAAAAGCAACACTCTCTCCATCTATTTCTATTTCTTTAGCTTTTTCAACACCAGCTAATAACTCTTTTAATCCTTTTTTTAAAACAATTTTTAAATCTTCTTCAATAGCAGTTTTTTTCTCTCCGCTTAAACTACTTAAAGATCCAGCAAGTTCAGGAATATATTTTTCAAACAAATTTACTCGATCTTGTTGTTCTCTTGCTTTTACAGTTTTTCTAATATAAGAAGCCATCTTTCTTCCAGCTTCTTGTAAAGCAAGTTTCATTTCTTTAATAATTTCAGGATAGTGTGCAATTGCTTCTTTAGCTTCACTTGTAAAAGGAACCCAAACACTGACCATATGAACAACCATGACAACAGGACCTACAGGAACACTCTGCCTACTCTGATTAAGCCCATAACTCTTCCAAGAAGTATCTACAATTGATTCAGTGGTAGCACAAGCGCCTTGCTGATAAAGTAAAGGAACTCTATTTGCAAACCTCATAATTTTAACTGTTTCTTCTTTCTCTAAACTTCCCCCATAAGCAAATCCAACTTCGAGTAAAAAAGGCATACCTCTATAAACGCTCGGAGGCCTGGTAACTGCACAATAAAATTCAGCATCAATTTCTTTCTTTAATCCTTTAATCATTGCTTCTTCTCCCAAAGGACTTAAACAATCAGTAGGAGGAGCAATAATCTTTGTACTTTGAATTGCGTTATACAACGCTTCAACTTCATCTCTTGCAATAGTACTTGGCCGAGAACGAGGATTTAATTTTGCTTTATCACAAATCTCTTGTGCAATACTTCCGCTAACTCTACAAAAATCTTCTTGTAAAAAGCCAGATAAACTTCCAGCTGAAGATCCTTGTAACATACGTATCAAAACGCCCATCTCTACTCCATAAGGATGAGGTTTAATTTCTTTAGCTTCTCTAGGTAACTCTGCTACTCCTCGAGCATATTTTATAGTTTCTTTTTCAGGAGTTTTATAAATAATTTCAGCATGAGGATTAATTAAAGCAATTTCTTTAATATATTCATCAACACTTTGTTTTCCTTTCTGATACGTTCCTTGTAATTCAACTTCAAGTTTAGTACCGCTCTCTTTTTTCCATTCAACAATTCTATCTTCTTTAATGATAGGCTCATTTTTTTGTGTATCTAAATGAATTTCAAAATAATTTGCTTGATGTTTTGCTCCAATCTTAGAAGTAACTAACATTCCTTTTCCTGTTGTTAATTGACCATAAAGTAAAACTGCACTAATTCCAATTCCCTGCTGTCCTCGAGAATTTTTTAATCGGTGAAATTTACTCCCATATAAAAGTTTACCAAATATTTTAGGAATTTGTTCTTTAACAATACCAGGACCATTATCTTCAATAATAACTTTAAATCTATCTTCTTTTAATTGTTGTAATTCAACATAAATTTCAGGTAAAATTCGAGATTCCTCGCATGCATCTAAAGAATTATCCACTCCTTCCTTCACAGCCATAAGTAATGCTTTTCTAGGATTATCAAAACCAAGTAAGTGTCTATTTTTTGCAAAAAATTCACTAACAGAAATCTCTCTTTGTTTTTCTGCAAGTTCATGCGCTTTAGTTTCATGCACCTGTTTTTCTACCATTTTAAGAATGCTCTCAAGTTAACTTACTTATAAAGCTTGTGAGTAAAAATTGTAAACACTTTCAAGTTGTGAGTAATTTCATAAATTAGGATAATGAAATATTTGAAATAAAAAAAGTAAAGAGTTTTTAAAAAAAGAGAAATAATTAAATTTTTAAAATACTTGAAAAGAAATCGTGATGTAATAGTAAACCACAAAAGTCTTTAGGTTATGTTAGGGTTTACTGCTTAGTCAACAACAAAATTTTTAGGAATTGGATTACTTTGCTTGTCGATTATATATTTAATGAATGTAGTTCTAAAAGAAAAAATTGAAAAGTTAAAATATTTTTCTTAGAAGTCTTAAACAAATCCAATAAAATAAGTTTAGAGTTAAATAAAAAATAAATTTTTAAAAAGAAAAAAAGACTAAACTACAACTGTTCGAGAAACTGACGCTCCTGAACTATCTTGACAAGTCAGAGTATAACTAATAGGTGTGGAATCATATTGAGTAATCTGTCTGTTACCTTGAATACTTGTAGCTTCATTTAGCGAACTACTAACAAGTCTACAAGAAGTAGCGCCAGTAGTACTCCAAATAAGATTACCAATGATTGCAGATTGATAATTTGGATTTGTAAGTGTAAAACTAAATTGATTAATCGTTATTGGTGAAGTTACAGTAATTGTTCTCGTACGTGGAGAAGAACGTGCACCATTTGCATTGGAACATTGTAAAGTGTAAGAAGTAGTAGTTGTAGGTGCTACAGTAAATCCTGTTGAACTAATAAGTTTTGAAGAGTCCCATAGCGAGTTTCCAGATCCGCTTCCAGTACAAGAAGTAGCACCAGTACTGCTCCAAGTTAAACGGACAGATTGACCACTTGAAATGGTACTTAGATCGCTTTCAAAAGAAGAGATCCCAACATAAGTTGGTTGAACAACAGTAACAGGAATATCTTTAAAATTCGTTCCAATAGAATTAGTACAAGTTAAGCGATAAGTTGTTGTTCCTAAGGGGATAAAAGCAATACCTGCACTAGAAGAACTTAAAGGTCCATTCCAATTACTTCCGCCAGTTGAAAGAGCATTAACACCGCTAGGTCCAGAACCAACACAAGAGCTAGCTCCAAAAATATTCCATCTAAAACTAACACGTTCTCCTAAATTTATAGTAGTTCTATCTGCAACAAAAGAAGCAAGATTTGGAGGCTGACGAACGACAGTAATAATTCTTGAAGCAGTTCTTGTTCCTCCTGGTCCAGTACAAGCTAATACATAAGCTGTAGTTGTTCGTGGACAAACATCAAAGATTGTATTAGTTGGAAGAGAAGCCCTCCAGGAATGACCAAAAGAATCAGCAACACCGCTTGCAGGACTTGTTCCAGTACAAGAATCTGCATTAGGAATATTCCAAGTGAGTGTAGAACATTGTCCAGGATTAAGAGTTGATGGATTAGCTCTAAAATTAGTAGTAGTGAAAAGAGGATAAGGGATCACTTCAATAATACGTTGAATATCATTCATATTTGAGCATCTAAACGTATATCTAGTGGTTACTGAAGGTGTCACCGTTCTTGATCCGCTCAAAGCAACAGATTGAACTAAAGCACTTCCAGAATAAGGAGACGCATGAGAAAGGAGACTACAGGAAGCAATTGGATTTGCTCCATTCCAAGTTAATACAGAAGAACTTCCTTGTAAAAGAGATAAAGTACTTGCAGTAAATGTTGACTGAAAAACAGCAACAGGTACATTTGAAACAGTCTGACCTGCAGTGTTTGTACAGCTTAGACCAAAGTTAACCGAAGCAAGGGGAGTAATAACAAAACTTCCAGCAGAGGCTCGCACTTCCGACCAAGCTTGACCAGTTACAGAATTCATACCCTCAGTACCAACACACGCAGCACGTGCATTACTTTCAACATTCCAGTTCAAGGTAACTTGCTGATTTGAAGGCACAGAAACAGAGGCAGGAGTAAAAGTAATAACTGGAGGATCAACAACATTGATAGTAACTCCTCGAGAAGTAGGAACACTTGGCCAATTTGCATAAGTTTTAGTGCATTCTAAACTAAAAGTAGTTGCACTTGGAACACCTCTATCAAAATAAATAGTTGTAACTAAACGACCATTGGTAACACAATGTGCTCCAGAACCTTGAAAAGCAGAATTCCATTGAAGATTTGTAGGTTCACTACGAGCAACACAAGATTGACCATTATCTGCGCCATTAACCGTAACTTGAATACTTACAACTTCATTGCTTCGTACAGTGACGCGCTGACTTAAAGCTGCTGTCGCAGAAGAAGCTTGTAATTGAATACTTGGAGGGGTAGTTGCTTGACAAATTCCACTTTGACAATTTGCAGAACGACATTGACGATGATCAACACAAGGCTGAGTATTTCCAGCAGGGAGAATACATGCATGAATAGAAGAACTTGAAGATCCAACACGTAAACAAATTCCACTACGACATTGTTCATCAACATTACAACGAAGCCAAGATGGAGAATTTGTATTTGTATTAAGTCCCCTAAATTCAGGAGTAGTATACGAATTTAGAATAGGTAAACAATAGTAGCTCCCTCGTGCAGGAACAGTTTGTGAACCAGTGCCACCGGCACCAGTTAAGACTGTACCCGCTTGAACAAAACCACAAAAACCATGACTATTTCTAAGGCCAATACCCTGCGCACATTGATTTTCTCCTCGAGTAGGATCACAAACTGCATAATTTTCTAAAGCAGAAGCACAAACATCTCTCCCTCCAGCAGCATCATAAGCACAATAAAGACCTTGATCACATTGATTTCCACCCTCGGAAGTACATCGTTGCCCACGAACAATATTTCCTGTAATCAAATCAGAAGATGCTGTAGTTTGTTTAGAAAATTGACTTACAGTATCAATCTGAGTTTTTTCACTACTAAAAAAACCTGAAGAAGTAACTCCAACTAAGAAAACTAAAAGAACAACAAGTAATCCAGCTCCAATTTCAACGAGCCATTTTTTCTGCATAGCAATAAAAAGAGAAGTCTATATTTAAATTAAAGTAAAAATTAAGGAGTAGTTACATTGAAAAAAAGAAATAATTAAGATAGAAATCTAAAGAGCTTCAATCTTTTCTTGAATTCTCACAAGTGCAGCTTGAATAGCACCAAAAGAAGGATAAGTTTGTCCTCGAGAAAGTTCTTTTTTTCTTAAAACATTAATTTCCTTAACAATTTCTTCTGATGATGTAAGAATGATGGAACAAGAAGAAAGTAAATCTTCTTTTCGATAAAAAGATTTCAAAGATTCAAGAAGATGTTGAACTTGAACAGAAATTGTTTTATAATGGATTTCTTCAGTTGTATCTTTTCCAG
>JGI1358J11329_10004469_pt1 | contig 10066 bp, 10 predicted proteins | sample Subgroupgradi54m_FD_11329 | JGI IMG/M metagenome (IMG submission 11329)
GGTACATGGAATCTTCAAGGGCTTAACCCATTTCATGAATGTCGAAAACTTCTCCTGTCCCCGTTACTGTGTCCGTGAATCTGAACAGTTACCAAATTAAGAACCTCTTGCCATCCATCATTTCTTTCTCCATAATGGAATATGCGATGAAAAAAGCATCCCTGCTCGTGGTCGTTCTTCTTATGTTGGTTGCCATCCCTGCGACCGTATTTTTAGTCGGAAGAAATCAAGAATTACGCAAGCGTGCTGCCCCCGCTACCTCCTTGTCACTGACTCCTAGTTCTATCAATAAAAAGGTTGGCGATGTATTTTCTGTGGAAGTTACCATCGATACGGGCCCCAATCAGGTAGTGGCTGCGGAACTTCATCTGGTTTTTGATCCAACAAAATTAGAAGCACAAACCATCACCAATGGCTCACTGTTTCCTAATATTTTAGCCTCAGGTATTGTCGATCGTGGCACCGCATCCATCACCGTGGGTGCGGCAAGTGCAACCAAACCCGTGACCGGCACGGGGGCAACAGCCGTCGTAAAATTTAAGGCGCTGGATAAAACCGATGCACCAATTTCTATCCGCTTTGCCGCCAATACGTTCGTGGGGAGCTTAGGTGAAGGATCTAATAATGTATTAACGGGGACAACGCCTGCTTCGGTGACTATTACTGGGACCGGAGGTATTGGAGGAGCTCCTATTGCTACCCCATCAGGAGCACTGACACAAACGACGCCTACTCCAACGATACCATCGGGACAAACACCCAAACCAACACCCACACCCGTTCTATTAACCCCAACACCAACAAAAAGCGCATCGCCAAGCGCACAAGCATCAGTTTCTGCAGTGCTCATTACCGCACCCGCCAAAGATTCAAGTGTTACCAAAACAACTCCCACTATTTCTGGAAAAGCCGCCCCAGGCGCTACCATTACCATCACTATTTATTCCACACCGCAAACCGTGGTGGTTACCGCAGATGCAAGCGGCAACTGGTCCTACACTCCCGTAACACCGCTTGATCCAGGGCCGCACAATGTCGTTGCTACGGCAACGAGTCTTACTGGCGGTACACAAACAACGACGACCTCGTTTGTGGTAGCAGCAGGAGGACAAGCGGGAGCTACCCAGAGTGCACAACCTGTTTCCGGAACTGTTGCACCTACCTATATACTTCTGGCTGTGGCAGTGCTTCTTCTCATAAGTGGCGTTGCGGTACCTCTTATTATTCGATAAACCTATGGCAAACTTTTTGGAACAAAATACCTCACCAAAACTCAACACCATTGTTTCCACTATCGCCCTCCTTGCCTTTCTGCCCCTTCTTTTATTTGGGGTCTACCAAGCGGTGGTCATCATAAGCCGCGCAACGGGAACGCCGGCAAACATCGTCGTTGATGCCAGTAATGTTCTGGAGCCGATACGCACAGATTTTTATCATGCTTTTGCTCAAGGAGGAGAAGAATCCAAAGACATGCTTGCTCCCGTCGTGAGTGAAGTACGAGCGCTCAATCCTCAACTCATTCGGTTGGATCATCTCTATGATCACTACGACGTGGTCGGACGTTCGGGAAACGATCTCACCTTTAATTTTAGTAAACTCGATGCGGCCGTCGACACTATTTTAGCAACGGGTGCCAAACCGCTCCTTGCGCTTTCTTTTATGCCCAGCGCTATTGCCCGCGGCGGAAAAATTATCGATCCTCCAAACAATTGGGACGAATGGGCACTCGTTGTTCAACGGACTATCGAACACTATAGTGGTAAAAACGGAAAAAATTTAAGCGGCATCTATTATGAAGTATGGAATGAGCCAGACTTAGACCAATTTGGCTCATGGAAACTAAGCGGCGACAAAAATTATCTCACCCTCTATCGCTACGCAGCAACTGGAGCTGGACGAGCGCAAAACGTCAATTTTTTCCTTCTGGGAGGGCCGGCAACCACGGGGTTATATCAAAATTGGATTTTAGCCCTTGTATTAAGCGGCAACCGATTGGATTTTCTCTCTTGGCACTCGTACCTTTCCAATCCCAAAACGTTTAATGACGATCAGCGCAATGTTATATCCTGGCTCCTTCCGTACCCACAATATACGTTACTCCCGAAGCTCATTACCGAATTTGGCTTTACGGGCGGTAAAAGTACCGGTTATAGCAGCATGTATGCCGCTGCTCACACCGCTGCCACCATCCGCCAACTTATTTCCGGCAGACCGACGTACGCCTTTACCTTTCAACTCATCGATGGGCCAGGACAAAAATCTGGTGATGGCTGGGGACTCATCACTCACCAAGACAATGGGAAACGACAAAAACCACGCTACTGGGTATTTAATTTTCTCGATATCATGGTGGGCAATAGACTTGCGCTCTCTGGCGAAGGCACGTGGGTGACGGGATTTTCCACAATACGGGACGGCACAATTCGCGTGATGCTTACGAACTTTGATAGTGGGGGCAATCATGTAGAAACGGTTCCGGTGAGCTGGAATAACCTTAACCCAGGAAATTACACGTATCGCGAACGATTTCTCCTGGGCCGTGATGTAACGTTTAAAGAAACAGTTACCAATTTTGACCGTCGAATTGCTCGGCAGGTGTATATGCCTGCCCAAAGTGTCGCTATCCTCGAGCTAACCCGCCAACCATAGTTGATTACGAAAGCTTGTCGCCAATCCCGCCGTCTACTACTTCGCCAGCAGGCTCCAGGAGTATTTGGCGGGCACCGCGCACCTTATGGATAAGCTTAAGGAATGACTGCACTTCTCCGACCCCAAATACCCATGAGAGGAAAAAATAAGTCCCCAGCCCGAGTGTCCCCGTGATACCAGTGAGGAGCATAAGGTTAAATGTCCGTGTGGTATCAAACACCAGTTGATCGAGTAACTTCAATCCCACGTACAGAATAAGACCGGTCGTCGTTGCCGCGATAAGCATTTTGATCGGTGGCACCAAAAGAGAACGCCGGGGAAACCTATGCACGCGTCGATCAAGAAAAACGAACAGAAGTCCAGCATTGACGATACTCGCAACGGATGTAGATAACCCCAATGACCAGACCGGCAGATGCCATACCGTAATAAACCCAATGCTTAAAACGGTATTAATAAATATAGCAATAACGCCAATAATAACCGGCGTTTTACTGTCATAGAGTGCATAAAATCCGCGAGCCAATACATGAATAAGTGCTTGTGCAAAAAGAGAAATACTAAACGCAGAAAGGCTTGCACCCGTTAATACCGTTGCATCCCAATCAAATCGGCTCGATCCAAAAACCAAACGGACTACCGGAATGCGAAGAACGATAAACAACGCGCTTGCCGGCAACACAAAAAAAAGCACTTGATGTATAGCAGAAAGAATAGATGATTTAAATTGTTCCCGATTTTCTGAAGCCGCGGCAACCGAAAGCGTGGGGAGTGCCGCCTGCGCAATGGTTGCACCAAAAAGCCCGATAGGCAACTGTTGTAAATGTTGAGCGAAATTAAAAATAGTTACCATCCGCGACCCTAAAAGTGTTGCAAGCATCAAGTCCACCGTCGTGTCGACTTGAGAAATTGCTAGTCCCAGCGTTCGCGGCGCCATAAGTTTGCCTACTTCTGCCACACCCGGATAGTGCGGATCCCACGTCAGGCGATGTCGATACCCTACCATAAGCAATGGAGGTATTTGAATAAGCATAAAAAGGAGCGCGCCTACCCCCACCCCAACCACCGGTGCATACAGCCCGAGCGTTGAAGTCAGACCAATAATACTTGCAATAATCCCTAGGTTATATACCACCGGAGCAGCCGCTGGAAGAAAAAATATGTTATATGACTGTAAAATACCAGTAAAAAAATTGCCAATCATGAGGGGAATCACTTGAAAAAAAACCATGAGCCGCGTAAAAGACGCCATTTGGTCAATCTGCGCACTGGTAAATCCCGGAGCCAAAAACTGAGAAATCGGTCGCGTCCAAATAAGAATCGGAAGAGAAAAAAGAAGAAGTGCTATAAAACTGATATTGATAAGCGTTGATGCCATGCGCCAAGCAACGTCTTCTTTATCTTTCATCACGTACTTAGTGAATACAGGAATAAAAGCAGAGGTTAATACTCCCATGACCAAAAGTTCAAAAAGAAGATTTGGGAGGCGAAATGCAGCAAAGTAGACACCTAATTCTTCTGGAGCAAAACGAGCAGCAAGCAGGCGATCTCGAACGAGTCCCAATACCCGAGACGTAAACACCATAGACATAAGAACGAACGCTGCTGACCCAACGGACGTCTGTTTTTGCCAAAAAAGTGACCATACCCGCTTCATACGTTTATTCATTATAGAGCAAGACTCCTTGCCATGCGAGAGCAACATAGCGTATACTGTATGGTATGCCACTCACCAAACAAGCCATAAAAAAATTACGCCGTGATAGAGAGCGAAGTCAAACACGCGCCGTAGAAGAAAAAAAACTTCAATCTCTGATAAAAACCATGCGCAAAAATCCTTCAAAAAAAGCACTGACCAACGTTTTTTCGAGCCTAGATAAAGCGGCAAAAATCCATATTGTTCATCCAAATAAAGTCAGTCGCCTCAAATCAAGACTCACTAAACTTCTTGCAAAAAAATAATCTCTCCATTCTGCCCTAGAACTCATCTCAAAACTCTGCGGTTTGCGTCATTCTGGCAAGCCGAAGGCGCGTCCAGAATCAGACCTGTCCGCCAAAGCCTCGGCGAAGGCGGATCCTGGATAAAACCAGGATGACGGGCTAAAGCCTAATGTTTTGAGATAGCTTCTAGTAAACATCCTCTTACTCTTGCTATACTGATGGTATGCCTACTGCCCCCACGAACATCAACCTTCTTGAGCGCAGTGACCTTGAACATTCTGCGGTCGGCCGCATCACCACGTGGGCCGTTACGTATGGCAGATACATCATGATTGGAACAGAAATTATCGTGCTTCTTGCGTTTATCGCTCGTTTTAGCCTAGACCGCAAACTTACCGATCTTAAAGAAGAAATCACACAGAAACAAGCTATTTTGGTGGCCAATGCGGCGTTTGAACAAGATATAAGAAATGTTCAAGATCGTCTGACTAAAATAAAGTCACTCACGAGTAATCAAACGAAACCCGCTGACCTTATGCTCTTTCTCCAAACCGTCCTCCCCCCTAACGTCTATACAGGATCCATAGATATTTCCTCTGAAAAACTCATCATCGAAGCAATAGCCGGTACCACAGAAGGATTTTCACAATTTTTAACCAGTGTTGCTGCAAACCGTGACATACAGGAATTAGAAATTGGTGATATTCAAAAACAACCAGGGAAAGGGATCACGTTTAAGCTTTCTGCACAATTTGGCTCATCACCCGGGAAACGGTAACCTATGGCATTCAACTATAAAACAGAATACGAACGATATCGGAGGTACTATCAGTCTATTGAACCAGTACTCAAAAAAAAAGAGAGCCACACCTATACTATGGCTATTTTTTCATTCTTGGCAATTTCACTCTTTGGTTGGTATGGCATCCGACCGACGTTACAAACCATATTATTTTTGCAACGAGAAATTGCAGACAATAAAGACATTAATGCGCAAATGGAAAGTAAGATAACCCGTCTGGTAGAAGCACAAGCTGCATATCAAGATGCCAATTTGCAACTCCCACTTATTGATCAAGCCATCCCGCAAAACCCAGAAGTTCTCTCACTTGTCTCGCAACTTAAAAACCTCGCCGCAGCAACCGGTAGCTCAATTTCTGCACTCCAGATTAGTACGGTTCCTTTGCTCGGAAGTGAAGCAACACCAAGTGCAGCAACCGGAGGGAAACTCACAGAAATTCCTCTTGTCGTTGCTATCAGCGGACCATATACTAGTATTAAGTCATTCATCGATGGCCTTTTTGCTATGGGAAGAATCGCTACTATTCAAACGCTAACGGTCAGTCCTTCCAGAGATGAAACGCCGACCACGAAAGCATCTCCTGCTTCTGGTACCATCGTACGGCTCGTAACAAAAATGAATATATACTATATGCCGATGCCGACAGCAAAAAAGACGTAATAGATGCCTATGGAAAAAAGTGAAGCAAATGATCGCGACATCCTGCTTGTTGCCGTATTTACCTTTTTGACCGTCTTCTTATGGGTATTTTTTGAACTCGTAAAAACGATTAAAACAACAACCGTCTCTTCCACTGTGCGTCAAGTGATCACCCCATTTTCTCCCACAATCGACACCACGACACTGATACAATTATCAAACCGTAAAACGTATTGATATGCAATTTCCAACCAAAATTCCTACCCTCCTCGGTCTTCTCCTCCTTATTGTCATGGTTGGCGGTATCATTGGTTCTTCTGAAGCAATCTCTCGACTTCCCGCGCGAGCTGCTCCCTCCGTACAACCGCAAAATGTTCAAGTCACCAATCTATCGGATACGAGCTTTACCATCACATGGACTACGGGAACAGCCGCAACCGGCATACTCCTCGTCACCACGCCAGAACGGGAGATTACGGCATTTGACCAACGAAACGGAGACGGCAAACTTACTCCCGATATTACCCACAGTGTTACCGTACGAAACCTCACGGGAGATACAGAGTATCTTGTTAAAATCCTTTCGAATGGAAAAACCTATCTTGACAACGATAAACCATATCGCATCCGCTCTACTTCCGTTCTTACCACTAGTCCGGGAAATCTTGGCCCTGCGTACGGATCGGTTGTGACCACGGAAAATAAAGCAGCAAGTAGCGCATTAGTGTTTCTCACTCTCGAAGGAAGTCAAACGCTTTCCACACTGGTCAAACCATCCGGAACCTGGATTATCCCCCTTAATCTTATTCGTACACAAGATGGAACATCATATCTTCCTTCCTCTGTTGACCGGATCACCGAAAATCTCCTCGTGCGCTCTGATGGAGAGGAATCTTCCGCAATTACCGATACGCTGAACGATTCTCCGGTACCCAGTATGGTGTTAGGGAAAACCTATGATTTCCGAAAACAACAAGCAAAGCTCATCGAGCAATCACCCGTAGCACTCGCCGCACCGGGACCCAAAACTACTCCCGTAGTTTTGGGTACACAGGAAACTCAGACACAATATATAGTAAGCTTGGTAGCGCCTACGGAAGGGATGGCCCTCACGAGTCAGTTCCCCCTTACCCAAGGCACTGGTATTCCTTCAAAAAGCGTCACCATCACCTTGGGTATTACTAATCCAATAAGTGATACCACCATGGTGGGAAGTGACGGCATCTTCCGTTACACCCCAAAAGTGCAACTTGCACCAGGAAAACAAAGCGTTACGATCATGACACGAGATGCGAGCAATCAACCGGTTGCCATCACCCATTCATTTGAAATTCTCAAAAGCGGCACGCAGGTACTCGGCACCGCCACTCCCTCAGCAACACTCACGCCAACATTTACTCCTGCGCCCACATCAACTCTTGCCGGTCAACCGCTCCCCACGAGTGCCACCACATTCCCGACGATTATCCTTATCATCATCGGATTGAGTCTGTTTCTGGGAGGTACGATTGCATTTATACAATAATGCTTTTCTCTCTTGACGATGGGTCATGGTTTCCGCTAATCTGGAAATAGGACCAAAAAATGGTTTTTCTATAAGTATTGATTTCATGGATATTCTTTCTGCCGCTCAGCAACAAATAAACGACGCAGCCAAAACATTTGATCCAAACCCTTCCAGTGGGAGTGCGCCTCCACCTCCAAACCAACCAACCCCCACAACGACACCCACCCCTCCTTCTTTACTCAAAGAAGAGGCGATATTGCCTTCTCCCCAAGAAGGCGCTGCAACCACGAGCACCTTAACGTCACCGACTCCAGCTCCCATAGCAGATGCTCCTCTTCCACCACCACCTCCCCCAGTATTCGAACCATCTATGCCCGATGGAGATACTACGCAAACATTTGGTGGTCCACCGCCGGAAGACTCTTGGAAAAATAAAGTCCCGCCGCCGCAAAAAAAAGGTATGGGTAAAGGAGTCATTCTGGCCGGATTATTCCTCCTTCTCGCAACCCTTCCCGTTGCGGTCTACTATGTATCGCAACAGCAAAAGCAACTTGCGGAAATACGAAGTAGAGCAGCTACATGTTACAAAGCGGCTCGGGCAGGTTTTTGCCCGAGTGGATCCCATCCAGAAGGGCCAAACTGTTGTGTAAATGCTGTAGGCGGCGGAGGCACTCCTCCGCCTACTCCCACTTCTCCTCCCAGTGGTGGCGGAGGATCGACCGTTGGTGTTCCTAATGGTCAAATTAGCGGATGTTGTTCAAATAACGGAGACTGCGTCGGTTGGTTTGGCGCTGGATCAACGTGTGATAATCTCAATGGCGCGTGTGCTTCGGGCAAACAATGCCGAGGAGGAGCAAATACCGGAGGCAATTGTCACCAATGTACACAAAGTGATTGTGGGGTACCTGGCTGTGGTGGGCAGACCTGCAACGCGGGTTGCGTCTCCCCCTGTGGCGATGGTATCTGTGGTCAAAACGAAAATTCGACCACTTGTCCTCAAGACTGTCGGCCAACGGGAGGAGGGGCCACCACCTGTGCAGCGGGAAAAATCATATGTCGAAAAGATAACTCCAGTCTCTGTCCAAATACACACAGCTCAAATCCGGCGTATGACGCCATAGTAGGCGTACGATGTAATGGCACGAGTCCAGGATCCAACAGTGCCTGTGACTTCTTCGACGCATGCGGACCAGCCACACAAGCATCAGGAAGCTGCGCTGGGAAGATACGGCTAAGTCCCGGCGGTGCCTCTCATGGAGGATTTATAGGCTGCAATGGAACATTAAATTGTTTTTGTGGCGCACCGAACAATAATACCCCCCGAGGCGGGGCTTATACCGCCGCAAATGGCACCGTCAGTTGCTTTTCCGATACTGACCCAAATAATCCCTCCTGTGGCGCAAGTCTTGGAGGAACCACGCCCCCTCCGCCACCCCCACCTCCAGGTTCAAATCCGCCCCCTCCGCCACCCCCACCTCCTCCTGCCGGCCAGTGTGTAAGAATTAAAGTGTACAAAAACAGTATTGCTGTCGATCCCACGACATTAAAAGTAGGAGACAGTGTAACTCTTGCAGTTTCCGGTACCAACGCCACCAAAGGGAGAATTCGTGTCAATGGAGCAGCGTTTGTAGAATCGACCACCCTAAACACAAACGGTGAATACACCGTACCATTTACAGTGCCTAGTGGTTTCTCAAGCTTTACTATAGAAGCAGAAGTATTTGGTTCAAATGGCCAATGGCAATAATATGAAAAAAAACTACATCGGTATTCTTGCAATCATAACCTTAGGTCTTGGAGCCGTAATCTTTCTGACCGTACAGAAACTACAACAGACTACACCCGTTGCTCCAACCGTTCCTCAAGTTACACCCAAAGCAGCAGTACCTGCGTGTACGTTGACCTTTGCCCTTGCGGCTACCCCAACGCCTACTCCCACACCGATCCCCACTCCGGCGCCAAGTTGCAATAGCAGTTGCACCACAAATGCAGATTGTCAATCCGGTATGATTTGTTTTGATACCGGCAACGGCAAGGCATGCCGAAATCCTTCCTGCACTTCACAAACCAATTGTGCTTGCGTCACTCCCACACCAACCGCTACCCCCACACCCACAGTGACGCCAACCCCAGCGCCAACGCCGGCAAGCTGCAACAGCAGCTGTACCACGAGTGCTGATTGTCAATCAGGCATGGCGTGTGTTGCCAATGCCTGCCGAAATCCATCCTGTTCCACCTCACCCAACTGTGTCTGTCCGACCCCAACACCGATTACTGCTGCGCCGACACCGACACCCACCACGCCACCGACGCCACAAGTTCCGGTTTCCGGCACTGGACCCACGGTCTTAGGAGCATCAGTCATCGCTGGAGGATTCCTCCTTCTCCTTCTGGGATTAGTCTTTTAACAAAAAATTTCTTAGGGAGTGTTTGGAAACTATGTTTCGTCATTCTGGCAAGCGAGTCTTCGAGCGCGTCCAGAATCAAAAACAGATGCTGGACAAGCCAGCATGACGAGCGAACGCAGG
>JGI1358J11329_10004484_pt1 | contig 10039 bp, 13 predicted proteins | sample Subgroupgradi54m_FD_11329 | JGI IMG/M metagenome (IMG submission 11329)
CCCGATGAACAACCACTTACGAATCCGCAGTTGTCATTAAAACTACATGCCTGTGATCTATCCTTACAATTATCAGAGTAATTCTGACCACTTTCGGTGTAAATACATTGCTTCCCACAGCCCAGAATTGGAGTGGCAGCTGGAGGCTTTGCGCCACCTGCAGAAGAGTCGTCTTTTGAGCCGCTTGCTGCTGAACCTGCGGCAGATGCTCCGCAGGATATATTACTATTACAATTTCCGTTTGCAATAACGCAGGCCTGTCCGGCTGGACATTCAGAATTATTACCACAGCAGGCAGGATCACAAACATTCTGCTTATTAATTTTAGTGGGAGAAGAACATTGTGCACTCTGACCACTTGCAGCTGCAGTTCCTGAATTTACAGTTGATGCTGCAGTAGGCTGAACCGCGGTTTGAGCTTGGGTCTGAGTTTGTGCTTGAGATTGAGTTTGTGCAGACTGGGACTGTTGTGTTTGTTGCGCCTGGCCGCTCGCATTTGCCGCGGCATTAGAAGATCGGGGGCCGCCGACGCGACTTAACATGAGACAACGCCAATCTTGCGTAGAATGGGCTCGACCTTCAAACCCATAGCACCAATTACTAGTCTCAGGATTTACATTACTTGGATCAGCAGTATTTTTCGGGCAGTCAGCATTCGTATTACACTGTCGATCACAGTCTTTATTCCACGTATATCCCGCCGGAGTACGACCGGAGTCGGGATTATCACGACAGGTACCAATATCCGCAGCTCGAGAACTCGTGGTTGCACGATTTTTACTTAAAAATAAGGTGCCAACCAAACTTGATATGCCAATCACGAGAAGAGTCCCAATCGTAAGAAGTGTCGCGATCTCGCCGCGCTTGGAATTTTTCATTACTGAAAATAACAGTAGCAGAATTTACTAACGATTTCAATGTAAAAATCATGTAGGGACAACCCGAGGGTTGTCCCTACACATTACCAGCGTTTTAAGATTTAATTCCACGGTACCCAGGTTGCATACTTCGCACGAAGTTGGCTTGGCGTGATCCCTATAGCAGATAGGCCGGCGCTCTTTTCAAATCCTAAATCTAAAAGATGCGATGCCCAGAGGTCGCGCTCGAGCACACCCGGCGCGCCCAACACAACGGCGAGAATTTTTTTACCCTGACGCTCTGAAACAACAATGGTTGTCATACCTGCGTCGTCTGTGTTACCAATCTTCATACCATACACATTCGGGTATACGCCAACGAGTCCATTCCAGTTGTAGAGTACAAAACGGCGGTGATTTTTAGTTTCTGGGATATACTGCTCATTCTTTTTTACAATATCTGCAATTACCGGATAATAGGTGAGCGCGTAGTGCGACAAAACTGCCAGATCTTCTGCGGTACTATAATGATTTTGGTCGTCAAATCCCTGGGGATTTTCAAAATGTGAGTTTTTCAGACCAATAAATTTCGCCTTAATATTCATTGACTTCACAAAAATATCAGCGCCGTACTTACTGTCGACCCCATCTCGTATCACCTCAGTCGCGTCGTTTGCCGAGGTAAGAAGTGAGGCGTTCAGAAGCTCACGGAGGGTAAATTTTTCACCCGGAATTACGGCGATTTTTGTGGGAATTACTTTTGCTGCACGCTCTGTTGCGGTGAACTCCTCATCAGGTGAGGTTAGATCAAGCGCGGTGATTGCGGTTAGGATTTTCGTAAGTGAGGCGATGGGCACTTTGTGTGATAAATCTTTCTCAGCCAGTACCTCACCGCTCTCATAATCAATGACCGCGTATGAGGAGGCGTTGTCATAGGGCGCACCAGCGTAGGAAGCAGTAATAAATGAGCTCGTAGGGTTTTTGAGAGAGTAGGTATTCTCTCCCCGCTCGAGTTTCACCCGAGCCTGCCCGAGCGCGCTTACCCCCTGGGTGGAGAGTGGAGAGATAAAACGAAGCGCGTGGGGAGTAAGCTGATTTATCGTAATGATAAGCGCGGCAATAATGATACCAATGGGTGAAAATTTTCTCATGATAGTGCGTTTAAGAACTTCCAGGCGAGTGTCGCAATCCACCAGCCCTGCGCGTCAGGGTTAATCGCTCGACGTGCTGCCACAAAATTACCATTGCTTGCGGCGAGTGCCACACCGTTGTCGACAAAGTACGCAGCAAGAATACGGGCAGAAACATCGGCTTTAAGCGCGAGTGAAGGATTTTTCACGAGCGCATCTCCCATCCCAATGCGCTCACCAAATGTTTTGTAGTTTCGTAGATGAGTAATCTGGATAAATCCACGGCCAAAGTAATCGGTGCCACCCTCATACCCGAGGCGACGGGCACTCTTTCGACCCTGAATCTCTTCAATCGGCTCAAATGTACCTGCAGTCTCATGTTCGATAGTTGCTAGGGCATAGGCCAAAACATTCGTGTTCAAGATTCCTTCCTGTTTGAGTGCGCTTGCAATGATAGGTAAATTTTTACGAGCCTCAGGACGAACTTCAGGAGAAACATACTGCATCATGCGCTCAATAGTCGCCTGACTTAAGGGAAGTGAGATATTATTATCAACCTGTGGCTTCACAATTTTCTTCATATCTTTTGGGTCGTACAGCGGATAACTGTCACCACTACCATACCACGCAGTCTCAAGTTCCAATTTGCTCAGTGAGACTTGTTGGGTGAATTCTTCAACCGATGACCCCACGGTGTTCCAGTACTCATCTGACGCGTAGCTATAGCGGGGGGTTGCAGTGGCTGTTCCGTGTACCTCTGGTACCGCAAAGTCATATGCCATAACCAAGACGTTGTCGGTATTTTTTGCAAGATCTGCAAGATTGAAGAGGGAATTGTGCAGTGCAGAACCTGATAAGGCAACACTTACCTGGGTATTTTTTATCTTACGGTGCATCTGTTTGTTAAAAGCGCCAACAAACTGGGTAAAGCGGTTGCGATACTCTGCACCAGGATTTCCTGGGTACTCAAAGTCCACCACCACGCCGTCAATGTTTGTGCTCACAACCTCATCGATAATCTCGGTAATTGCCTTGCTTTGCGCGTCTTTATCACTCAAAAACTCTTTCATCACGTTTGGATCGGTAAGAGTTACCGTGAGTGCCACTTTTGTATTCGTACTCTGTGCTTTTTGCAAGAGTGCGCCTACCTGGTCGTGGAAAATACTATACCCATTTCCCTCCTTGTAGAGCGTGCCGTCGGATAAAATTGGCACATCATAAAAAGCAAGCGTATCAATGCCATTTGTGTTAACGAGCAAGATATTATTAAACGATCCACCTGGTGCGAAACTAAAACGCCTATGGATTGAAGACCCCACACCCTGGGCATATACTGCTCCGCTCCCCGACAAGGGTGAGATGAATTTTGAGGATCCGAGTGGTACGGTAAAACCAACGAAAATAAATACGGAGAGCAATAATCCAACTACAATATCTTTTACTCTATTTGGAATAAAAACCATAGGGTCAGGTAAAAATTGTAATAACAACCGTTGCGCTTGACAAAAGAAGTTGTAACAGTAAGCGCGCTCTGAAACGGAATTGATTTGTTAGTGCTAGATAACTAGAACTCTCTATGAAGGCAGATAAGTAACAGTCTAGCAAAGAGTAAGAGGTATGTCAAGTTTATGTAAGTTTAATGTAAGAATGATCTGGGAGTCCATTAAAAAAGTGAGGTAGGTTTAGAAGAACTAAGCTTACCTCACTTTTTACTTTCACTTTTTCATTTCATTCACCATAGTCTTATCTTGAAATCGGGTTACCAGTTGTTTTCTCATGCCAGTAAACGTATCAACGAGTTTTTTTCTCGTTTGCTTATCTTTTAAAGCAACGGTTGCCGCGTAGCCAACTGCCGCGCATGCACCAACAATCCCAAAAGTGACTGGATTAAATTTACTCTGCTGTGCCATTATGTTTCACCTCCCTTCCTAGGGAATAATTAGTAACGTTATACAAGATCAAGGGTATTGCCAACGATAATCCAGAGGGCTGCGCCTGTTGCGGCGAGAAGCATACTGTAGGGATCAACGAGCCCACTCAAAGGCTGCTGTCCCAATAGTTCTAATATAATACCACCGGTAATTGCGCCAAACAATCCAAGAATGACGTCCATTAAAATTCCGGCGAAACTGCGAACCCGCATAGTAACTGACGCTAAACCTCCAGCGAGTGCTCCAACCAATGCAAAAAGTAATAATTCCATAGATTAATTGTAAAGCTATCGCATCAGAACGCAGTAATAGCTCTGTAAGGCACAGGTAAGAAGCCGTGCGATTGAAGATGCTTGACAGAGGTATTATTTTGCTCTACAGTTAGGTAATATCTCACTTGATAATCAGATTGGAGGTGATAAAACGATGAAATTAGTTCACATGGTCGCCTTTGTCTTGGTAGTTGTTGGCGCACTCAACTGGGGTGCGATGGGTCTTCTGGGAACAAACGTATTAAGCGGACTTCTCGGCGCAATGCCAGGTTTGGAAAAACTCGTATACGTATTGGTTGGCGTATCTGGTGTTGTTCTGTTGGCCACCCATATGCAGGATTGTAAAATGTGTAAGAGCAAGTAATTGTTCGTACCCTGCATGTTAAAAAGTAGGCAGTGTAAACTGTCTACTTTTTTCTACCCAAAATATAGATCCAACCTCGGGGGTTGGAGTTGTTGTCACAACAACCTAAACATCCGCTTACATAAATAGTGTGGGCATATAAACATCTTTTCCGCCCATGCAAAAGCTTGAACCTTTCATGAGTATGCTGTAAAAAAATGGCACCTGGTTGGTAGCCCCAGGTGCCTGTGGGGTTAGAAGGATTCGGGAGTAGTTTGGTCGTTGAAGAATGTGTCTACGACATACGTCACGACGTACCCTACAAATCCTGCTAGTGCAAGGAGCTTATCTCTACTCCACCGGGAACGAACTACTGTCGGCAGAGGAGCAAGTACGAGGTAGAACATCGGTCCGAAAATCAGGGTGTGATAAGCCTGACTGGGCTTAAGTACTTGTGTCAGAGTAAGCATACCACCTTGCACTGCACGCATCTCGTTCATGAATGCAAAAAACACACCTCCGAAAAGTAACGATCGATGCCAGCAGGGATTTTCGAAAAGTGATTTCGGTGCGTCGTTGAAAAGGCGACTAGTAAAGTACGCGTATATTGGGAGAAATATACTATCTCCCAAGCGAAACGACCACCAACGTCGCAGGTACCACTGACCCTCAAACACTCTCCGTATGAGCATAATCATCCCAAAGTCGATGCTGAACATAAACACTGCAGCTCGCCATGGGTTAGAGTAGATCCACCGTGTCTTCCACATGAGGTAAACTCCTAATTGTCAAATTTGGGTAAGCGCACAGCGCATGCATGCTCCCCAGATGGAGATTATACCAAATTTAGCCGCCCAGGAGAAATATTACGAAGGTGACAATAACCGCAATGACAAGAATGTGTGATAAACTTCCTAAAATGGGGAGAATTCCTAAGAATGAGAGAACGAGGAGAGCAAGAAACACCCCTATGATAACGCTAAACGGATAAGGAACGAGATTAATAATTGCGAGAATAACTACTGCAATAAGAGCATTGTAGAGGGTAATTGCATGACCATTAATAGTAAACAGAATGATGTCGGGAATCGCGAGTCCCAGATGTATATACCCTAAATACCAAAGAATGAGGAGGAGAATAAATAAGAAACGTAAGATCATAAATCTCATTGTACAATAGATATATGAAAAAGAAAGTAAAAATTTACCCCCAATCACTTAATCCGCAAAAAATTGTCCCGAAACACTCACTCACCGCGCAATCCTCTGCCCCACCACAACTTACCTACCGCGGCGGACCACTCCTATCAAAAGTTGAAATTTTCACCGTCTTCTGGGGTGACTATTGGACTACTCAACAAGCTTTTATGCAGAAGATTAATAATTTTTTTGGGCATATTGTTTCCAGTTCACTTATCGATCAACTGGGGGAATACAATATACCAAATTACACAATTAGTTCGGGCACGTTTCGTGGAAGCGCAATTATCACTACCCCCTCACTCCCCTTTTTTATATTCGGCCATACGATTGTAAATGATAGTCGTATTCAGAGTATGATCCAGCAAAATATATCTAGTAATATTTTTCCGACTGGGAATAACATTTTATATGCAATCTTTTTACCACCGGGAGTAACAGCAATGCTTGGCCTCAGTTTTTCCTGTCTTCATTTTTGTGGGTACCACAGTAATTTTCAAAACACCTACTACGCAGTAATGCCGTATCCTGATTGTCGGGGATGTACTGGCGGACTATCTCCTTTTGATGCGCTCACCGTCACCTCTTCCCATGAACTCTGCGAGGCGATTACTGATCCTATTCCCGGAACAGGTTGGTATGATGATGCAAACGGTGAGATTGGCGACATCTGCCCCTGGCAAACAAAAATAGTTGATGGGTACACGGTACAGACAGAGTGGTCTAATAGCGCAAATGCGTGTGTTTAAAGCACGAGATTTACTTCAAACCTCACATCAATAAAGTTTCCGTTGATATCACCGTCGCCATTTATCCAGAATTTCTCTGGCACTGCTTTATATATTCTTCTGGGGTAATCCCCCATAAACTCTTTTGCTTCTCGTGAATTCTTTTTCTTTGTACTCCGATACTTGAGTGCCTTTTCTATTTCACTTTGATCATGTATTTCATATGCTTTTGCTTTAATATACACTCCTTCTCCTGTGCCCTCAGGAGCTGTTGAATCATAGATTACAATAAATATATTTGGGTTCTCTCGTATGTTTTTTGAGTGCTGATTTTCTCTCCATGAGGCCCAGTAAAAGTTGTAATTGTTGTCGTGGTAGGCAGAGACAGGTGAGTTCCATGGTTGACCATCTTTTGAAGAAGTTGCAATGGTGATGTAGATAATTTTGGAAATAATCTCCTTAGCTCTTAAAGAAAGTTTTGTGTCAATCATTATCTAAATAAATTTATGATACTCTACAAAATCTCGTCTCAAATAATGCTCTGGTAATTCTCCAGCTTTTTTATAGCCCATTGAGAAATAAAAATCTTCGGCGTCCCAACCCTTGCCGGTAATAAGATACACTTTATGAGATCCTTGCTCTTTTGCAAATTCTTCTACCTTTAGCATAAGAAACTTTCCTACACCTTTTCTTCTATAGGATTTTGCAATAAGGAATTGTTTAACCGTACATACTTGTAGCTGTATTTCCATTTCTACGATACCAACAACTATCTCGTTTTCTGTTGCTTGTAATAAATGTGTATTAGTTTTCCAATCTGGCCTTTTACCATAGTGCTCTTTATCAGCTGTATCCCATTCACGAGTGACAAAATCTGTAAACGCACTCGTTGCTTGCTTAAGAAAAGTTATTTTCATGTAAATCAGCGATATTATACTCTTTCTTTCTCTCCTTAATCAAAATCCAATCCAACCCCGGGGGTTGGAGTTGCTGTCACAACAGCCTAAACATCCGCTTACATAAATTATGTGCGCATATAAACATCTTTTCAGTCTTATCAAGACGTAACATTCGTAATTATAAGTGTTAGTTTTTTAGTTCTCGGGAATTTTTTCATAGCAATTTCCCGACGACGAGCCGCAAGGAGAGTCTCAAATTTCTCAAAATATTTGAGGGTAACGGGTCGGCGTATTTTAGTGTAATGTGCTCCTAATTTTGATTCGTTATGTTGTTTAATGCGCTTTTCAAGATTATTGGTACACCCAATATAATACGTTTTATCTGCACATTCGAGAATGTATACAAAAAACATAGTGTATTAAGGTAAATGTTTTTTCCGCAGCTCATAGGAAATAATTGTTGGGATGTAGAAGGCAATATCTGAAACAATTTTCCCGAGAGCAATGCCGAGGGAAAGATCGTGTGTTATGGAAATAAACACATACATACAAAACGGCCGCGCTGCAAAAGTATCGATAAGCTCTGCGGGACCAAACTCTACGAGTAAGTTTCTAACTAACGTTATAATATCAATTGCCTTCCTCGGTTGAATTATTTTCAAAAAATCTCGAAGAAGAATGACACAGTAGAAAAATAGTGTTTCAGATAAAGAGCTTGAATATACCGTAAGAGCTTGATTTCCGGTTTTGTGAAATACAATCTGTCCAACCACTATAGCAACAGTAATTGCAACGATTTCCGCAGGACCATAGCGCCAGATCCACTCGATAATCTTCTTTCTCATAGATTACCACTCATTATCTCAGATAAAATAAAGCTGCTCAAATTTTTTAAGGCTCAATGATTACAAAACGTAACACAGTGTGTAGATACGTCGCTTTCCTTAAGATTGGCCGTTCAAAACAATTGTTCATGACCATCTTAATTGATGAGATTTGTCGAAGAAAAAATTCAATCGAAGCAAATTTAAGCAGATTTATTTCATCTAACTCTAGATATAGTATACCACATTTTTATGAAATTGCAAGCGCTATGAAGTGAGAGAATACACGAACTTTCGCTTGCCCAAAAATCTCTTTATCCATCCCATCTTTTTCAAATCTTCAGTTTCTGTAAGAGATTCTTTGCGGAGAATTGTATCAAACTCTCTAATATCAGGGTTCACAGACAGGGCAAGGTTATTTATGCCAAGAAGTCGCACTCCTTTCAAAGTTCTTACTCGGGAAAGCGCAACATATCCCATACCATGCACAAATGATTTTGATAAATCAATCTCAGCGCACGATAAGGTCATTCCCTGACTTTTATGGATGGTGATTGCCCAGGCAAGCCTGAGGGGAATCTGGATAAGTTCTGCCCGAATCTTATTCTCCTCAACAATAGTAAAGCGTGCTTTTTCCACATGTATTTTTTTCCGCTCAAAGGTTTCCACAATCGGCAGATTATTTTTGTCAAATCCCGTAATTTTTCCCACTGTTCCATTAAAATATCCCTGTTTGACATTATTGCGCACAAACATTACCTGTGCTCCTTTTTTAAGGATAAGGCGCTCTGGAGCTAAACATCCTCTCTTCAAAGCAGTAATCAGTTCCTCTCTACCAATTGTAACCATCTCGTAGACCCGCGCTTCCTGAGAAATTGAATCGAGATGCGCAGCATTGATCGCATCAACATCTATGTTGTGGGTGTAAAGTTTTGTGGGAATAATAGATCCGCGAAACTCGTTGTGTTTTGTTGAGGCAAGTATCTTGATGATTTCTTCAGTTACTTTGTTCTCACGAATTGCGGATAAGACTTTATTAAATTGAGGATCAGTTTGTCGATACTGACTTTCAAGGTATAAAATGTGAGGATTCATCTCCTGCCAAACTCTTGACTTATATACATAATCATAATTATGGCGCTCCGGTGAAACCGGAGGAAGTTGAAAAAAATCACCAGATAAAATCACCTGCATGCCGCCGAATGGTACATTTTTTCTCCGCACAATTCTGCAAATGTTGTCAATGCTATCCAACCTTTTTCCATGAAGCATAGAAACTTCATCAATAATAAGCACCTTAGTTTTCTGTATTCTCTTTCGCAAATACGGCTTTTGTGAAAGAGCTCGCACTTCCTGAAGACTTAGTTCGTCATGCATACCAAGGCCCGACCAGGAATCGATCGTTACACCTCCGAGGTGGGTTGCGGCAATACCGGTTGAGGCAGTAATACCAACCTCTCCCTGTTTTTTGCGAAGAAACCCAATGTATTTATTAAGAAGGTATGTTTTCCCCGACCCAGCCTCTCCAGTAAGATACACAGAGCACCCAAGTTTAAGTATTTCCAGTGCATCCTTTTGCGTCATAGAGAGATTATACAGAAATTTCTTCAAAACCTCATATCTTAGGTCATTCTGGCAAGCCGAAGGCGCGTCCAGAATCTATAAAAAAGCGCCCTCAGGACGACCCCACCTTGCGGCGGGATCAGAGAGGGCGCTATGGGTAGCGCGGGAAAGCTAGTCGGGGTTGGCGCTGGCGCGTCGAGCCTCGTAGTAGATACGAAGCATCTCGAGCCATGTCCTGATCTTGGGCGTCTGACGATCCAACATGGTTGAGGGGATGGTCCGATAGAGCACT
>JGI1358J11329_10004489_pt1 | contig 10035 bp, 9 predicted proteins | sample Subgroupgradi54m_FD_11329 | JGI IMG/M metagenome (IMG submission 11329)
ACGGAGGTTTTATGACCTTCGCTGCCGTAGGATTTGCTCAGATTTTTCAGTTCGAGGAACGGCGTCGCGGCTTGCGGCGCGGACGCGGTTTCTGCTCTTAGTGCTTGTGCGGACATAAATGTTTCCTTTAGTGAGCACCGATATGACCGGGCTTGTCATCCCCGCGCACGGGGGGATCCATGTTGATGCTGAAAAATGGATCCCCGCCTGCGCGGGAATGACGCATCTCAATGCATCAGCGTTTTCCCGTTTAGCGTTGCTCGCCAAAACTGGCCAGTTGCTGGAAGGTTTGCATGATGCGGTCGAGTATGAAGCCGACGAAACCGATCGTGAATACCGCCACCATGATGCGACCCAGCGAGAACGAGCTGCCGTTCTGGAATTCGTCCCAGACAAATTTACCCAGGCCGGGGTTTTGCGCCAGCATTTCGGCGGCGATCAGCACCATCCAGCCCACCCCAAGCGACAGGCGCAGGCCGGTGAAAATCAATTTGAGCGAAGACGGAATCACGATCTTGAACACCTTGGTCTGCCACGACAAGCGCAGCACTTTCGACACGTTGATCAAATCCTTGTCGATCGATGCCACGCCGACGGCGGTGTTGATCAGAGTCGGCCACAGCGAGCACAGCGTCACGGTGATGGCCGAGACGAGAAAGGATTTCTGAAACCATGAGCCGTCGGAAGTCACATACACGGCGCTCACCACCAGCGTCACGATCGGTAGCCAGGCCAGCGGCGAGACGGGACGGAAAATCTGGATCAGCGGATTAAGCGCGGTTTGCACAGTGCGGCTCAGTCCGCACAGAATGCCCAGCGGCACCGCCACCAGCGTGGCCAGAAAGAAGCCGGTGAACACGGTTTTCAGGCTGGTGAAAATCTGGTCGATGTAGGTGGGCTTGCCGGTCCATTTACGCGTGGTGGTTTCGGCTTGCGGATCGGCCTTCAGTGCTTCGGCGTTTTGCTCTTTTTGCCGGGCATAGAATGCTGCGGCTTTGTCGCGTTCGGCGCGATGCTCGGCCAGCAAACCTTTGCCCGCCTCGACCACTTGCGCCGGGCCGGGAATCGCACCCAGACTGGTTTGCACGCCGGAGGCGCCGACGTTCCATAGCACCAGGAAGGCGACAAAGGCCAGCACCGGCACGCCGATCTGCGTCAGAATTTCGCGCACCTGTTCGCGCGGATCTTCACCTGCGGCCAGCCGCACGAAAGGTACAAACCATGTGAGGCCGACCTTGTTCAGAAAATTTGCCACCTTGTTAAGCATGTTGTCACCTTCGATAAAAAACTGTGGAACTGATTGATTGTCGTTCCTGCGTTCACCAGCGGGAATGACGAATTTCGTTGCTGCTCCATGCGTCCGGAATTTGGACGACACTTCTCCTTTGCCAACACCGTCCCTCACCCCAACCCCTCTCCCGGTGGGAGAGGGTGGCCCGAANGGCCGGGTGAGGGAACACCGCAAAGCGTTGGTATGCCGCTTGAAGCTCTGACTGCTGCGTAAATCTTTACCGTTCAAAATCACTCACCATGAAACACAGTTGCGCTTCCTGGTCAGCAATCTTTCTCTGACCACCGGACAAGCGCTGTGCGCTTGCCGGTTTCTGCCTCTTCTTTTTTGTCTTACTTCGCCTGTTCCTGGCTCTTCAAGCCGATCTTGAAGCTGTCGATGTAGGCGTTCGGTTTCTTGCCGTCATACGACACGCCGTCGATGAAGTCCTTGCTCGGGGCGCGGAAGCCATCGGTTTTGGCGGGGAAGTCGGTCGCCTTGGCCTTGCCTTCTGCCACCAGTTCTTTCGCAGCGGCGGTGTAGATGTCCGGGCGATACACTTGTTTGGCGACCTCGGCATACCAGGCGTCCGGTTTACCTTCGGGGATCTGGCCCCAGCGGCGCATCTGCGTCAGGTACCAGACCGCATCGCTGTAGTACGGATAGCTGGCGGTGTCCTTGTAATAGATATTGAAGTCAGGCAGCGGACGCACGTCGCCTTTTTCATAGGTGTATTTACCGGTGATCGGGCCGACGATGACGTTGTAATCTGCACCGATGTATTCAGGCTTGGAGAAAATCTTCGCAGCTTCGTCACGGTTCTTGCCATTCTCTGCATCCAGCCACTGCGCGGCGCGCAGCAGTGCCTTGGTGATCGCGATGGCGGTCTTCGGATTTTTCTCGGCGAAGTCCTTGCGCATGCCGAACACTTTTTCTGGTGTGCGTTTCCAGATGTCGTTGGCGGTAATGACCGGCACGCCGATGCCCTTGAACACGGCTTGCTGGTTCCACGGTTCGCCGACGCTGTAACCGAAGATGGTGCCGGACTCGAGCGTGGCGGGCATTTGCGGCGGCGGCGTGACGGAGATCAGCACATCGGCACCGACCTGACCGGTCGCGTCATTGGCACCATAGGTACCGGGGTTCATGCCGCCAGCGGCGAGCCAGTAACGCAGCAGATAGTTATGCGTCGAAGTCGGGAACACCATGCCCATCGGGAATTTCTTGCCGGCGGCCTTGTAGCTTTCCACCACGGGTTTCAGTGCATCGCCCTTGATCGGATGCACGACCTTGCCATCCTTTTGCGCGATGTTCTTTTTCATTTCCGCCCAGACATCGTTCGAGACGGTAATCGCCAGCGTGTTCAGACCCATTGCGAATGGCGTGACGATTTCTGCCTTGGTGCCGAAACCGATGGTGGCGCCAATCGCCTGACCGGGCAGCATGTGCGCGCCGTCCAGTTCGCCGCTGATCACGCGGTCGAGCAATACTTTCCAGTTGGCCTGCGCTTCGATGGTGACGAACACGCCTTCCTGTTCGAAGAAACCTTTTTCCTTGGCAATGATGACCGGCGCGCAGTCGGTCAGTTTGATGAAGCCGAATTTGAGATCGGGCTTCTCCACTTTTGGTGCGGCCAATACCGACGAGGCGGCAAAAACCAGCGTCGTCAATGCAATCAGTTTGCTGAGTAAATCTTTGGCAAATGCGTGCTGCTTCATGAGCTCACTCCTGTTAGATAAATTCATCGAGCCGGCGCCGCCGCAAAAAAAAACGTCCATGGGTCACCTCCGAAGAGATGACACCATGGACGCCTTTGTCCGCAGCGGCCCCGCGTTGGGCCGCACTAGAAAAATTGTCGGCCCGCATTGCACTCACCCGGTGAGGGTGCGGGGCCAAGCCATTGCCCTTGCGCTATCGGTTCTTCATTGAACCTGTGCGCTGTGACTTCAATGTCTGTATAGCAATTGGTATGCCAGAGCGGCGGATGCCAGACTTTATGCGGGATACAACTCAGCGACACGAACACAGACAGCGCGCCGAATCGAACCAACCCAAAATTGTGCGCACCATCGAAGATCGTCGCGCACTGAAAAAGCGCGCTCGCAGCACGATGTCGATCCATGCCATTCATCCATGAAGGGAAATCCTTCAAATCTCAACCGTGAAAAGTGGATAATCGGGGCACTCTCAACTCCGCTTCCTGAAATCCGTCATGCGCCCCTTTTCTCTCTGTGCAATATTCCTATTGATACTCTGTGCTGCCGTGCCGCTCGATGTGGGCGCTGCGCCAGCCGTCGTCGAGAATTCTCTGGGCATGCGGTTTGTTTCAGTGCCCGCAGGCGAGTTTCTGATGGGCAGCGAAGAGACGCCGGCGGCGCTGACTCAGGCTTATCCGCACTACGAGGCGCGGCGTTTTGTTGAATTAAGCGATGAAGCGCCGGTGCACCGGGTGCGCATCACACGGGCGTTTTATCTGGGTCAGTTTGAAGTGACGGTCGGGCAGTTCCGTCAGTTCATTGCGGCGTCTGGCTACGTGCCGGAAGCGCAGGCCGATGGGACCGGAGGGTATGGCTATAACGCGGCCTACGATCCGAAGCAGTCACCACGCGGCGATGCCTTTGAAGGGCGCGATCCGAAATACTCCTGGCGCAATCCGGGCTTTGTCCAGAGTGACGACCATCCGGTCGTGAATGTAACGTGGAACGATGCGGTGGCGATGGCGCGCTGGTTGAGCGCCAAGGAAGGCAGAACCTACCGCCTGCCGAGCGAAGCCGAATGGGAATATGCCTGCCGCGCCAGCACCCGAACGCGTTATCACAGCGGCGATGATCCGCAATCTTTGCTGCAGGTCGCCAATGTCTTTGATGCCGATGCGAAAGTGAACTGGTTGCAATGGACCGCGTTTGCATTGAGCGGCCACGATGGCTTTCCCTTCACTGCCCCAGTCGGACAATTTGCCGCGAACGCCTTCGGCCTGCACGACATGCACGGCAATGCCTGGGAATGGGTGGCCGACTGGTACGACGAAAATTATTATGCGCACTCACCCACTGACGATCCACCCGGCCCGGCGGAAGGCAAAGTGCGCGTGCGCCGTGGCGGCTCGTGGCACACCTGGTCGTTTTATGCGCGCAGCGCCTACCGCAACTGGAATGCGCCGGATACACGATACACGCTGGTGGGGTTTCGCTTGTTGCTGGAAGCGGAACCGCCACGCCCACACTATGCTGCAGATCAATCTGCGTACTGACACGACTTATACGTAAGCATCCATCAATTCATATCCGGCTTCAGCAGGCGAGACGACGGAAATAAATACCAGCGGCTCGATGCCATTGTTCAGCACCCCATGCAGGTGTGCGACTGGTGCAATCACGACATCGCCCGCCTTTATCTGCTGAGAAGTTCCGCTCTGGTCGAGAAAATATCTGCCGCTGCCGGACAACACGGTCCAAGTGTCTTGCCCACTCGGGTGGGTGTGGGCGCGAATGCGCTGTCCCGGCTTGACATGCCAGGCCACGACCACAGCATCTTTCGATTGCGTCACCACCGAACGGATCGGCTCTCCATCGGCAGGTTGGAAATAATCTGCGCTATTGAATACGCGTGTGGTGCCCATATTCACTTTCATTGATTGAGAAAATAGATTGGTCGTCGCCACGCTTGTAAAACTTACAGCGTTCCATGAAGCGTTACGCTTATTTGGCATCCGCTTCAATATCAACCACCACCGCCGCTTCATAACCACACCAGCCCACCACGATCACAAAGGGCCGGGCGCGCACCGCCGCTCTGAGTTGCTCGGCGACCCCCTTGAATGCCACCGGCACGGAAATCTCCAGCGCTTCGCCAAAATGGCGGCGTGCATTGCCCGAAATGGTGTTGGCAATTTCGCCGACGGCATCGAGCAAATTTTCTTCCGTGGTATCAGGCTCGCGCATTTCGATCAACAATTGGCGCAGCATCAGGCGCGGCGCGGTGAGATAGATGCAGCCGCGATAGCGCCCGGACACCGTGATCAACCCGGTGTAATCGGCGCAGGGCGGCGTTTTATTGGCCAGATAGGACGTCTTGATTTCCGCCTTGTGCGTGCTCATCTGGCCGAAGTAATGCAGGACTGCGTCAATGAAAATTTTCAGCTGGTTTTCGTTCAGATCACTCATAGACTTTCCGTCAGAAAAATCACTTAACCAATTCCTGCAATGCCGCCACCAGTTGTTCATCACTGAAGGGTTTATGCAGGAAACCATGTGCGCCTTTTTTAAGGGCGGCGATTGCCGTGGCTTTATCGCTCAGCGCGGAGACGACAATGATGCGCATCTCCGGATCGATGGCCTGAAGCTTTTCGACACAGGCAATGCCATCCATCTGCGGCATCGTCAAATCCATCGTCACCACTTCAGGCTGGCAACGTTGCGCAACATCAATCGCTTCCACGCCATTTTTCGCCATCCCGACAATGCTGATCTCAGGCAACAATGGATGCGCCGCCAGCCGCGCGATGCGAGTGCGAATGATGTTTGAATCATCCACGATCATGAGTTTCATCGCCCCGTCTCCGTTCTGATTACATGCCACTTACACACTGAACAAGACCGAGAACTGCGTATAGCAGTCAGGCCGCGTCACGACCTGCAAGCGCGCACCGAGCTGCTGGATTTTCTGGCGCACCACATCCATGCCAACACCGTGCCCGGCATGCCGTGAAGCGCCGCTCGCGGTTGAAAAACCCGGTTCAAAAATTTTCATCAGCACACTGCGGTCGTCGAGTTCGTTCAGTTGCTTCTCGGTGTAGCGGCCGGAAGCGATCAATGCAGTGCGCACCTGATACGGCGAGATGCCGCGGCCGTCATCGCGGAAGAACAGTTCAAACTCGCCTTCTTCCTGCTTGCGCAAGTGCAACTGAATCGCGCCAGCCTCTTCCTTGGACAGGGCGCTGCGTTGCGCGCCTGGCTCAATTCCGTGTACCACTGCATTACGCAACAGTTGTACCGTGATGTCCTTGATTTCCTTGCGGATCGCATGCGGTAGCGCATCGAGCATATCGAGATCGGCTTGCAACACGACCTGTTTGCCATGATCGTTAGCGATCCGTTGTGTCAGCGTCGTCAGTTGTTCGGTAAACACCTGCGCATCTGCGGTCACGTTCGCTTCCTGCTGATAGCTGGCCAATTGGGCGAGCATGCCGCGCACCATGCTGATACGTTCGAGTATTTCATCCAGCGGCATCGGCATGCCGAGCAGATCGTCCCCACTCACCTTGTTCTGGTCACGCAGTGGGCGCAACAGTGCCTCGAACTGCTGGGCCAGTTCCTCAAACATTTCCAGCCCCAGCGTCGCGGCATCGCCTTTGAGCGTATGCACCTTGCGGAAAATATCATCTACCAGGCGACGATAGTCCGGGCGGCCCTGCGTCACGCTGCGCAAGCGGTCGTTGATGTCGAGCATGGTTTTTTCCGCATCCGACAGGAACTGCCGCAAGACATCCGGGCTGACCTTGAGCACATCGAGCATCACCGCCACTTCGGTCTTGGCCTTCTGTTTGGCCAGTGCCAGCTTGCGTTCCAGTTCCACCTGAGCCGTCACATCCGACACCGTCACCAACAGGTGCAGCACCTTGCCGTCGCGCACGACACGATTGAACTGGAATGTGAGAAAACGTGAGGTCATCCGCCCGTCACCCACGGCGGCAGCCACTTCGACGGCAATCAGGGGGTTGAGCTCCTGGACCAGATTTTCCTTCACCCGATTGCCCAGCAGCAGTTCGATGTAATCCCTGGCGGCGCTGTATACCGGTGCCGGCACCATGCTCTGCAAAATTTCGAGGAAGTCTTTCCCGGCGGAAACAGGGCGACCCAGAATCGGCACCAGCGACGCGGAATATTGCAAACCGATCTGGAACCGCGCATCGAGCAGAAATAATCCTTCCCGAACCGTTTCGAGGATTTCCGTGGTTTCGTTTTGCGCCACCTCGATCGCACGATCATTCTCGCGCAGCTTGCGGATGAACTTGAATAAAATGAAACCGAAGTTGATCAATGCCAGGAAAATCCCTGCCGTTTGCACCATGCGCAGGCGGTTGGCCTTGGCGTTCGCCACGGCCTCCAGGTGGTTGGTCAGATCATTCATCAGTCCCAGCAGCTTGATGTTGTTGGCACGCGCTGCAGCCACCGCCGTGGCGAGATAACTCAAACTGAACTGTTCGCCATACAACGGTGCCAGCGCCTCACGATAGACCGCCCAGAGCGGCACCGCCTGGTCGAGAATCTGACGCCCGCCATCCGAATTGACCGCTTGCAGAGTAGCCGGCTTGCCATCCCCGCCAATCACCGCCCCGCCCCTGACGAAACCTTCCAGCGTTTGATCAAACAGCGTCACGGTTTTCTTCAGCTCTTCGACTTCCGCTGCGTTCAAACTGCCCGCAGTGAACCGCGAGTCGATCGAATAGGTGGCCTTGGCCATGCGCTGCGAAAGCATGCGCTGACGCCCAGCCAGGTTAATGGCGGTAGCGTCTTCTGAAATCTGGAACGAAATATAGAAGTTCAGTACAAGTACGGCCAAATCGAATACCAGAAAGAAGGCTACGGCTAAAAGAATTTCACGATACTTCCCGGCAAATCCGCCGGTAGAGGCGGGTACCATTCCAGTTGTCTTGCTACGCATGAACTACTCCAAATATCTTGAAAAAACGACTGCACCGCTCCCCTGCACAGGCCACATGAGCCTCATAGACCGGTAGGATGGGCGGAATTCACCACCCATCCTACGGCTACTCAACGGTGGGTCGGTCGTTCGAGGTTCACCGTACCCACCGTGTTCTCCAGGTAAATCAAGCCGCTTGTTTGTGCACCTGTTTGCGATACAGAAATTCCAGCACTTGCGTGCGCAGTTTCATGGTGGCCGGGTCTTGCGCCAACGCGACGCGATCACGCGGGCGCGGCAGTTCGACGCTGAGCACTTCGCCAATGGTGGCGGCGGGGCCGTTGGTCAGCATCACGATGCGATCCGACAGCAATACCGCTTCGTCCACATCGTGTGTCACCATCACTACCGTGCTACCGGTCTTGGCGACAATCTTCAGCAATTCATCCTGCAAATGCGCGCGCGTCAGCGCATCGAGTGCGCCGAATGGCTCGTCCATCAACAGCACCTTGGGTTCCATCGACAGCGCACGCGCGATACCGACGCGCTGTTTCATGCCCCCGGAAATTTCAGCGGGACGTTTGTGCTGTGCCTGCGTCAAACCCACCAGCGCCAGTGCCGACTGAGTGCGCTCTTTCAATTTCGCCTTTGATTCGGTGGCACCAAAGACGCGCTCGACCGCGAGATAAACATTTTCATGACACGTCAGCCACGGCAGCAACGAATGGTTTTGAAACACCATCGAGCGTTCCGGGCCAGGGCCGGCGATTTCACGGTTGGCACACAGCAGCACACCGGAGGTCGCGTGCAACAAACCTGCCATCAGATTCAGCAAGGTGGATTTGCCGCACCCGGAGTGGCCGATCAACGTCACAAATTCACCCTTCGCTACCGTCAAATTGATATCGCGCAGCGCAGTGAAATAACCCTGCCTGGTGTCGAACACCATGCCGGCGTTTTCCACCTTCAGATATTCACGTTCAATTTTTTCCAGGGACATGGCCATCACCTCATTCGTAAGAAAAACGTTTTGCCAGCGCCATCAGGCCCAGCTCCAGCAACAGACCGATCACACCGATCACAATGATCGCAATCAGGATGCTTTCCACTTTCAGGTTGTTCCACTCATCCCACACCCAGAAGCCAACACCGACACCACCGGTCAGCATCTCGGCTGCCACAATCACCAGCCAGGCCACGCCGATGGACAAACGTACACCGGTCATCATGTAGGGCAGCACGGCGGGAAACAGAATGCGCGTGAAAATTTTCCACTCAGACAGATTCAGCACCTTGGCAACGTTCATGTAGTCCGACGGCACGCGCTGCACGCCCACGGCGGTGTTGATCAGCATCGGCCAGATCGAGGAAATGAAAATCGTCCAGATCGCCGCCGGGTTGGCGCCTTTGAACACCAGCAGGCCAATCGGCAACCAGGCCAGTGGCGACACCGGGCGCAGCAGCGAAATGATGGGCCCGAACATATTGTTGAAAAACGCGAAACGGCCCAGCATGAAACCAGCTGGAATCCCGACCAGCGCCGCCAGCCCGAAACCCAGCGCGACCCGCTGCAGCGAATTGATGATCTTGTAGGCGATGCCTTGATCGTTCGGCCCGTTTTGATAAAACGGATCGGAAAAAATCGTCACGCCATGTTTGAACGTCACCCACGGACCGGGGATGGTCTGCCCCCCCTTGGAGACAATCTCCCACACCAGCAGCAGCAGCAAAATGCCGAACAGCGGCGCCACCACCTTGAGGATGCGTTCATTGCGGATCTTGCGCTTGATGGCCGCCGAAATGACGGGCTGCATCACCGGCGGTGACGCCGATGCATTAGCAGCATCCTGCTGCGGCTCAACGACCGTGGCGGTGCGAGCCATTTTTACTGCTCTGTCTTTCTTGGGCGCCGCCCCTGTGGCGAGCACCGGATTCATTGCTGCACTCATGATGAACTCCATTTCTAAACTCCCTCCCCGCCAAGGGGAGGGATTTCAAATCTCAACCCGCGCGAATCTTGAACGACGCTGCATACTTCGCTGGATCCTTGCCATCCCACACCGTGCCGTCGATGAATTTGGATGTGCGCATATCGCTCTTCGGTAGCGGCGTCTTGCTGGCGG
>JGI1358J11329_10004494_pt1 | contig 10032 bp, 7 predicted proteins | sample Subgroupgradi54m_FD_11329 | JGI IMG/M metagenome (IMG submission 11329)
GCCGGGTTGGCGTATTGCGTCAGCGCAGTGAAAATCGGGAAGTAGGTCACCGCAGCCAGCAGACAGCCGATCATGATGATCGGTTTGCGACCCACCTTGTCGGACAGCGCACCGAAGACGATGAAGAACGGTGTGCCGATCAACAGCGAACCGGCAATCAGCAGATTGGCCGTGGTCGGATCGACCTTGAGCGTCTGCAGCATGAAGAACAGGGCGTAGAACTGGCCTGTGTACCACACCACGGCCTGACCGGCGGTGCCGCCGAGCAGAATCAGGATCACGGTTTTCAGGTTCGGCCAGCGCAGGAACGATTCGGTCAGCGGCGCTTTCGACGTTTTGCCTTCTTCCTTCATCTTCTGGAATACCGGCGACTCGTTCAACTGCAAGCGGATATAGACCGAGATGGCGAGCAGCAGGATGGAGACCAGGAAGGGAATGCGCCAGCCCCATTCATCGAACTCCTTGCCCAGCGCCAGACGGCAGCCGAGAATCACCAGCAGCGACAGGAACAGTCCGAGTGTGGCGGTGGTCTGGATAAAGCTGGTGTAGTAGCCACGTTTGCCGGGGGGGGCATGTTCGGCCACATAGGTGGCCGCTCCGCCGTATTCACCCCCGAGTGCCAGGCCTTGCAACAAGCGCAGCGAAATCAGGATGATCGGTGCTGCCACGCCGATTGTCGCGTAGCTGGGCAACATCCCCACCAGCGCGGTGGAAAGGCCCATGATGAGAATCGTGATCAGGAAGGTGTACTTCCGGCCGATCATGTCACCCAGGCGGCCAAACAGGAGGGCGCCGAAGGGACGGACGGCAAAACCGGCGGCAAAAGCCAGCAGCGCGAAAATGAAGGCCGTGGTTTCGTTGACCCCTGCAAAGAACTGCTTGCTGATGATCGCTGCCAGAGAACCGTACAGATAAAAGTCATACCATTCAAAAACCGTCCCGAGCGATGAGGCAAAGATGACTTTGCGCTCCGCCGGGGTCATCCCTCTGGCTGCGTTGACAGCGGTCGTTCCGTTAGACATGGTCTTCCTCCAATGTTGTTGGTCCTTCTAGGGCACCTGCGGTATTACCTCCAATAACTGATCATTGATGATGGATCGCTCGCCAGACTGAACACCGGACAGTGCTGCGGTATGCGGCAGCGCGGATTGCGCGATCCTTGATGATGGTACGGAGACAAACTTACAAATGACTTACATGCAAACAAACCGGTCCGACAGACTGCTGGTGTTGGCCGGGCCACACCAAACCCGCTTAAGCTGGATTTGCGATCACGTGTTATCGGTCGGCCGATGTCGGACTTGAGGCCTTGTCAGAAAAATGCGTTGGCCGGCGCCTGTTTCCCCCGCTTTTCTGCGCCCGGAGAAAGACGATTGGCTTGAAAAGCGGGAACATCTGCCCGCGCCCAGTGCACTTTTCGCTTCGCTTATTCAGTCTGATCCTCACCCAGTAGCCTGCGCACCTCCGCCATCAGTTCCCTGGTTGAAAACGGTTTCGTCATATAGGCGTCGGCGCCCAGGAACAAACCCTTGCTGACATCGATATCGCGGCCCCGGGCGGTCAACATGAGGATGCGCGTGTTTTGCAAGGCGGGTGTGCCGCGAATTTGCCGACACACATCGAAGCCGCTTTTCAAGGGCATCATGATGTCGAGCAGCACGAGGTCGGGATGAAACGCTTCCACCGCCGCCCAGGCTTCTTCCCCGTCCCGCGCGATCTTGACCTGATAGCCCTCGCGTTCCAGCAGATATTCCAGCGACACGACGATGCTCGCTTCATCGTCGGCAATCAGTACGGTTTTTGTCATGCCAGTGCTCCGCAGTTCGGGATGGATGGACGATCGCGTGGTGCGACCGTCACTCGCAACTCTATGAGAATGGTGGCGAATGTCAACCGGTGCAGCCGCTTTTCCTCTCAAGCGCACGTAACAGTTTCTTGTGCCCTGGCCCGCGAGCGTTCATAATCTGAGCAAATTTCCGGGGGGGGCAGCGTGACAACATTGACTGCGACGGGTCAGCGCCTGGCAGCTATTTTTCTGCTGGGTTGCGTGCTGCTCAACTACCCGATTCTCGACCTGTTCAACAAGCCGGTCGAAGTTTTTTCCATTCCCCTGCTGTATCTGTATGTGTTTTCAGTCTGGACTGTGCTGATCGGTTTGCTCGCGTATGTGATCGAAAGCAGAAGCGGTGACCGGCGGCAGTGACGGATCGCCTGTCGCGGCCTGACTCCACCTGCCCCGCATTCCAAAGGAGATGAAATGCTGCATGGCTGGGTGATTGCCACGGGTTCGTTTGCCTATCTCGGGCTGCTGTTTGCGATTGCCTACTACGGCGACAAACGCGCCGATGCCGGACGTTCTCTGATCGCGCGGCCGTCGGTGTATGCCTTGTCGCTGGCAGTGTATTGCACCACCTGGACGTTCTACGGCAGTGTCGGGCGCGCGGCGTCCACCGGCATCGGCTTTTTGCCGATCTATCTCGGGCCGACGCTGATGGCGGGGTTGTGGTGGTTTGTGATGCGCAAGATGATCCGCATCAGCAAGGTGCAGCGCATCACTTCAATTGCCGATTTCATTGCTTCGCGCTACGGCAAGAGCCAGAGCCTGGGCGGGTTGGTAACGGTGATTGCGGTAGTCGGCATCATTCCCTACATCTCCTTGCAGTTGAAGGCGGTGTCCAACAGTTTTTCCATCCTGCTGCATTACCCGGCCATCGTCATGCCCGCCAAGGTGGCAGCGCAACCGCTGTGGCAGGACAGCGCGCTGTATATCGCGATGATTCTGGCAGCGTTCACGATTCTGTTCGGCACCCGCCATCTGGACGCCACCGAGCGGCACGAAGGCATGGTGGCGGCGATTGCGTTTGAATCCATCGTCAAGCTGCTGGCGTTTCTGGCGGTCGGTGTGTTTGTCACCTTCGGTATTTACAACGGTGTGGGTGATGTCTTCAGCCGTGCCGAAGGGGTGCCCAAACTGCAGGCGTTGATGACCATCAGCAGCAGTGCCAGCAGCAGCTACGGGAATTGGTGGTCGCTGACGTTTCTGTCGATGTTGTCGATCATGTTTCTGCCGCGCCAGTTCCAGATTGCGGTGGTGGAAAACGTCAACGAAAAACATCTGGGCCGCGCCATCTGGCTGTTTCCTCTCTATCTGCTGTTGATCAATGTTTTTGTGCTGCCAATTGCGCTCGGCGGCATGATGCATTTTCCCGACGGCACGGTCGATGCCGATACCTTTGTGCTGACGCTGCCGATGGCCGAGCAGCAGGAATGGCTGGCGCTGTTCGTGTTCATCGGCGGCCTGTCTGCGGCGACCGGCATGGTGATCGTCGAAACCATCGCGCTCTCCACCATGGTGTGCAACGATCTGGTGATGCCTGCGCTGTTGCGCATGCCGTGGCTGCGTCTGCACGAACGCAGCGATCTGTCCGAGCTGCTGCTGGCGATTCGCCGCTGGGCCATCGTCGGCATTCTGCTGCTGGGCTATGTCTATTTTCGCGCGGCGGGCGAAGCCTATGCGCTGGTCGGCATCGGCCTGATCTCCTTTGCTGCCGTGGCGCAATTTGCGCCCGCCATTTTCGGCGCGATCTACTGGAAAGGCGGTACCCGCAACGGTGCCATGGCGGGCTTGCTGGCGGGTTTTGCGGTGTGGGCCTATACCTTGCTGCTACCCTCGTTTGCCAAATCCGGCTGGCTGCCCGCCGAGTTTGTCACCGACGGCCTGTTCGGCGTGACCTTGCTCAAGCCGCAACAATTGTTCGGCCTGACCGGGCTCGATGAAATCACGCACAGCCTGTTCTGGAGCATGCTTGCCAACATCGGTTGTTATATTGGTTTTTCACTGGCGACGCGCGCCGGGGTGGCGGAAACCAGTCAGGCAACTTTGTTTGTCGATGCCCTGCGCCGCTCGGAAAATATCGGCGGCATTCCCGGTTCGCGCATCTGGCGCGGCAGTGCCCACGTGCACGATCTGTTGCCTTTGATCAGCCGCTTTCTCGGCCCCGACAAGGCGCGCGAATCGTTTAGCGATTTCGCGCGGCGGCGCGGCGTGGCTTCCATCGAGGCGCTGCAGGCCGATGCCGATTTGGTCAACTATGCGGAAACCCTGCTTGCTGGGGCCATTGGCAGTGCCTCGGCGCGCGTGATGGTGGCTTCGGTGGTGCAGGAAGAACCGCTCGGCGTCGACGAAGTGATGAATATCCTCGACGAAGCGTCGCAGATGCGCGCCTACTCGCGTCAACTGGAACAGAAATCGCGCCAGCTCGAAGATGCCACCGCCGAATTGCGCGCCGCCAACGAACGGCTCAAGGAACTGGATCGCATGAAGGACGATTTCATGTCCACCGTGACGCATGAATTGCGCACCCCGCTGGCATCGATCCGCGCCTTCTCCGAAATCCTGCTTGACGATCCGAAGACGCGTCTGCACGACCGCGAACGTTTTCTCGGCATCATCGTCAAGGAAACCGAACGGCTCACGCGGCTGATCAATCAGATGCTCGATCTGGCCAAGATCGAATCGGGTAACGCCGAATGGCACGCCACTGAAGTCGATGTGCGCGCCGTGATCGACGAAGCCGTCGAGGCATCCGGACAAGCGGCCGGACAATTGTTCCGCGACAAGGCAGTGCAGTTCGACGTGCAGCAACCCGTCACCGTGCCGCCGGTGATGGTCGATCGCGATCGCTTGATGCAGGTGGTGCTCAATCTGTTGTCCAACGCCGTCAAGTTCTGCGCTGACAGTCAGGGCCGGGTCGCGGTGCGATTGCAGCAGCAGGGCGCTGCGTTGCGTGTCGATGTGCAAGACAATGGCCCGGGCATCGACCCCAAGGATTACGCCATGATCTTCGAACGCTTCCGCCAGGTCGGCGACACACTGACCGGCAAACCGCAAGGCACCGGCCTGGGCTTGCCGATCAGCCGCCAGATCATCGAACACTTTGGCGGACGGCTGTGGGTCGAAAGCGCAGCGGGGCAGGGCGCGACGTTTTCATTCACCTTGCCGCTTGAAACGGCGGCGAGAGCATAGCGATAAAGCAGTGTTGATCGATGGGTTTTGTCCTGAAGGAATTCGCATGAACAAACGCATTTTGATCGTGGATGATGAGCCGAACATTGTCATCTCGCTGGATTATCTGATGCGGCGCGAAGGCTTTGAGGTCGAGGTGGCGAGCGATGGCGAGACGGCCTTGCAGGCGCTGGAAAATTATTTCCCCGATCTGATTCTGCTCGACATCATGCTGCCAAAGGTCAATGGTTTCGAAGTGTGTCAGCGCATCCGCGCCAACCCGAAACTGCACGCCGTCAAGATCGTCATGCTCACCGCCCAGGGGCGCGATATCGAAGTCGCCAAAGGGCTCGGCCTGGGGGCCGACGCCTACATCACCAAGCCGTTTTCGACCAAGGAACTGGTGCTGCAGATTCGCCGCTTGCTGGGCATGGTGGTGACGGGTGGCGAGGGGTGAGGGGAGCAAATCGCGCACTCGTCACACACACCGCTCTACCATCACCCCTTACGGCTCTTCCAGCAGCGCCGGAAAATCGCTGGCGGGGAAGGCGATGCGGAACAGAGTACCGGGCTGGAGCGGGTCGGTGCTGTGCGGGTTGGGGTGCAGGCTGAGGATGGCATTGTGGCGCTGGGCGATTTCCTTGACGATGGCCAGGCCCAGGCCGCTGCCGTCGATGCCGGTGCCTAGTACGCGGTAAAAACGCTCGAACACCAGTTCGCGATCCTGCGGCGGAATGCCGGGGCCGGTGTCTTCCACTTCCAGCGTGATCATGCCGGGGTCGTGGCGGTGCAGACGCACGGTGATGTTGCCGTGCTCGGGCGTGTAGCGCAGGGCATTGTCGAGGAGGTTGTTGAGCAGTTCGCGCAGTAGCAGCGTATGTCCGTGCAGCAGCATTTTCTTGCCGTCGATTTCCAGGCCCAGATCGACCGGTTTTTGCAGGGCTTGCGGTACCCAGTCGCGCACCACTTCACGCACCAGTTGGTCGAGCGCCAGTTCGGGCAGCGGTCCGGTGGGGGTGAGCTGGTTTTCGGTGCGGGCCATCGTCAGCAGTTGATTGATCAGCCGCGTGGCTTGCTTGGTGCTGGTGATCAGGTGGCGCAGGCTGGCTTCGATTTCGTGGGGGTCTTCCAGACGCAGCGCCAGTTCGGCCTGGGTGCGCAAGCCGGTGAGCGGGGTACGCATCTGATGCGCAGCATCAGCGACGAAGCGGCGCTGCTGTTCAATCACGCGGCCCTGACGTTGCAACAGGTCGTTGAAGGCGAGCACCAGCGGCGTGACTTCGTCGGGCGCTTCGTGCGCCGGAATCGGGCTGAGATCATCGGAACGTCGCGAGCGAATCTTTTGCTGCAATTGTTTCAGCGGGGCGATCCCTTGCGCCAGGGCAAACCAGACCAGGATGACCGCCAGCGGCAGGATGATGAATTGCGGCAGGATCACGCCCTTGATGATTTCGTTGGCGAGCTGTTCGCGCTTGCTCAGGGTTTCGGCCACTTGAATCACGATTTCCTTGCCATCCGGGTAGGCGTGGTCGAGGGTGCGGTAGGCGACGCGGATCGGTTCGCCCTGTATCAGATCGCTGCGAAACTGTACTTGCCGGGCTTGCCGTGGTGAGGCCGCTGGCGGCGGCGGGGGCAGGTCGCGGTTGCCGGCGAGAATCTGATTCCGTTGATCGAGGATTTGATAGAACACTTGATCGGCATCGCTGGCACGCAGGATATCTTGCGCCTGGGTATTGACCATCAGTTCGGCCGGATGACCGACTTGACGCAATTGGCGCGCGAGGATGGTGATGTCGTCGTCGAGCGCGCGGTCGAACGGCGCACTGGCAATCGATTGGGCGACCAGATAGGTGAGGGCGATGCTCATCGGCCACAACAGCAGCAGCGGCGCCAGCATCCAGTCGAGAATCTCGCCGAACAACGAGCGCGTTTGTTTCGCCTCCGTTGCACTGGCGTCTGACGTGCGTGCGATGGCCGCGCTCGGCGAGTTCATGGTGCAGCGGATTCGGCGGGTTTTTCCAGACAGTAGCCGAGTCCGCGCACGGTAGCGATGCGAATCCCGCCTGGTTCGAGTTTCTTGCGCAGCCGGTGCATATAGACCTCGATCGCGTTGGTGCTGACTTCCTCGCCCCACTCGCACAGATGATCGACCAGTTGATCCTTGCTCACCAAGCGGCCGGTGCGCAGCAACAGAATTTCCAGCAGGTTCAGTTCGCGCGCCGACAGATCGAGCATCTCTTCACCGAGATAGGCGACATGGCCGACCTGATCGAATTTCAGAATGCCGTGCGTGATCAGGCTGGTGCCGCCGCCGCTGCCGCGCCGTGTCAGTGCGCGCACGCGTGCTTCCAGTTCGGACAGGGCAAACGGCTTGGCCATGTAATCGTCGGCGCCCAGATCCAGCCCCTTGACGCGATCTTCGACCCGATCGGCCGCCGTGAGAATCAGCACCGGCAGCGTCGCATTGCGGGCACGCAGGCGGCGCAACACTTCAAAGCCGGGCATCACCGGCAGACCGAGGTCGAGAATCAGAAGATCATAGGTTTGCGCAGCCAGCGCACTATCGGCCTCGCCGCCGGTTTTAACGTGGTCGATGGCATAGCCGCTCTGCCGCAGCGAGCGCGTCAGCCCATCGGCAATCACATGGTCGTCTTCGGCGAGCAGGATACGCATTGGAACCTCATGAAAAATGACTGCGCTACGCGCAATGACTGCACTGCGTGCTTATGATTTACATGCGGCGCGAGCCGCGTCATGGGCGAACAGCCCGTCATGCGAAGCGTCATGCTTCAACGATATAAATTGATGTCGTCACGTGTTGCCAGTGCCACGCGTCGCGCGGCGGCGGCGAAATCTTCGCCCGCGCTGGCGTACAGGATGGCACGCGAGGAGTTGATCATCAAGCCCCCGGCTGGCGTTTTGCCTGCATTGACGGTCGCTTGCACGTCGCCGCCCTGTGCGCCGATGCCGGGCACCAGCAGCGGCATCTCGCCGACAATGCGGCGCACCGCCGCGATTTCATCCGGGAACGTCGCACCCACGACCAGCGCGCAATTGTCGTTGCCGTTCCAGCGGTTCACCGCCATCCGGGCTACGTGCTGGTAGAGCGGTTGGCCGTCCACCGTCATGAATTGCAGATCGCTGCCGCCGGGGTTGGAGGTGCGACACAACACAATCACGCCGCGCTCGGTGTATTTCAAATAGGGTTCAATCGAATCGGTGCCGAGGTAGGGATTCACCGTGACCGCATCGGCGTTGTAGCGCACGAAGGCTTCCTGCGCGTACTGCTCGGCAGTGCTGCCGATATCGCCGCGCTTGGCGTCGAGAATCACCGGGATGCCGGGGTGATTTTGATGAATGTAGTCAATCAACTGTTCCAGTTGCGCTTCCGCGCGCGCGGCAGCGAAGTAGGCAATCTGTGGTTTGAAGGCGCACGTCAGGTCGGCCGTGGCGTCCACGATTTCCTTGCAGAAGGAAAAAATCGCGTCAGGACTGTCCCGCAATGCGGCCGGCAAGCGCGCCAGATCGGGATCCAGACCCACGCACAGCAGGGTATTGTGTGCAGACCAGCGCTGTTGGAGGTTTTGAGTAAAAGTCACGGTGCGGTCAGGCGGATGATGTTTGGCGACGAGGTCGGAATTGTACGCTGCTGCTCCAGCCCAACGCCAGCCCCGGGCTGGGCGACTCCGATACAATCGGCTTCTTCGCCATTTTCCTTGATCATTTAAAGAGTATGCAGCAATGATTTTTTCACGCTTTCGCGCCTGGTTCCGCTTTGATCCGTTGCCACGTAGTGTTCTGCTGGTTTTCCTGTTACTCAATACCTTGCTGCGGATTGGTCTGTGGTTGTTTGCAACCGAGCGCGATTTCAGTGTCTTGCAGGTGGCCAGGTTTTTGACCGTCGGTGTTCTGTACGATTTGATGCTCGGCCTGATCGTGGCGATTCCCGCCGCGTTGGTGGCCTGGTGGTGGCCGGCTGGAAAATGGTTCGGGCGCGCCTATCGTTTCTGGTCGATGGGTTGGTGGCTGGTGGTGTGCACGGCGTTTTTGTTTATCGCGGTTGCGGAAGCGGTGTTCTGGAATGAATTCGGCAGTCGTTTCAATTTCATCGCCGTCGATTATCTGATCTACACCCGTGAAGTGGTCGGCAATATCCGTGAATCCTATCCGATGGGAAAAATTTTTACCGGTCTGGCGGTGGCTGCGCTGTTGCTGGCGTTGGCTGGCTGGCGTCTGCTGCAACCTGTCGCAGGCCGCGCTGCAACGTTCAAGGTGCGCACCGCACCCGCACTGGTCTGGTTGGTGTTGGCGTTGGCTTGCACGCTTCTGATCAATGCGCGCTGGAAAGACATGGACAATGATGTGCGGGTCGGCCAGTTGTCGGGCAACGGTATCTTTGAATTTCTGTACGCCTTCCGCAACAATGAAATCGACTACGAACAGTTCTACCGTACCGTACCGATGGCGCGCGCGATCGACATCCTGCGCGGCGAGTTTCAGAAGGTGGACGAGCGCACCTTTGTGCCCAAGTCGATGATGGTGATCGAGCGGCAGGTGATCGCGCGTGCGCCGCAGAAAAACCTCAACGTGGTGCTGATTACCGTGGAGTCCTTGTCAGCCAGCTTCATGAGCACCTTCGGCAACAAGGAAGAGATTACGCCCTACCTGGATAAACTGGCGCAGCAAAGCATGCTGTTTACCAATCTCTACGCCACCGGCACACGCACGGTGCGTGGCCTGGAAGCGTTGACGCTGTCGTTACCGCCCACGCCCGGGCATTCGGTGGTCAAGCGCCCCGACAACGACAACCTGTTTACGCTCGGTGAAGTATTTGCGCAGAAGGGTTACGAGCCGTTGTACATCTATGGTGGCTATGGCTACTTCGATAACATGAACGCTTTTTTCAGTGGCAACGGCTATACCGTGCTGGATCGCACGGCGCTTAAAAAAGAGGAAATCACCTACGAAAATATCTGGGGTGTGGCGGATGAGGATTTGTTCAAGCTGACCTTGCGCACGCTCGATCA
>JGI1358J11329_10004496_pt1 | contig 10030 bp, 12 predicted proteins | sample Subgroupgradi54m_FD_11329 | JGI IMG/M metagenome (IMG submission 11329)
GCATGAGACGCGCGAGGGGATGTATGCGTGCGCCGCGTGCGGCAACCCTTTGTTCTCCTCGGATACGAAGTTTGACTCGGGTACGGGCTGGCCGAGTTTTGATAAAGCGCTGCCTGGCGCAGTGAAATATGAGCATGATGTGCAGTACGGCATGGAGCGCACCGAAGTTTTATGTGCAAAGTGCGGATCGCACTTGGGACACGTATTTGACGATGGTCCGACAGACACCGGCAAGAGATTTTGTATGAACTCGGTGTGTCTGGAATTGCAAGAGAAACAAGGCAAAAAGGAATGAATCCCGTTAGAGACCGCGGTCGTCTTCGGGCTTCAAGAGATACACGTAGTAACTATTTATGAGCAATAAAACATGCAGAGAGCGAAAGACCGCGACCTGTCTCTAACGGGATGAAAATTTTTGTCACGGTAAAGCCCGGAGCAAAACACGAGGAAATAAAAAGTATAGACGGGACGCATGTTACGGTGTCGGTACATGCGCTTCCGCACGAGGGCAAAGCGAATGAGGCGGTTGCAAAAGCTCTTGCGGAGCATTTCAGGGTGGCACCATCGCGCGTCCGCATCGTGCAGGGATACGCAAGCCGCAAAAAAATCGTAGAAATTCTATGATTGATGTGACACACATCACAAAAAAATTCGGTACCATAACGGCAGTGGATGACATCTCCTTTTCCGTGGGCACAGGCGAGATTTTTGCGTTTTTGGGGCCCAATGGCGCGGGTAAAACCACGACGATAAAAATGCTGACCACACTTCTCAAGCCCACGCAAGGCGGCATCCGCGTAAATAACGCGGACCCGGCGAGCGATCAGGACGCGGTGCGGCGTTCTTTCGGCATTGTATTTCAGGATCCCAGTTTGGATGACGAACTCACGGCGTACGAGAACATGGAATTTCATGGAGTGCTTTACGGCATTCCTCGAGTCATGCGCCGCGCAAGAATAGAGGAGATGCTGAAATTTGTGGAATTATGGGATCGCAGGGATGATCTCGCAAAACATTTCTCCGGAGGCATGAAGCGGCGGCTGGAGATCGCGCGCGGGCTTCTGCATCATCCCAGGATTTTATTTTTGGACGAGCCCACGCTGGGCTTGGACCCCCAGACGCGCAATCACATCTGGAGTTATATTCAGAATTTGAACAAAAGCGAGGGGATCACGGTGTTTTTCACGACGCACTACATGGAAGAAGCGGATCGGGTGGCGCATCGCGTGGCCATCATTGATCATGGGAAGATCGTTGCGCAGGGAAGTCCGCAGGAATTGAAAGTGAATAAGAACGCGGCTACGCTTGAAGACGCGTTCCTGGCCTACACCGGCACGGACATCCGCGCGGATAGCGTATCGGGTGCGGAGGCGATGCGTCAGCATCGCCGCATGTGGCGCCGCTAATTTTTTTACATCTATGAGAACTATTTATATATTGTGGATACGGCAATTGAAGCGATATGTGCGATCGCGCTCGCGCATGATCGGCTCACTGGGGCAGCCGCTCTTGTTTTTGGTGGCACTCGGGTTCGGATTCGGGCCGATTTATGCGCGCGCCGGAGGAGGGAATTACATTTTTTTTATCGCACCCGGTGTTATCGGCATGGGGATTATTTTTACCGCGATTTTCGGCGGGATTGAGCTTATCTGGGACCGCCAATTCGGATTTCTGAAAGAGACGCTGGTAGCCCCTGTCTCGCGTCTGGAGATCATGATGGGCCGCACGCTCGGGGGTGCTACCGTGTCCTGCATTCAAGGAATTCTGGTTTTTTTCATCACTCTTGCGATAGGATTTAGGCCCGTGAGCATGGCAGGACTCTTGGTCGCGGTGCTCTTCATGTTTCTTACGTCGCTTCTTTTTACGGCGCTTGGGACGGCAATCGCGTCGCGCATGGAAGACATGACGGCATTTCCCATCATTATAAATTTTGTGATCATGCCACTCTTTTTCCTTTCCGGGTCTCTGTTTCCTCTGCAAGGACTTCCCAAAGGGATTCTGTGGATTGCGAAAATTGATCCTTTGTCATACGGCGTTGACGGAATCCGCGGGGCGCTGACCGGAGTGTATCATTTCGGATTTGCCGCAGATGCCCTGATTCTTGCCGTTGTGGCAGTCATTCTTCTTGGCGTAGGCACTTATCTCTTCTCACAGATAGAGATATAAGAAGCGGATGAAATTTTTCTCTTCCCGCATTGTATTATACATATGAGGCCGCGGATGACGGCGATTTTTTATGAATAGCGAGCACACCGATGAAGAAATAGCGAAGAAGGTGCAGGGAGGCGACCGGGAGTTGTTTGGGATTTTGGTGGAGCGGTATGAAAAAAAGCTTTTGCGTTACGCAAAAAAGTTTCTTGTTGCCCACGAAGATGCGCGGGATCTGGTGCAGGAAGTTTTTGTGAAAGCATACGTGAATATTCGGAGTTTTGATGCGGAGCGCAGATTTTCACCCTGGATATACCGGATCGCGCACAATGAGTTCGTGAATGTCGGCAAAAAACGGTGGAAGGAGAAATTATTTTCTTTTGATCTGGACATTCTCTTTCCCCACCCGGCTTCGCGCGAAGGCGCAGACGCGGACATGAATACGCGCGAAATTCGGCGGATGCTGGACGCGTGTCTGGATGAGATAGACGCAAAGTACCGCGAGCCCTTGGTGCTCTACTATTTTGAAGACATGGATTATCGGGAAATAGCCGATATCCTGCGCATTCCTTCCTCAACCGTCGGAGTGCGGCTCCAGCGAGGCAGGGCCATGGTAAAAAAACTGTTTGTGCAATTGCACGGAAATTATGAATGAAGAAAACAGCAAACGCTCTATATCCGAGAGGGTATTGGAGACGATCAGGAGCGGCCGTATCAGCATGAAGCCGCGCTGGTATTTTGTGGTGCATACAATTCTCGGGGTAGCGGCGGGAATAGTCGTGTTGCTGATCCTCTTATACACGGCGAGTTTCATCGTCTTTATTTTGCGCGCGACCGGCATCTGGTTTGTGCCTGCATTCGGAGGGCGCGGGTGGTTGGTACTTGCCCGCTCCGCGCCCTGGCTTCTGATCATACTGTGTTTCGTTTATATCGGAATTCTTGAGGCGTTGGTGCGGAGATACGCGTTTGCCTGGCGCCGACCGCTTTTGTATTCGGCAGCGGCGATCGTCATCGTGGTGGTCATCGGCGGGATTCTCATTGCGCACACATCTTTTCACCGAGGGCTTTTCAGGTACGCGCAGCGAGATCGTTTGCCGTTTGCAGAGCGATTCTATCGTGCCTTTGGTCTTGCTCGCATGCCTGACGTGCATGTGGGCTCCATCCGAGGAGTGGCACCCGGAGAATTCACGATGCAGGAGCGACACGGAGAGATAGTGCGGGTATTCATAGCGTCCGAGACACGTAACCCCCTGGGTGATGGATTTATGGTCGGAGATACGGTGGTGGTGTTTGGCCCGCGGGAGGGCGACAGTGTGCGCGCCGTTGGCATCAGAAAAGTTGATCGAGAGTTTGGACCGGACGCGCCCGAACGGTGAAAGAAAAATATCGGGCGTATGTAGTATAATAAATATAGGTGTTACGTCATGCGATTCAGAAATCTTTTTCAATCGCGGATGTCTGTCGCCGGCATGATTCTGCTGGGCGTCTTACTGGTTGCCGTGGGTATATTCCGGATAGCAGAATTTGTCAGATATCGGAGCGTGAGCTTTTCTTCTCGCTGGACAGGATATGGGCATCGCGTTTTTGTGAGTTCCGGCGGGCTTCTTGGCAGTCTCCCGGGTCACGGCATGATACGGGGACACAGCGCGTTGGGATCTGTGGCAAGAATTGACGGCTCATCAGTGGCGATAAAGACCCGTGACGGGGGCGAAAAAATAATTACGGTATCGCTCGCCACCGTGATCCGTCGCTCCAATCAGGTGATTGCGCTTGCCGATCTGCGTCTGGGCGACCGAATCGCGGTAGTCGGCTCGCCGGAAATATCAGGCGCGATTGACGCAAAATTTATCCGCGTGTTTCGCTAAAACACGTCGCGGGGACTATCTTTTTATGATCAATTTTTTTAAAAAACTTTTGAAGAGAAAATTGCTGGCAACTGTTCTGGGCCTCGCGGTCGTTGCGATGGGGTATTTCGCTGTTCGTTGGTATACCGGCAGCGGTACGACCACGCGGTACGTAACCGTGGCAGTGGAGAAAGGCACACTGGTGGTGGCAGTGACAGGCAGCGGCCAGGTATCGGCGGAAAATCAGATTGATTTGAAACCTAAAGTCTCGGGAGAAGTGGTGTACCTGGGAGTCGGAGACGGGGATACCGTCCGGGCCGGGGCGCTCATTGCACAATTGGACGCCCGTGATGCGCAAAAGGCAGTGCGTGATGCGCAAGCGAATCTGGAGAGCGCCCAGTTGTCGTTTACCAAATTGCGCCAGGCAGCTGACACGTTGTCTTTGACGCAAGCCCAGAACGCTCTTGCATCAGCCCAGGAGACAAAAACCAAAGCCGAGGAAGATTTGAAAAGAGCGTATGATGACGGATTCAGCGCGATAGCAAATGCATTTTTGGATTTGCCCGGCGTGATGGCAGGCCTCCAGGATGTACTGTATTCCAATACACTTGGGGGCCCGTCCGTTGCCCAAAACATCAATTATTATGCCAACGCGGTAAAAGATTTTGACGCGAGGGTTCTGCAGTATAAAGACGACGCGGACGCAAAATATCAGAAGGCGCGCTCCGCGTATGATACCAATTTTCAGGATTATAAAACTGCGGACAGGACGATGGATCCGGCAAAGATATTGGCATTGGTGGACGAAACGTATCAGACCGCAAAAACAGTTTCCGAAGCGGTAAAAAGCGTGCAGAATCTGATCCAATTCTATGAAGACCGCTTCACCGAGCGGAACTTAAAGCCGGTGGCTTTGGCAGATACTCATCTTGCCAGTTTGAATACGTATACCGGAAAGACCAATACCGCAGTCGGAAATCTGCTCGCCATCAGGCAGGCCGCATCCGACGACATTGTGGCTCGGGATACGGCCGATCGCACGATCACGGAAAAAACTCAATCCCTGGAAAAATTAAAATCCGGCGCGGACCCGATTGACGTCCAGTCCGCCGAACTTGCCGTCACCCAGCGCGAGAACGCGCTCCAGGACGCGAAAGAGAAATTGAGCGATTATTTTCTGCGCGCCCCGTTTGACGGAATCGTTGCGAAAATAAACGTAAAGAAGGCCGACACCGCGAGTGCCGCTCTGCCCCTCGCAACGCTCGTGACAACCCAGCAGATGGCGGATATTTCTCTCAATGAAGTGGATGTGGCAAAGGTGAAAACCGGAGAGAAGGCGACATTGACGTTTGATGCGATCCAGGATTTGAGCATCGCGGGGCATGTGGCTACTATTGATACCGTAGGCACGGTAGCGCAGGGCGTGGTCACCTATAACGTAAAGGTGGCACTGGACACGCAGGACAAGAGAATCAAACCCGGGATGAGCGTATCTGCGGCGATTGTCACTGACGTCAAGCAAAACGTTCTCGTGGTTCCCAATAGCTCGATGAAATCGCAGGGGAATGCGCACTATGTGGAAGTGCTGGATAGCGCAGGGAGTCAGGTGTCTGACGCAGGCGGTATCGTATCAGATACGGCACCCCGTCGCGTGAGTGTGGAAATAGGGTTGGAGAATGATGATGTGACCGAGATTACGAGCGGCTTGAAAGAGGGCGATGTCATTGTGGAGCGGATGGTCAGTGCGCCGTTCCCAGCACCCGCAGCCGGGCAGACCAGCGGTTTGCGTCTGTTCGGAGGAGGAGGCGGTGGTGGCGGCATCCGGGGAGGAGGAGGCGGTGGCGGGAGATAATTATGATTGAAGTTAAGAATGTGACAAAGGTATATGAGGGTGCCGGCGGCTCAACCCTCGCGCTCAACGACGTGTCATTTGATATCAATGATGGCGAGTTTGTCGCGATCATGGGGCCCAGCGGCTCGGGCAAGTCCACGCTCATGCATATACTCGGATGTCTGGATACGGCAACCAGCGGACAGTGCGTTCTGGAGGGCAAAGATGTATCACAGCTTTCCGATGACGCGCTCGCCCACATCCGCTCAAGCGAAATCGGATTCGTGTTTCAGTCGTTCAATCTGCTTTCCCGCGCATCGGTGTTCCGCAACGTGTCCCTGCCTCTTATTTACGGAGGTATAGCGCCTACAGAACGGGATGGCAAAACAAAAGCCGCTTTGATATCGGCCGGACTCCCCGAGGACCGGTGGTACCATCTGTCCAATCAACTCTCCGGAGGCCAGATGCAGCGGGTCGCGATTGCCCGTTCCTTGGTAAATGATCCGGCATTGATTCTTGCGGACGAGCCCACGGGCAATCTGGATACGAAGACCGGCGAAATAGTCCTCGGCACATTTCAGAATTTGAATGAGAAGGAACGGCGCACAATTATCCTGATCACGCACGAGCCGTATGTGGCCGAACACGCGGATAGAATTATCCATATCAAAGATGGTGCCATCCTGGAGGACGTCAAGAATCATAAAAAAAGAAAAGTCAATCATGCGCATCTATGACAATTCATGATCTCGCGCAAGAGACATACGGGGCGATTACCGTAAACAAAGTGAGATCCGGACTCACGATTCTTGGCATTGTCATCGGCATCGGATCCGTGATCGCCATGGTGTCCATCGGCCAGGGTGCTTCGGCAACGGTCCAGTCAAGCATTGAAGGACTCGGTTCCAATCTCCTGACCGTGGTACCCGGATTTCTTCAGCCGGGCAGGGGAATCGTATCTGCGGGAAGGGGATCTTCCCAGACGCTGAAAAATGAAGATGTGGACGCACTCCGTTCCATCCCGGGCATCGCGCATATTTCTGCGGAATTGCAGAGAAGATTTCAGATCGTATCGCCTGCGGGCACCAATACCAATTCTACCGTGATCGGGGTTACCAGCGAATATGCGGACGTACGCAATGTAACACCCGAATCCGGAGTGTTCATCACTGATGCTCATGTGCGGAGCATGGGACGGGTGGCAGTGCTGGGCCCCACGGTCGCGCACGACCTGTTCGCGGATCAAGACCCGGTCGGGAAAACCGTGCGCATCAACAAAGTGAATATGAAAATCATTGGTGTCCTTAAAACAAAAGGCAGTGCGGGATTTTTCAATCCTGACGATACGGTATTTGTGCCGCTCTCCACGATGCAAAAGATCCTCGCGGGCGATGATTTTCTGTCCACGATCGCCATCAGTGTGGAAACCAAGGATGCCATGCCCGACGTGCAGGACGCGGCAACAACCATTCTCCTGCAGAAGCACCGCGTAGACCCGACCAGTCCCGATTTTTCCATCGTGTCCCAGGCCGACATTCTCGGCACGCTCACGCAAGTTACCAATACGTTTACGATTTTTCTTGCGGCGGTGGCAAGCATCTCGCTTCTGGTGGGCGGCATCGGCATTATGAACATGATGCTGACTACCGTGACAGAGCGGACGCGCGAGATCGGTCTGCGCAAGGCAATCGGAGCGACCAGGCGTGACATCAGCATGCAGTTTTTGAGTGAAGCGGTGGCGCTGACGGTGCTGGGCGGAGCAGCGGGTGTCGCACTCGGGTGGCTTGCTTCATTTGTCGTGAGTCAGTTTGCAGGAATCGCAACGAGTGTTTCGCTTTTCTCGGTTCTGCTTGCGTTTGGAGTATCGGGCGCTATTGGGATCGCATTCGGCTATTATCCGGCGCGCAGAGCCGCGGGACTCAATCCGATAGAAGCATTGCGATATGAATAGAGATTGAATAGAGATGAATTCCGAAATCAAAGGTCACCAGTCATTATTGGATAAAAAACAAACCTATGCTTACTATGCATAAATTTAAACCGGTTGCGTTGCCGGTCATCGTGGCACTTATCGTAGTCGCGGGAGTCGGTTTTTACGGCGGCATGCGATATGGAAGCAGTCAGTCCGGTGTCGGAGACAACAGGAGTTTTGGCGTGGGGTCTGGTGCGCGCCGCGGCACGGGAGCAGGCAGGACGCAGGGTAATTTTGCCGCCGGAGACGTCATCGCAAAAGACGATAAGAGCATTACCGTGAGCATGCGTAGCGGCGGATCCAAGATTATATTTTTCTCGGATGCGACGCAAGTCATGAAGTCCGCACCCGGAGCTCTCATTGACATTATGGTCGGACAACAGATCACTGCCATGGGTACGCAAAATTCCGACGGCAGCATGACGGCCCAATCCATCCAGATCCGGCCAGCGATGCCCAAGACGACTCCGTAGCATAATCAACTAACTGATTCCTATCTTATATGAAAAAAGCAATTATTATCGTCGGCATTGTCGTGCTCGCGGGGCTCGGCGCCTGGTTTCTTCTCTCCGGCAACTCGTCGCCGCAGTCGTCCCCGGAGCAGCAATCAGCTGCGACACAAAACCCCGCGCCTGCAGTCGTGACAACACCGTCGCAGCAGACCGCATCCTCATCACCTTCGTCGGCCGCACCGAGTGAAAAAACGTTTACGGTCACGGGTCAGAATTTCTCATTCACGCCTTCCGAGATACGGGTGAGCAAAGACGATAAAGTAAAGATTATCTTCAAAAACGCGGACGGCACGCATGATCTGCGCATAGACGAGTTCAACGCCGCGACCAAGCGCATCCGTACGGGCGAGGAGGACACGATTGAATTTGTGGCAGACAAAACCGGCGCGTTTGAGTATTACTGTTCGGTCGGCTCCCACCGCGCCATGGGCATGAAAGGAAATTTGATTGTGGAGTAGCTCAATGCCACACAAAAATGATCCCTATTCCGGGGTCGTTTTATGGTATCATTGAGATGTACTTCCTATGTCTTCGCAAACAATACTCCATCTCCTGATCACCTATCGTTATTTGATTCTTTTTCCTTTGGCGGCATTGGAAGGGCCGGTGGTGGCGCTCCTTGCCGGATTCATGGTCTCACTCGGACATTTTCAGGTTCTTCCGGCATACGCCATATTGATTCTGGGCGATCTGATACCCGACAGCTTCTATTATTATCTCGGCCGCTTTGGCAACAAGAAAAACCTCATAGAAAAATACAGCGTGTCTTCAAAATTGCTTTCGCAAAATCTCGCTTTGATGAAACGACTGTTTCGCGAACACGGAAGAAAAACACTTTTTTTCGGGAAGCTGGCATATGGATTGAGCATTCCGTTTCTCATCACGGCCGGAATCATCCAGATGTCATACGGCACATTTGTCTCCTACGCCTTGCCGGCGACTCTGTTCCAGTACGGCCTCCTTATGATAGCCGGGTATTACCTTGGAAATTCTTATGCGCTTGCGCAAACGTATATTCACGACGCAGGTATTGCGATTGCCGTTTTAGTTGCTCTGTTTTTTGCCGCATACATCATGCTTGCGGCATTTGCCAGGCGGAAACTGGAGAGTATTGAGCAGGAAGAATTTTCAACGGAACATCCCCATGATTAAAATTTCCTGCATCATTCCGGCATATAATGAAGGGACGCGGATCGCGGATGTTCTGCGTGTCGTCTCCGGGCACGCGCTGGTGGATGAGATTATTGTCATTGACGATGGATCCGTTGATGATACGCGGGACGTCGTTGGGGCGTTCAAGAACGTTCGTCTGATCGTGCATGAGAAAAATAAGGGCAAAAGTGTGGCGGTGCATACCGGTATTAGCGCGTCGGCCGGCGAGTTCATTTTTCTTCTGGACGCGGATTTGGTCGGGCTGACGAAAGAAAATATCTCTCATCTTTTGGAGTCGGTTTTGGAAGGGCACGCGGATGTGAGTATGAGTTTGCGGGGAAACGCGCCGAAAATCTGGCGCATGATCGGACTGGATTATATTTCCGGGGAACGGGTGTTCCCCAAAAAAATGCTGGAAGGCCATCTGAATAGGATTTTGTCGCTCCCGGGATTCGGTCTGGAAGTTTTTCTGAATAGACTCATTATAAAGAATCGGTTTCGTATCGCGGTCGTGGAGTGGAACAATGTTGATAGTCCGTACAAGCATACAAAGTACGGAAGATGGAAAGGA
>JGI1358J11329_10004498_pt1 | contig 10026 bp, 13 predicted proteins | sample Subgroupgradi54m_FD_11329 | JGI IMG/M metagenome (IMG submission 11329)
GTACTCCACAAGGTTTCCACGAACAAGAGCCCCAATATCGCCGAGTACCTGTCGCAGGGCAAGCTCGACTTGGCGATCGTCATTCCCCAGCACTACGCGCACGACGAAATGACCGACGGCTACACCATCCGCCGCAAAGCCGTGGACATGAACATTCCCCTCATCACCAACGTCCAGCTCGCAAAAACTCTTTTCCGCGCTCTCGACAAATACAAAATCCAAGATTTGAAGATCAAGGATTGGGGGGAATATAAAAATTGAGGTTGACGATGTGATATCACTTTGATATCATCGAGGCGAATTAAGAGCATTCCAATGACCAATAGAGACAAGCGATTTGAAAGAATTGTGGCCGCACGTGAGAAAGAATATCCGTTCGAAGATATTAGGCGATTTTTGGAATATCATGGGTATGAGGGGAGGCAAAAAGCTTCTTCACACGTGACCTTTCGGAGAGAAAAATGCGACCCAATCATAATTGTGGTGCATCACAATCATGTGCACCAGTTTTATATCAGGCGCATGCTAAAAATTCTAACTAAACAACATCTCTTATGAAAAAAATCACATTAGAAAAAGTTTATCCCCATAGCTACAAACTTGTCATCACTGATTTAAGCGGAGGACAAGAAAAGGCTTTTGAAATCTATGTTCCCGCTTTTAAAGCTCATATTTTTGGAGACACTATTGCGGAAGCACTGAAGGGGTATATGCAATATTTTGATGAAGAAGTCGAAATTCGCAAAAAAAAGAAAATTGCAATGCCAAGGCCCGATTATAAATCCGATGAGATAAAACAAGTTCCCCTCAGATTATCTGAACAGATTTATCAGGGGATTTCAGCAAAAGCGAAAAAACAAGGGCAGTCGTTCAACAGTTTTGTCGCTCATCTGCTCGAAAGGGTGCTGGTTTAAAGTTGTTCGCTCAGGATTTGTAGAATTTTTTTAGCACATTTTCCAAAACATCCGCCCCTCTTTTCGCCGTGGCCATGTCTAAAATCAGAGGAGGGGAGATGAGCAGATACAGCGTTCCATCAGGTTCATTCCAGCTTTCCAGGTACACTCCGGCATCCAGGCAGGCGCGTTGGAGGGCGGAGGCATCTTTATTTTTCAGGGAAATGCCGATCAGTAGCCCCAGGCCGCGAACTTCTTTGATGCCGCTCACCCGAATTTGACTGATGCGATCCAGCAAATACTTCCCAACTTTGGCCGAATTGTTCCACAATTTTCGGTCGAACAGTTTTTTAACATTCGCCAGTGTTGCCGCGGTGTTCACGGGCGTCCAGCCAAAGGTGGCGTAATCGGGGATGCCCTGGGATTTTTGATAGACTTTTTCGGTCACCAGCGTGGCGCCCATCGCTCCGTACCCACCGGTGAGGGACTTGCCGAGGCACAAAATATCCGGCGACAGATTCCAAAGCTCGGAGGAGAACCGTTTGCCGCAGCGCCCAAAGCCGACCGCCACTTCATCCATGGCGAGTAACGCTCCGTATTTTTTGCAGAGCGCCGCCACGCGCGGGTAAAAATTCGCAGGGGGAATAAAAACCCCCGCGTTGCTGAAAACAGGTTCACTCAAAAAGGCCGCCACATCGCCCTGCTTTAGATAGCTTTCCAGCATTTTCAGCCCTTTGGCAGCCGCTGCGGGCGAAGAGGGGAGCGGGATTTTTTTGCAATGGGGGATTCCGGGACCTATCCGGCGACCAATGGCGTTGCCCACCGACGCGGCGCCGTACGTGTGCCCATGATAAACGCCCTCCACCGAAACAATGGTGTTGCGTCCGGTTGAAGCCCGCGCGCATTTGATGGCAAATTCCACCGCCTCCGATCCGCTGCAACAGCGGTAAACGCGGTTCAGCTTTCCGGGCGCGTGTTTTACCAAAAGCGTGGCCAGCTTCTCCCACTTTTTCCATTGCAGCGTGGGCGGCACATAAAGCGCGTGTTTCGCCTCCGCCATCACAGCTTTGGCCATTTCCTTATTTCCCCATCCGTGCGTGCCCACGCACCAGCCACCTGCAAAGTCGATGTATTTTTTGCCCTTGTCGTCAAAAATTAAACAGCCCTCACCTTTTACAATGGTGATAGGGAGCGCCCACGAACAAGCGATATGAGAGGTTTTGGAAGCCATGGGGACAAACGCGTTATTTCAGCAATTCCTTCACCGCTTTACTCACCATGTTTCCATCCGCTTTCCCCTTCACCTTGGCCATTACGGCGCCCATGACCTTTCCGAAATCAGTCGGAGTGGCTGAAAGCTCCGCGATCGCCTGTTTCACAATCTCTTTCAGCGTGTCTTCGCCCATCTGTTCCGGCATGTAAGTCTTGAGGATCTCTATTTCAACGCGTTCTTTTTGGGCCATGGCCTCATTGCCGCCCTTGGCGAACCCTTCCGCCGCTTCATTCCGTTGCTTGATGCCCTTTTTGATCAGATCATGCACCACTTCATCCGTAGCCGTTTTATCGGCTCCGCTCGTCTCAAATTTCATGATTTCCGCCTTGAGCATGCGCAAAGTGCTGGTTTTCAATTCTTCACGCGCTTTCATGGCGGCGGTTAAATCAGTGATGATTTTTTCTTTCAGATTTTGCATACGCCGTCGGGGGTTAAACATTTTTTGGGATGACTCAGGCGTCCACGGGTTTTCATCGTGCGCTCGAGCCGCCGGAAGGCCAAAATATAAGCGGCCTGCCGGAGCGTGGAATTGAATTCCTTCTGTATTTTCAGCACTTCCCGCAGGGATTCCGTCATCACTCGCTTGAGTTTACTTTGCACCTCCTCGCGCGTCCAGTAGTACTGCGTTTGATTTTGAACCCATTCCAGGTACGAAACGCTCACCCCGCCCGCGTTGGCCAAAATATCCGGGATCGCGGGGATTTTCCGTTTCGCCAAAACTTCATCCGCCTCGCCCGTCACCGGCCCGTTGGCGAGCTCGAGGATCAGTTTGGTCTTCAGGCGTTTCACATTCGTCCGCGTAACCTGATTTTCCATGGCGGCGAGCACCAGCACATCGCAGGGCTTTTCCAAAATCGCTTTGGCCTTCACCGCTTGCCCGGGCTGGGCTTTCGCAACAGTTCCATGCTGTTTTTTCGCCGCCGCGACAGCCGTCAGATCCAGACCTTTGGGATTGTAAACCCCGCCCTTGCTGTCCGAAACCCCCACGATCCTGTAACCCATTTTATGCAGAATCTCCGCCGCGTGCTGGCCGGCATTGCCGTATCCCTGAATGATCACCGTGGTATTTTCGGGTTTCTTTTTTCCGCCCAAATACTCCGCCAGCACATACGCCCCGCCCTGCGCCGTGGCCGTGTCGCGCCCCACCGAGCCGCCCACTTCCAGCGGTTTGCCCGTCACCACGCTCGGCAGGTACTCGCTGGCCAGCCGGCTGTATTCATCCATGAACCACGCCATCATCTGCGGCGTGGTGTATAAATCCGGCGCCGGAATGTCGTGGTGCGGCCCGATGATGGGGAAAATCGCCTGCACGTATTTGCGGGTCAGGCGCTCCAGCTCGCATTCGCTCATTGTTTTCGGATTGCATCGCACGCCGCCTTTCCCTCCGCCAAACGGGATATTCGCCACCGCGCATTTAAAAGTCATCTCCGTGGCCAGCGCCTTGATTTCTGCCAGATCCACCTCGGGGTAATACCGGATGCCGCCCTTAAACGGTCCCCGGATATCCGAATGCTGCACGCGGAACCCCTCAAAAACCCGTATCGTCCCGTCATCCATCTCCACCGGAATCGAAACTTCCAGCACCCGTTGCGGATGCGACAAAATCGCCAGCGCCTGCGGATCCAGCTTCATCAGCTCCGCCGCCTTTTTAAGATTCCGGAGGGTGTTTTGGTAGAAGTTCATGATAACTCAAATATACCACAACCAGTTGACTTTTTCTGCCACTTTGATATACTAAAAACATAAACACAAGCGTGTTGCCTGGCAACACCCCTTGAGTGTCAACACTAAAACTCCTCCATTTACTTGGACGGGGTTTTTCTGTATGATTCTGGAACGCCTGGTAGAGGGGGTGTAGCTTAGTGATTAAAGCGCTTGTGTTTGACACTCAAGAGACGCGGGTTTGAATCCCGTCACCTCCACCAGGCGAACAAAATTGGAATTAATTCTTCATTAGTCGCGGCATCCTCTCATTAATCCTCGTCGTCACCTCGTAATTGATCGTCTGCGACCATTCGGCGTGCATTTCCGCCGTCACTTCCTCGCGGCCTTGGCGCCCCAGGAGCACCACTTCGTCTTCCAGCCGCACCTCCGGGATACCTGTTACATCCACCATGAACATGTTCATGCAAATTCGTCCGGCGACCGGGGCGCGTTGCCCGCGGATGAGCACATGGGCCCGGTTTCCGAGCTGCCGCACGTAGCCATCGTAATACCCCACGGGCAGTACGGCGATTTTCCCATCCCGTGGCATTGTATACGTGCAGCCGTAACCCACCAGCGCGCCTTTTTTCACCTCCTTCACCTGAGCCACGAGGGTTTTCCAGGTGAGCGCGGGGCGCAACTCAAAATCCCGCCGCGAAGATTGGACCGCCAGACGCGTTTTTTCACTCGGCCAAAGTCCATACCCGGCAATGCCAATTCGCACAAAATTAAAATGAGCTTCCGGGAAAATCAGGGTCGCCGCCGACGAGGCTGCATGGTAAAACCTGGGCGCCATTCCGGCCGCTTCCAATTGCCGCTTCACCTCCTCAAATCGCCGGAGCTGATAGAGCGCGTAATACGAATTCATCCGATCTTCCACGTTGGCAAAATGCGTTGAAACGCCGACGAGATGGAGTTTTGGGTATCGTCGGAGTAGGGCCAGCACTTTCGGCAGATCTTTGGCACTCACGCCCTGTCGGTGCGTACCCGTTTCGATTTTCAGGTGCAGGCGGGCCGGGTGGCCAAGTTTCCCCAGCGCCCGTATCGTTTCGGCATTGTAAACCGTCAGGTCTGCCTTAAGTTTTATCGCTTCGCCAAGCTCGGAAAGAGGAGTGTATCCCAAAATCAGAATCGGAAGTTTCACGCCTGCTTCTCGGAGTACTGCCGCCTCAAAGAGCGCGTTCACACATAAATAGTCAGCGCCGGCTTCTTCAAAAACCTGGGCACACTCCACCAGCCCATGCCCATACGCATTCGCCTTCACCACGGGAGCGAGCGCAACGCCTGTCCCCGCCACGCGCCGAAAGGCTTTTAAGTTTTGGTTTAAAGCCTGTTTGGAAATTTCAATCCAGGTCAGCATGACATTAGATTAACAGAAATAAGCGATGACGAGCGAACCGGAGGATTCGAATTTTTGATGGCGAGGTGTCTGAGGAGGTCGCCTGAGGCGACCGACGAGTTCCGAGCCAAGAAAATTCGGAACTCCGGCGAGCGAATAGCGAATACAGAATCCTACAAGAAACAGGCGGACACTTCAAATAGGAATCTTCCGGCTCACCCATTGAATTAGCGAGAAGCAATCGCCGTATCTCCTCGGATGAAGAGCGGCTGGTCGGCGCGCACCATCATTTTGATGGAGGGATCGTTCTGCAGGGTATCGAGCGACTTCACTTTGGCGATTTGCATGTCCCAGACTTCATTTTCCATCAGCAATTTACTGCGCTGAAGTTCCAGCGTTTTTAAAGCATAGCCCTTGGTGGCGTTCAGGTTGGAATGCACCAGGTACGCCAGGCTGATCATTCCCACCAGAATCAGCGTTACCAGAATGAGCGAGGTGATACTCAATTCAACCCGTTGAGACAACGTTTTTCGACGCATGAAGTTCTCCGCGTTATGGGAGGCCCGGAAAGCAGATGACATAGCTTGATGAGTTTGAAGGGGCTGGTTGAGGTTGATCATTCGAGCTTTTCAGCCACTCGCAGTTTCGCGGAACGCGAACGCGGGTTGGCCGAGACCTCAATACCCGAGGGTATTATAGGTTTTTTGGTTAAGAGATAAAGCCTTTTTGTGAAATTGCATTGACACAGTGGTAATTCTTTTGGACAGATACACTCTCGGGTGAAATGGCGAAATTTGTTTTTGACGATCCGGTCTTCGAGCGAATGATAGGAAATCACTGCGAGCCGGCCGCCGGGGGCCAACACTTCCACTGCCTGATCGAGCGCTTTTTCCAGCACTTCCATCTCCCGGTTTACCGCGATGCGGAGGGCCTGGAAGGTGAGCGTGGCGGGGTTGAGCGTGCCGCTGAATTTCGCGGAGCTTCGGATCAGTTCCGCGAGCTCCGTGGTGGTGCGGATGGGTTTAATTTTGCGCGCCTCCACCATCTTCCGCGCAATGGATCGGGCCCGTTTCTCCTCTCCATAGAAAAAGAAAATGTCCGCCAGCTCCGCCTCAGAGTACGTATTCACGATTTTTTCGGCGGTGAGCGTTTGCCGGGGGTCGAACCGCATGTCGAGCGGACCCTCTTTGTTGAAAGAAAATCCACGCTCCGGGTCATCCACATGGGGGGAGGAAAGCCCCAGATCCATCAGGATGGCATCGACCGGGGCAAAATCATGTTTTTGGACGTTCTCGGTCAGCGTCTCGAAATTGTCATGGACGTAAGTAATTTGCTGCTCGTAGGCTTTGAGGTTTTCTTGGGCGGTTTTGAGATTGTTCTCATCCTGTTCGAACGCCATCAGGCGCCCGCCCATCCCGATCCGCTTCAAAATCTCTAAACTATGGCCTCCCAGTCCCAGCGTGCAGTCAATCACGTGCCGTGCCTGCCGGCAGGCAGGTGCATCTGTCCGAAGGTTTAAAAGATCAAGGGTTTCGGCGAGTAGTACAGGCGTGTGAATTGGCTTAAACACGGCCAAAAGCCCCTATTGCAAGGGCTGGAAAAGAGGTAAAATGTGCAAAACTTGTGTACAAACTGTGCATATTTGCGAGGTCTTTCTTTTTGTTTTTGGGCTTACGCTAGCAATTTAATCCGTATACAAAATTTGGTCAACAATTTTCCGACATTGAACTCAAAAAAGAATCAAAAAGTGCATACATTTTTTATACAGCCATATCATAAAAAGATTATAAATAAGCCATTTTAATGCATTTTTTAATCGTGAATAAAAATTGAATTGCGATGATCAAATAATATTTTATAAATTATGTTGTCGTTCAGTGGGTATTTTGTATAAAATTGATTAGGCTACTTATTTTCGTTTGCACTTTCGGTGGAATTATGCTAAAAATACCCACTACAATTAAATAATTCAATATGCCCCATCTAGTTTTAGCAAGTGGAATGCGCTGTAGTATAACGGCCGCTCAAATCAGAAAGCTTGGTAGCCGTCGAGAAATTGCTGAGGGGGATGCTGATGGAATGTCAACCAACATAGGGCTTGTTGGCGCAGAAGGACTTGAGAGATATGACGAAGCAATTAGGCGCATTAGGGGTCGAGCCGGTTCTGCTTTGGCAACACACAAGCTCGTGCGTGATGAATTGTTTGGTTTTGTAAGTAGGCGTTTTCAGCGCATTCTGTTTGAAAGTGGATATTCGGCATTTCCGCCAACGAACGCCTAAAATTTTTTATACGAAAGTAGCTTTAGGCTTGAATTGATTGACAATTGATCGATCAATTGATAAACTATTAGCAGATCAATTAGATTCAAACTATTTTATGAGTCCTACCCAATTACTCACATCCCAAAGAATTATTTCCACGCGGGAATTTCAGTCTAAATTCGCGGCGATGGTAGAAAAAGCGAAACAGGATGAAACCTACTATCACGTCGTCCGGAACAGTAAAAGCCTGGGCGTATTTTTACCAATCGATTTTTGGGAAGACTTACTGGAAGACATCGAGGCCTTGCAATCCCCTCGATATCTTGCTAGTATCAGGGAGTCGCGCGAACAGGCGGCACGAGGAGAATTAGTGGACATTGACGAAGTTTTTAGGCATCTCAATGAACAAGAGAATCCAATTCACGCCAAAGGCAAGAAAAAATCTAGAAAAACTGGATTTTAAAATTCAGCGGAGGATTTTAAGTAAGCTTTATTGGTTCATGGAACAAGCTGATCCGCTCTTTTTCGCCAGATTTCTGCGTGATCCGGAAATGGGGGGCTTTCGTTTTAGAATTGGGCATTATCGGGTTATTTTTGATGTGGCTGGAGGAGATATTTTAGTTCATAGCGTCGGCCATCGAAGTGAGATTTACCGAAAGTAATTGCCCCGCATTCGTTTTTCCATTATGATCTTCCGCGATGCATCACTTCAAAAAATACAAAAACGGCCTCAAGGTCATTACCACCCCGATTGAGGGAACCAAATCCGTCACGGTGCTTTGCCTGGTGGGCGCGGGTTCGCGTTACGAGCATAAGGCGATCAACGGGATCTCGCATTTTTTGGAACATATGTTTTTTAAGGGGGCCAAGCGTTATAAAAACGCGGCGGAAGTTTCCTCGGCCATCGATTCGGTTGGCGGGGATTTCAACGCGTTTACGGGGAAGGAATACGCGGGCTATTACGTAAAACTCGCGGCCCATCAAAAGCAAATCGCCTTCGACGTGATCGGCGACATGATGCTTTCCGCCACGTTTCTGCCTGAGGAAATTGAAAAAGAGCGCGGCGTGATCCTCGAGGAATACAACATGTATCAGGACACCCCGATGTACCAGGTGGGCTGGGATTTTGAAAAACTCCTCTTCGGCGACCAGCCTATGGGATGGGACCAGATCGGCGAAAAAGACATCATCAAAAAACTGACGCGCCAGCAATTCACTGATTATAAGCACGCCCTCTACACGCCCGACAACACCGTGATCAGCGTGGCGGGGAATGTCACCGAAAAAGAAGTGGAAAAACTCGTGGAGCAATTTTTCCCCTTTGCCGATGGCACGCGGGCGTTTGAGTATTTGCCGTACCAAAAACATGAGAAAGGCGACCGGGTGATCGCCCAGCACAAAAAAACGGAGCAGGCCCACCTCATCCTGGGGGCGGAAGGAGTGTCGGCTCGGCACGCGGATGAATACACCGAAAAAGTGTTGGCGGCGATTTTGGGCGGCAACATGAGCTCGCGCATGTTTCTGAACGTCCGCGAGGCCAAGGGGCTTTGCTACTACATCAAGAGCAGTACCGACGACTACGCGGATACCGGCGTCATTTCTACCTCGGCCGGAGTGGATGTGGCGCGGATCGACATGGCGATTGAGGGGATCCTGGAACAATACGCCCTGATCATGAAAGAGGCCGTGGGCCCGGCGGAACTCACCAAGGCCAAAGAATTCATGAAAGGAAAAATCGTTTTGCGGCTCGAAGACAGCGAGGAGTACGCCCACCTGATGGGCAAGCAGGCGCTCCTGTACGAAAAAATTGAGGACGTGGAGCCTATTTTGAAAAAGATCGATGCCGTGACCTCCGAAGACATTTTGCGCCTCTCCCGTGAACTTTTTGCCGAGGACCGCTTGCGGCTGGCGATCATCGGCCCGTATGATAAACAGGAACATTTTAAAAAGTTACTTCATTATTAATTTTTTATGGAACGCACACTCGTTTTAATTAAACCGGATGCCGTCCAGCGCGGGCTGGTCGGAGAAGTCACCAAGCGCTTGGAGCAAAAGGGCTTAAGGCTTGTGGGCATGAAGATGATGCATTTGGGGGAAGCGGTGATTCTGGAGCATTACGCGCACCTGAAAGACAAACCGTTTTTTAGCGGGATTAAAAAATTCATGCAGTCGACGCCCGTGGTCGCCCAGTGCTGGGAAGGGGTGGAGGCGGTAGAGGCTGTCCGGATTCTGGTGGGCATCACCAAAGCCCGCGCCGCCGGAGCCGGTTCCATCCGCGGGGATCTCGCCATGAGCTTCCAGTGCAATGTGGTGCATGCCTCCGACAGTGTGGAAAACGCCAAAAATGAAGTGGCCCGATTCTTTAAAAAAGACGAACTCTTCACCTACGACAAAACCGAGTACATGCACGTGTATTCGGACGATGAGAAATGACACCCCGTGTCATTCTGAGGAGCAGAGCGACGAAGAATCTCCTCAGTTACGAGGAGACTCTTCGGTCGCCTGAGGCGACCTCAGAGTGACATGGGCTATTCAGAATAAAGCAGCGTGATTTT
>JGI1358J11329_10004502_pt1 | contig 10021 bp, 10 predicted proteins | sample Subgroupgradi54m_FD_11329 | JGI IMG/M metagenome (IMG submission 11329)
GCCTGTTGGTCTTTGATCAGCCCCTGGATTTCGCGCTGTTTGACCTGCAGCTGCAACTTGAGGTCGGTAATTTTATCGACAGTCGTTTTGACCTTAGTCTGAACAGAGTTGCGGTACTGCTGCTTATCGACAAATTCGCTGAGGTCTTTAGAGCTGGCCAAAATTTCAAGAGTTGAAATCTGGCCTTCCAGATACATGGTTTTGATATTTTCACCCAAGACCGTTTTTTGGTGGTCGAGCTCGATTTGGTCGGCCTCGATCTGTTTTTGAATGTCGTCGCTTTGGTGTTGGTAGTCTAAAATCGTCTGACGAATACTATTGATCTGAGTACTGAGGCGGTCAACCGCGTCTTGATAAGAAGAGGCTTGGGCGGCTAATTGGTTAGCGGCTTGGCGTTTGGCGGCGTTGTCTTGCTGGAGGGCCTGAATTTGGGCGTCGAATTGGTCGGCGCGCACAATTGCACCGGCAAAAATGCTGGCACTCAAAGTAATACCGAGGGCAAGGGTGCCCAGGAAATGCCTAATTCGGACGCTACTATTGATTTTTTGTTTTAGCATTAGCGACAACCTTATAATAGCACCTCCTTCCTCTCCCGCGCAAGCTTACTCCGAGAGGTCCGACCTTGGATAAAACAAAGAGTTTTTTAGTAAAAACTACTAAGTTTTACCTATTTTTATCCAAGGTCGGACCTCTTGAAAAATACGAACTTCCGGGATTGATCTTTGTTATCGCAGTTTCAGATACCTTCGGGCGGCAATAGTGGATGATAGCGCACCTATTATTATACCGGCCAGGATTTGGGTGGTCAAAATTAGCCATAAGTTCTTTTTAAAGTAGTCACCGGAATATTTAATATCGAGCAGTCCCAAGCTGCTGGCTTGCAAGGTCGAAGATGCGACGGCAAAAAGGGCTCCGCAAATGGCCAGCGATATAGCCGCCGCGACGACGCCGTAAAGCATGGTTTCAACCACAAACGGCCCGCGAATATAACCCGGCGTAGCGCCCAGCAGACGCATAATTACCAGCTCATCGCGACGGTTAAAAATAGTCATGCGAATGGTGTTAAAGATGATCAGCATCGAAATGATAATAAAGATGATGATGCCAACGATGCCGGCCTGACGGAAAAAGTGCGTCGCCTTGGCAATTTTATCAATCGCCGCTTTGCGGTCGCCGCTATAGCTGGTGGGGTCGGACTGCAGAGCCTTAACTTCGGTCTTATCCAAATAATCCTTAATTGTATTTAATTTATTGGGGTCCTTGGGTGATATAACCAACGAGGCCGGCAGCGGATTGTCGGTTGCGGAAATAGCCGCCAGTAGGTCGGTATTATTAATATTTTGGGCCCGGTAATTTTTAAGCGCCTGGTCCTTGCTAATATAAGCTACGGCTTGGACGTTATCGATACTTCTCAGGTTATTTATGAGCTCGTTTCGCTGGTTATCAGTAACTTTATCTTTTAGATAGACTGATACATCAATGTGGCTGGTGATGTCGCTAATGGTGTGGCTAAAGGTAGCGTTAGCAACCACTGCAAATAGCAGGATGGTCAAGGTAATACCCATCATGGCCATGGCGGCAACCGCCAACCAGATGTTGCGGCCAAAATTCACAAAGCCGTTTTTAAAAATCCGCTCCAGGGTGATAAACTTGTGGTCGGACTTCATTTTGGGGTTGGTTTTGGCCATTGCCTTCTTTTTTAACCTCATACTGCTCCTTCGGAGCCGTTTACAGTTAGCAGTTGACAGTTAACTGTGCGTTTACAGTTAGCAGTTGGCGGTTTAGAATCACAGTTAACCGAAAACTGATCACATACTGATAACGGATAATCGATAACAGTTAATAGCTGTGACGTAGTCATAGCTTGTACTTCCCGACTGCCCTGTCAGATACAATCTTGCCATCTTTGATAGTCACCACCCGCCGCTTCAGGTAATTAACAATCTCCTGGTTGTGGGTCGTCAGCAGCACCGTCGTGCCAAACTGGTTAATTTTTTCCAGCACTTTAATAACGTCAAAGGCGTGTTTGGGGTCGAGGTTGCCGGTCGGTTCATCGGCGATCAGAATTTTGGGCTGGCGGACAATCGCCCGAGCAATAGCTACGCGCTGTTTTTCACCGCCGGATAGTTCGCGTGGGTAGTTATTTTCCTTGCCTTTTAGCCCCACCACATCTAAAACCTTGGGCACAGTGTGTTTGATTTCGGCAGTTGGCAAGCCGGCGATTTCTAGCGCAAAAGCGACGTTTTCGGCAACCGTTTTATTGGGAAGCAGCTTGAAGTCTTGAAAGACGGTGCCAATTTTGCGCCGCAGCAGCGGAATATCTTTATCTTTGAGTTTGTCATAATCCATGCCACCGACGATTATTTTGCCGCTGGTTGGCTTTTCTTCCCTGGTCAGTAACTTAAATAAAGTTGATTTGCCGGCGCCACTTTGGCCGACAATAATCACAAATTCCTTGGGCTCAACGTGCAAGCTAACGCGCTCCAGTGCCGACCCCCGAGTGTTATAAGTTTTCGTAACCCGATCCAGCAGAATCATCAGGCCTACGCACCTCCCCCGCCTGCCAACCGGCACAGCCGGCTGCACCGCGGCGGATTTTGGTACATAAGGCTATTTTCCTCTGCGGTACTCACTTCACCGTAGCTTAAGTACGCCTCGCTACGTTCCTCGAGAATAAATAACCTTCTGCACTCAAATGCGTTAGCCCTGAACATCTAATCTATTATAACAAAAGAGCTTTAGCTTCTAAGCCAAGAGTCCGATAAGAGAAATTTCTACTTTGTTTTGCGGAGGATTTTTAAGTATGTCATATTGTCGATTCCTAGACTTCGCAGTGTATTTTTTATGATAAAAACAGGCACCGGATTGTAAGTCGGTAATATTATTGGCCGATTTAGGCCTTCTTTCCAATAAACTCTGTGGCTTGACTCTTGTCTGATGAATTTACAGCCTACTGCAAGCAAAAACTTCTCGAATTTCCTCCATTTTATCGGAGCAATTCGAGACATTCAGTCTACGCTGGCACAGCCACTCTTGTAGTAGTGTGTTCAACTTCTACGGGTGGTTGCCATTCCTTGCTCTTAAGTTTTTCCCACCCTAACGAAAGCAGGGCGTTTTCTGTCGTCCCATGCTTTTCTGTTTCTTCAAAAAATATTCGTACTAGTTCATCGAAGTTCTTTTTAGCATCCGTTGCACTTTTACCAGCTGTTGAGATATCAAGAGCAGGGCTAAAGGCCACATATGCGTTACCTTCTTTAAAAACAGACATAGTTAAGCTTACTTCAGCCATTTTCTTCATAAGTAATATTATAGATTAATAGATTAACTTGTGAAAGCGCTTAAGCTTTCTTTATATTTTGGAATTCTATGAGAGAAATTTCTAGCTTAAGTCAGAAAAGGTGGCTGATTCAAATTGTTCTAGCTCGGCATATTCCTTTAAGGCGGCAGCTGCGGCCCAAACTCCGATGGCAACCCCTCTCATAAATTGATCCATCAGTGCGGCTTCTTCTTCAGAGGCCTCGATTTGTAGTAACCCAGCTAGCGCACCGCCAAGGCGAGCCTGGAGTTGTTTTGACCGGCGAAATCCAAAAGCGGCCATGCCCTCTAGAGCACGGTAAGCTTCGTCCGTGAGATCTGGGGATTCGGTTGATTCGTCACCAAGTTCACCATAAATCCTATCAAGGATTACGGTTAGCCTTTCAGGATCGATCTTCCCAAGTTCCTCACTTAGACCCATTGGTCTATTTTCTCCCGCGGACTACGAGTTATGCAAGCATAAGCGCCTCAGTCGAATGCCCTAGACTATAGGTGCAGGGAGCTGAAAGTGTTATTTATTGCTTTTTCGGCGATTATCCAGGCTCGGACAGCTCCCAATAATTTTTCTAGATGCTCAACAGTCATCGTTTTTTTTCGTCAAACTCCGATAGCTTTTGCAGTAGCTCCTTTTTCATTAGTTTTGACGTGTCTAGATTCTTGAGGCGGTTCCTTACAAATTTCAACAGCGGACGGGCGCCATCGCGTGTCGTAATAGGGTGCTTTAATATATATCCGATAACCCAATTTGCCACTCTCTCATCATCAGCTACCTTTACTGACCCAACAACCTCTCGCCAAAGGGACCATGTCCCAACTTCCCTTAGATCCTTTAACTTATACTGGGCTACCAAACTGGCAGTAAGAAAGTCATTACGTTTAGTTTTTGTTGTAAGTGCGGTGCGAGGCATTTTTATTCCTGAAATTTCATATAGCATTCGCCAAAAGTATGTCTTTTCTTCGGTATTTACTGAGAACCTATGGATGAGTGAGTTTGCCGCTTTGCCACGTAAGTGCCATGTTTCTAATATGTCCGTTTCTTTCTCATTAAGTTTTGAAAATACGATTGATGAATCAGTGTAGATTTTATCAGCACGCTGTTTTTCCTTTGAGGTCAAGATACCGGAACCTGCTTTATATACAAACTTGTTTTCACCTACCTGTAATTTAATCGCCATTATTGGGTCCACAAAAATTCACTCACTCTACTGATGATTGTAGGCAAGACGGTTGCTGGATCAAGGTCCTCAGTAGAGAGATTTTTAAATACTTTTGGTCTGCCAGAGGATATGTCTTCTGAAAGAATTTCATTCAGCGCTAAGATAATACCGTTCTCGAGCAAGAACTTATGCAACTTTTCTTCGCCTTGTGCAGTTACCTGAACCACATATGGATGAACTGTGTTGTATTTAATGATGACAGTATCGTCCTCTCTATACGAATCAAGGTACGACTGCTTGTTGTCTGGCTCTTCTGCCGGTTCGAATTTCATAAACCCACTAGCTTTAGGGTCTTGATCAACCATAAAAGCAATTGCTGCCCTAATACGATCATTTCCTTTTTCCAGTAAGCCAATATTTTCCCACTGGATACCCGTATCTTCCATTACGATAACTTTGGCCCTAAAAGAATATTCACCACGCTTAAATTTAGGCTTTTCAATTTTGATATTGTCCCAACCAAGATCGAATGACTCGCCTTGGCCAAGGGTAACTTCTTGCTCATCCATCATTAATGTTTCACCATCAGAAACTATCCAGACACGAAAAGCTATATCTAAGGTGCGATTTAAGTTATTAAGAACTGAAGCTTTCGCCTTGATTGATTGACCGAAGTCAACGCGACGTGTATTGCCAGGTAACTCAAATCCTGATGTAGATATGGACAAAGGTAGATTTGACGGCTTAGGCGTTGACCTTGTTGTTTTACTACTGACTGAAAAACCTGTAAATCCGAGATTCTTAAGATATTCGTTAATTTTTTTTGCGGCATCCTCTTCGATATTCTTAAATTTGTCATGCTGTTTTGATAAGTCCGATTCAATAATTTTTACTTCTTTAGCAAATTCGCGCGCCTTAGATTGTATAGCATTGCCAATTTTTTTTGCTGGATTCATTGTCCAGTTAAATTTAAGGTGCTCTACATCCTCAAGGTCATACATTTGTTCCTCGAGCGTAGATTCGAATTCCACCCACCCATACACTTTTTGCATCCCTTCTTCTTTTACAAGAGACTCAGTTTTTCTTCGCTGAATAGTCATACCATTTCGTTGAATCGCTAATCCTTTTATATTCTCGGGAATGGTTCCGTTTGGATCGTAAATGAATTTAATTCGTTTGATTTTAGGATTGCGGAGATGGTCGAGAGTAATATTCACATATTCTTTTGTTTTAAGTTCTGAATCGTTATCCACCAACTGATCGTCGTACCATTTTAATAGCTTTGCTTCAGCTGTCTTATATTTTCCTTCAACAGTAATGCTCGCCTGATGTTTTTTTATGATTTCCCACCATGTGCTTTCTATAAAATTCAAAAGTACCCCGTTATCAAGCGAATCTACTACAGATTGGATGGGATCTTTAATAAAAATTCTCGTACCGACTTTATTTAATAGCGGGCGGTTAAAACCTACCTCTTCATCTATAAAATCCTTATCCCGAGATACTGAAATTCTAATTGATCTATCATTAGCAATATATTGATTTCCGTAAACTCTAACGCCATCATTTCTCAATGACTCGAAGTAGAAGGCCTTTGGTTTTGATGCAACTAAGAATAAAGATTTACCTCGACCTCTTTTGCCACCACTTGTGCTTTTCTTCGCACTAAAATTGGAGCTAAGAAAAAAAGCTAGGTTTTCTTCAGGATCTTCTGTGTCTATGAGCTGTAACAGTTCATCGTTACTGTTCCAAATGTGTCCAGTCATGCCAGTTGTACCTTGATCTGTAATTACTAGAAATCTACCGTTTTCTTCGGTACTCAAAAGTGAAAACGATACACCCCAATCCTTGGTGCTTGTCCGTGCATCCCAACTGTTTTGTATTGCATCCTTTTGGAGCGCATGTGCTAGCCAATTGTGTCCTGCCCACTCAAGTTTCTGCGAATATCCGTCTGCGATTGCTTCTAAGTCTTTTATGTCATTGTGAAGTTGACGGGCAGTATAGACCATTAGAATTTAATCTCTCTTTTTTTGTTTGATTTAAATCGTGTCTTTTCTGTTCTAAGCTCACTTTCAATTATGCTGAACAGTTTATTAACGTCTTCGTCAAAGTATTGATAATTATTGTTATTACTGAGATTGCCAAGCAGGTGAATGTCTTTAAGTATTCGCTCGCCACGCATTTTTGCAAGCCTTTTAAATCGTTCGTTTTTAGTCTCTTCACTCATGATAGTAAGCAGTATATCAAAGAAATACTACCATGTCAATCCCTATACTATATTATGATTATCTAGTACTCTGTTATTCCCTCTGGAGAACCCCAATCGTCCTTGGGAGTTTTATTTTTCGGAGCTATTCTTAACTCGCGCTTTCCGCTACTGCATCAATTCGGCTAATCTCGTAATAATCACCGGCAGCGGTGTCTTCGTCTAACTGACGTACTGAATCATATGAAAGGTATTTAACCGCCTTGTCGAGTTGGAGATATTCATTTGAGAATGTTGGCCTCTTCAGTTGTTCGAAAACTCGGGCTCTCTTTTCGCGATCAGCGACAATGTAGAGTGGGTAACTTGAGTTTGGTGCCAAGGCTCGTAAGTCCGAAAGACGAAGTATCCCGGAGTAAATAGAAGTAGTGTTTTCAACTTCAAACGCTGCTTTTACCGATAATCCTAGCTTCCAAACTGCGTCAATATTTTTAATATAGGTCGGGATGTCTAGGGCTTCTGCAAAATTATCGATAACGTGCGGTTTAAATGCGTGGCCAGCATACTGCCTGCCTTGGTCATTCGGTGGTACCCACACATCAAGCTTAGCTTTATTGCCAAGGCTAATAAGCCTCCACTGCATTTCATCGTGCGCTGTCAATGCGCGCGTAATTTCTTTTTTTAATTCAGTGTCAATGATCTGTTTTTGGAATAATTTGTCTGCGCTAACGGCCTCCACTTTTTGCCCACTCTCAAGTTTCTTTAATACCGAAACAAGGTCGCCGTAGCTAGAAAGCAGTGCGTCGGTTTTAGATTGATCGATTGCCATAAAACCCCGAAAGGTAAAATCTGGCAAGTAGTTCAAATAATCATTAAGTTTTTTCTGTTCAACATCAACTTCCACAAAATTGGTGAGGAAGTATACAAGCTCCCATGTTTTGCCGTCAACATCTTTACCCCAAAAAAATTCGGCCAGCTGCGGATTACGGACTTTATATGCAACTTCGGCGGCTCCAATTATGCGCTTGTTGTGGTAAACGATAACGTAATCACCACGCTCCATCGTCTGCCACGTTCTATCATTGCCAGGCCCGCTTACTGCACCCCACACAGCATATGGCCGGCCGTGAGTATAGGACTGGAGCTCTGTTACCATACTTTCGTCAAGATAACCTGCGACTTCCTCAACATTGCGCTGGTGACTAATCGTATCTTGGTAATGACGTTCTGTGTCATGTCCACCCGATGCGATAGTCACAAATATTTTTCTAGGCATTAAAACTCCAATTTGAGCTAATTATACCCCCGTGACTACAGATTAGTCACGGAGAAATATGAAGCAAGAGGATAAAAACATTGTAGCGATAACATCTATTGACAATGTGTGCAATACCCTGCTATACTTTGAATATCACCATGACCAGATAGGCCTAAGGTTTCGACCGACCGCCGATGCTGGTCTTTTTGTATTCCAGAGACTTTTTAAGACGGTCGACACGGATTATGTAGCCAGAAAATTCGCTAAGCAGTTTTGAGTACTTATTATTTGGCGTTAGAACATGCAGAAGTTTATTTTTGCCAGCTAAAAATTCTATAAGGCAGGCAAAATCGCCGTCCCCTGACACAATAATGGCTTTGTCGTAGTTGGGATACTCTATGGCAGCAGCATGGAGTACAAGCTCAGCGTCAACGTTGCCCTTAACCGTTTCTTTACCGTTTTTAAAGTATCGGATAGTTGGTTTAAATACCAAAACGAAGCCAGCGCGCTGAAGTTCGGTGTATAAACTCTGATTGTTGGGCACCATGCCTATGAACATATAGGCCTGCGTAATGTTGTACTTATTCTTTAGATACAGCCGAAACTTTTTATAATCCAGGCGCCAACCGGCAGAACGAACGCCAAGATTTAGATTTTGGCTATCTATAAATGCATAAACAACTAGCGGCTGCTTTTCTTTACTCATTACATCGATTATACCCCTGTTGGGACGGTCTGCATAGACCGCCAGCTATTAGCTCTAAGCTGATAGCCGGTAGCTATTATTGTGCTTATGCTTGCTATTGACCCATTCGATGTAACTCAGGGTCAATCTCTTCGAGCCTGAGCCTCAGAGCCGAAGGCCTGAGCCAAGTCGAACGGATTGACAAGTCGCCCAACTGCATGTAATATAGGGTTACAAATGGCTTCGGCCCGACCCCGCCCTTGTGGCGGGGGTAACAATTCTCAAGGCAATAATGCCTTGAGTTTTTGTTTTAATTTAACAAAGTCGGCCTCCGAAATTTCGCCAATGTGATGGCTTAGTCTCTTGCCATCCATCAGCCTGAGCTGTGAAAGAATAGCGACGCTGGTAACTTTTTTACTGAATGAAAACTTGAAATAGTAGGGGCTGTTCTTACCAGTTTTAGACAAAGGGACGGCCCAAAATACTTCATTATTAAATTGCCTTAGAATAACAACTGGTCTAAGATACTGCTCACCCCTGCCGTCCTGCTCGAAACCAAGGTTGGCACCAAGATGGCAAAACCATATTTCCCTTTCGTGAAAATACGGCCGTTTTTGAATGGCGTTTAGTTGTTTTTTCTTTTGGTTCCAGCTGTCAAAATCTTTTTTATGCATAGTAAGCAAAACGTCCTTTTGCCCACCAAAATTATATCTCTATTATACCCCTGTTCTTGGAAAGAATATAGGCTTAGGCTGAGGGTTTGTGTTCTAACCAGGCGTCGATTAGGGGGTCGAGGTTGCCGTCTAGTACAGATTGGGGATCGGTGGTTTCGTAGCCGTTGCGTAGGTCTTTGACCTGTTTATAGGGGTGCAGGACGTAGCTGCGGATTTGGCTGCCCCACTCTGCCGATTGATTGGGGCCTTTGATGTCAGCCAAATTTTCGGCGTGCTGTTCCAGTTGAAGTTGAACAAGTTTTGAGCTCAATATTCCTAGCGCCGTTGCTTTATTTTGCAGCTGCGATCGCTCGTTTTGAATCGCGACTGTTATCCCAGTTGGAATATGGGTTACCCGTACCGCAGAATCAGTTGTGTTGACAGATTGGCCGCCGTGGCCGCCGGCCCGGTAAACATCAATTTTAAGATCTTTTTCATCCAGCTGGACTTCGCCCGACTTATCAATAGAGGGCATAATTTCGACCTTGGCAAAGCTGGTTTGGCGTAAATTGTCAGAATTAAACGGGCTGAGGCGCACCAGGCGGTGTACCCCGTGTTCGCCGGCCAGTTTGCCGTATAAAAAATCGCCACCAGAAATTTTTATGGTCGCACTTTTTATGCCGGCTTCTTCACCTGCACTTTGGTCAATGGTTTCAACCTTGAACTTATGGCTTTCGGCCCAGCGGATGT
>JGI1358J11329_10004510_pt1 | contig 9999 bp, 8 predicted proteins | sample Subgroupgradi54m_FD_11329 | JGI IMG/M metagenome (IMG submission 11329)
CGCTCAAGGGGTATCAGAAGAAACGTCCCAGAAGGCGAAAACCGATGTAGTCATCCCGAATAGACGACGAGCTGCGGTAGACGCTGGACAGACCCCCATAGCCAGAGCTCCCACCGACCAGCCGGCCAACACCCCCAAACGCATCGGCAAACCACTCATAGGTGGATGCGGTACCAAATTCCGGGTGACTCATGTTACCGATGACATTAAACATAAGTGCGGTTGGCACCGTGATGGTGTTGGGGGGAAGATTGAGCGTGCTCTCAATGAGGGGGAACACTTCCGCCTCTTGATCGTCTGGAGACACACCAAAGCGGCTCCCCGGCGCAGAAGGAGCAATCTTACCTGCTTTTTCCAATGTCTCAAGAAGCGGTCGAAGCGGATCATGGGGATACTGTTGATTACCGTTGTCATAGTCAGGGCGCAGAGTCGTATCGATAGCCACCCATCCCCCAGGCAACGTCAATGCGCGTTTATCCACCTTTTTCTCTTGGATTTGTTTATAGAACCAGTCTTCAGGTTTTTGCCACTCCTCGGGGTATGAATACGTCTGGCCATTCATACGGATGTGTTCCTGCGTAAATGTGGCGGAAGGAAGGAAATATGGCTCAAACATGGTGATACCTCCTTCTTTTGTCTGACGGAGGAAATCCACCAATGCTTGCGAAGGATATGGCACTTCCACAGCAGGAAATTGATCCTGCCACAGATGCTGGTGGGCAATGTATGAGGCATAGGGAAATGCTTCACCGAATGGGCCTATTTTCCTGCCTTCTTGGGCAAGTATTTGTGGAGAAACGATCCGGTGCAATGCGCCCTCTGACACGGGCTGATCTGGATTGATGCGGCCTACGACAACGACTTCTCCCGGATTCTCTCCGGCAGCGTATCCCACATATTCCATGGGGTCACCCGTCGGGCCGACGCGAAACAATGATCCGGTTTCAAGAGGCATAATATAGCAATCTCACTATATGCGTAGTCTAATAGAGAGATAAATTCTTTGCAAGAACGTCTGGAAAACTCTATACTTTAATACAATATGCCAGAAGATGCACCACGAGAGGAAATGCACCAAGAACACGGTTCAGCTTTAGAAAACAATCCACGTGATATTCTCTATGCAAACTTTGCTCATGCACTTCATTCGGATGAGTATGAAGTAGTAGAGCAGGCAAAAAATAAAATAACAGACCTTATCGCGTGGAGAGATGCCACAAATAATTCTTCATTTCCTCAGTTTTATCAATTATTTGAAACGGCCACTCAGGTAAACGGCGCATCAGTAGCACCAGCAGAAAAAATAACGTTACGGCAAAAAATTTTTGATCAATTATTGCTAACCACGCAGACAATGTCACCGCGAGTGAGAGATTTATATACCGGTGTACTCTCTGAATTAACTGGTGAATCATTTGTCAGTCAATTTGATATGACAGAACGTCAAATTGCTGAATTAAGAGAGTCTGGAGATCTCAACATATTGCAAGATGCATCAATGCCCTGGTCTGTAAAAATAAATCGTATACAAACGCGCCTGGAGCGTGAGCTACTGGGACGCAAAGCACTTGATCGAAATGAAAGAAGAGTGAGTGCGGACGAGGACAATGAGCGCGATATGAATCAGGTGCCTCCCGTCCCACCACCGGAATCTGATGAGAGTAAACCCAGCATGGATGAAATGAGTAGGTTAAAAGAAGGCGAAGAAGCAGTTGCAATCTGGACTATCCACCCGGCACACGGTGGGTATTTTAAAGAACAGTCATATGATTCATGGGATCCTGAAAGGAATATATGGAGACAAAGCCGCTATACCTATGAACGTATTGCTTCATTAAGCGGTAATGATGATGGAGAAATACAGATACAAGCATATATACCAACAAACCAGCGGACGCGGGTTCCCATACCGTACACGCATGAGTTTGCATCGGCTTCTACCGGTGGTCATCAAATATTCGCAGATCAAAATGGTGATGTTGTTGTATTGACGCAAGAGAATCAACAGATAGATATTATGCTAAAGAAACGAGCGACAGAACCTAGAGATATGCCACCTCATGGCGTGTTGACTATGCCCTGTGTTCTTTCTCAGGAAACGGAGCAAGCGTTGGATCAAATAAAACTGAATAACCGAACGCCTATTGATCGCGCGCGGGCCGTCCGAACCTATGTGTTACGCCGATTGGAGTATTCCAATGATAGCTCATATAACGCGCAATACGAATCGTTTAGCGAAGGCTATATAGGGGCAATTGATCATTTTAAAAAGGCTGATTGTGATGTTGCCAATACGTACTTTGCCGCATTATGTACCAAACTAGGCATTCAGGTGCGACACGTCACGGGACATATGGTAAAAGGAAAAGATGAACAAGAAAATGCTCGGATAACAAGCGGTACGGGGCACGCATGGAGTGAAGTATGGGATCCCGTTGATCGTCATTGGGTGCGTATTGACGCAACTCCCTCTGGAGATCCTCAACTTGAGGAAGAGTCTAAGCTTGGCGCAGAGCATGTCCCCGGCGATTACGGCGAAGCTGGTGAAGCGCTTATGCCAACTGATGAAGAATTGCAAGCACTTGAGGAAAAATTGGCCAATCTCACTGAAAGCCTTTCTTATACTGCGGAGGAACGGAGGCTCAGTGAAGAAGCGGGCGTCAGTCTATCAGAGGCAAGACAGATTACCCGGGAAATTGACGAAGCGGAACAAACACGGCTTCCCAATGGCGAACGAGTCGTAGATGTTATGGCCCAACTATTTTCTCTAATTATTGAATCAAGAAAAATCAATGCGCCGGTGTACACCGGTCCGGTACGTAAACGTGAGGGAGGTGAGGAAATTGAGTATATCGTTGATCATATGATTGGAATTCGTACAGGCGATTTTGACCCCATTTCACGAAAAAAAGAACACGAAGAATCGGAGATTTCACGCGTGTTTGGAGGGATGACCGTTCATATTATTGGCGATAAATCCGGATCAATGAGTGAAACCGTGGATGGACAAACAAAGTGGCAGATCCAAAGAAAAATGGACTATCTCATTCTTTCCCCCTTGCACCGTTTTGAACAAAATTTAAAGCGCTCGCGTGTTCGTATGCAAAGTCCGCTCACTGTTCAAACGCAAGAGATTTCTTTTCGGGGTTCCGCAATAGCGGATATCGACACGGATAAACCATTATCCAGCACATTTTCTTCTGTTGATAAAGTACGGCTATGGAATAGTCTGGGAAATCAGGGGAGCGGAAATGGTGATGTCACAGCATTACAGATTATTTTAAACCAACTAACAGAGTCTGAAGAACAAAGCAATGGAGGCAATCCGTCTCTAACCATTGTTATTGCATGCTCGGATGGAATGCCTGATAATCCAGAGGAGGTAAGACATCTTGCCATCGAACTTGGAAAGCGCGGTGCTATCACGATAGGCATAGGCATGACTGAAACCGCCGCTCAGGTACCTGTTATTTTTAATACCGAATTTAGTCATGGTGATATAGCACGTAATATAGAGGATCTTCCCGTTATTGTTGCAAAGTATATCGTTCAGGCAGCTGCGGAACTGTTTCCGGAAAAAGTAAAACCACTGTATCAAAAACAAATTAATACAATCCTTGCGAAATTTGATAAAGTAGGAGTAGCATAAAGAAAGGTGTTTATTATATGGGCGATGCCGGAACTAATAACGTAGAATATTATGGACACAGCGGCCATGATAGTGCGCGAATGAGGAGTTTGGAGTCTCCCATTCATGGTGATGCATTGCGTCATTATATTGATACAAGAGTTCTTTCGTTCCGATCTCCAGAAGCCACAGATGGAATAGAAAGCATTGAGGCTACCTATCGGGAACTATCTACGCGGGAAAAAACCGATACGCTCTATGGAAAACTCTTAGCATATCGCTCAGGGCTTCAGTCTATTCAACAAGAAACGGCCGAAAATCCCCAGGCCAATCCTGATCCTATAGATCCCTATCTTATCGAGGAGATTGGCGTACTATGGAGCGACCCTGCGGTGCAAGAAATGGCGATAAAGACGTATAACACTGCTCGACTCGAATCTAAAGCCTATCGGTTGTCAGAATTAGGGAAAAATTGGCAAAGCGTGAATGCAAATATCGATGCAACCAAAGCTCGATTTGAAGCAGGGACCCGCGCTTTATTCCTCCATGAAATTACTCGTGCAGATCCATTGTCCGCACTGGAAGGAAAAACGGCGGGGTGGGCAAAAAAACTCATAGCCCTCAAAGCAAAAAGAAAAGCAATTACCACGCTTGGAGAAATGCCGCATATCGCCGAGAATACCGATATAGCTGCGCAGGTTATGTACGAGCAGCTTACTTCATATCACGCACAGCTCACCAAAGAGGGATTTGTTTGGCTTCCTTCTCGGGAAGGAATACACGTACAAACAATAGAGGCGCTGCAAAACGGTCGATGGCCCGTGTTGATTGGGGAAGCAGGAACGGGAAAATCCGAACAAGCCGACGCGGCGGCAGTGGCACTAACTGGTGAGCAGCCAACCCATGTTATTTGTGGTCCGAAGACAAACGAGCGTCATTTGATAGCGGATAAAGCTATTGATGAAGCAGGCAGCTATGAAGAATACGGCCCGATCACGCAAGCCGCAACAGGATACGTCGATTCAAGAAACGGACAATATTATAAAAGAGGAAGAATCGTTCGATTGGACGAATTAGGACGATTAGGATCCGAGTCGTATAGTATTCTGAAAGACATTAGACAAAAAAAGCCTAGTACACCCGATGAGCAATACAGTTGGGAGAATGGTAAGCCAATTCCAGTCAACAAGCTCTTAAATGATAAACCTGTGCTTGCAGGTTTTGCCGCAATAGGGACAACAAATCCTGTTGGTCCGCGATACCCCGATCGTACGGAACCCGATCCCGCTCTCAGTCGTGAGCTTGCTCCCATCATCGTTGACTATCCCCCTATGTCACATAATAATCCTGAAATATATGAATTTATGCTTGCAGCCTTGATGGATCGGAATAATCATATACCCGTTTCACATATGGAGTTAAGTCCTGCGTATACACAAGAGATGTTTCCAGAAGATAGGCAGGTAATATTTCCTGATGGAACGCTAGGTATTGGACAGGATGTCATTATTGATGATCCGGCGGACATTCGACATGGTACGCTTTATCGATTAAGCTTTGCGATTCGTTCATTACAAGATGCGTTTAATTACGGCAACTCCCAAGAAGCTCTTCCACCCGACGTATTGCGCTATAGCATTGATACTGATGGAAAAATTCAAGTACAAAACACAGGAGGTGATCCGTTGACGCTTGAAAAAACAACAATCACACTCGGAGAGATCGCAAGCTGGCTACGTGGATTTCATGAACGAACACTGAAGGACGATGTAGATTTTCAAACGAATACACTGACGGAATGGATACAGTTAAAATTGGAAACATACGTGCGTCAAACAGATCCAGTCGATAGAGACAAAGTACGAGCGTTATTTGATTACTACAGTTTATTTTCTCCTCCACCCTCGCAATTGGAAGAATCGTTGCCACTGACACATAAACAAATAGGATATCTTTCTCCTAGAGTACCTCGTCCGTTGTATGTTGCAGAACAAACATCACCTACAGGAATTCAGTATAGTGAGAAACCTGCCCATGCAGAACGCGTGCCACAACTTAACAAGGACGTACGAGTGATGCTTGAAGACGGAACGACTTTGGTAGTGACACCAGAGTCGCTGAATGATTTGAATTTACCAGAAGAGTCGTAACCTATGCCTCTTGAAACCGGATCATTGTTTCGCGTCGGCCCGACGGGTGACCCCATGGAATATGTGGGATACGCTGCCGGAGAGAATCCGGGAGAAGTCGTTGTCGTAGGCCGCATCAATCCAGATCAGCCCGTGTCAGAGGGCGCATTGCACCGGATCGTTTCTCCACAAATACTTGCCCAAGAAGGCAGGAAAATAGGCCCATTCGGTGAAGCATTTCCCTATGCCTCATACATTGCCCACCAGCATCTGTGGCAGGATCAATTTCCTGCTGTGGAAGTGCCATATCCTTCGCAAGCATTGGTGGATTTCCTCCGTCAGACAAAAGAAGGAGGTATCACCATGTTTGAGCCATATTTCCTTCCTTCCGCCACATTTACGCAGGAACACATCCGTATGAATGGCCAGACGTATTCATACCCCGAGGAGTGGCAAAAACCTGAAGACTGGTTCTATAAACAAATCCAAGAGAAAAAGGTGGATAAACGCGCATTGACGTTGCCTGGGGGATGGGTGGCTATCGATACGACTCTGCGCCCTGACTATGACAACGGTAATCAACAGTATCCCCATGATCCGCTTCGACCGCTTCTTGAGACATTGGAAAAAGCAGGTAAGATTGCTCCTTCTGCGCCGGGGAGCCGCTTTGGTGTGTCTCCAGACGATCAAGAGGCGGAAGTGTTCCCCCTCATTGAGAGCACGCTCAATCTTCCCCCCAACACCATCACGGTGCCAACCGCACTTATGTTTAATGTCATCGGTAACATGAGTCACCCGGAATTTGGTACCGCATCCACCTATGAGTGGTTTGCCGATGCGTTTGGGGGTGTTGGCCGGCTGGTCGGTGGGAGCTCTGGCTATGGGGGTCTGTCCAGCGTCTACCGCAGCTCGTCGTCTATTCGGGATGACTACATCGGTTTTCGCCTTCTGGGACGTTTCTTCTGATACCCCTTGAGCGCTTGGAGGTGAGGTTCTTGGCGTTTTCCCCTTGGTCATTTTGTTGCTTGTTTCCTTGGATAGGGAACGTGTAGGATGGGATGTAGAGATGTGGTTCATGGATTCGGATGTACGCATACGGATCACCATATCGTTTGTTGGCGAATAACGTCAGCGTTTGCTTGTTTTTCGAAATAAGCAAAGTGTATGTTTCCAACAAATTTACACGAGAAGAAATTCCGTGTCCGGATTTTTGTCTCCCGTTAAAATGGCGGGAGCGTATGCAATACAGGAAAGAGAGAAATATCAATTTCCGGTGGATAAATTGAAAAAAAGGTAAAATCCGGACATATACGTTTGAGGGTGATAACCGGCTGATCGGTGGGAACTCTGACAATGGGGGTCTGTCCAACGTCAACAACAACTCGTCGTCTAATCGGAATGACAACATCGGTTTTCGCCTTCTGATAGTTTCTTTACGTGGAAAGGGATTTAATCCAGCCGCCCAACATGCGACCTATCTCAACCAGTTGGGTCGAAAGTTCTTGGTAGCGCTTATTATCAAGACATTTTGTATCATTGGATAATCGTACTAGTATCTTTAGCAAATCGAGCTTTGCGCTTGTTTGCTGCAATATCGGCATTTTGTGTTCACGGGTGGCGTGCCCTGCAGATATAACGAGTTCAAAAATATCCAACGCTAGTTGATCTAGACGTTGACCAATCGTATATCGTTTGCGTTTCGGAAATATTAATAAAGTATCCGAAAGCGTTTGATAAAAAGTATAGAGTTTTGAGAATATTGGAATATCAAAATGCACTATAGGTGTGTCTGTGGATTTTCCACTATAGATTTTACAAAAAAGTAAGAATTATATGTAGCTTAGTCTATCAGACTTCGTTTTTCAACCTCAATTTGATTTCATTGATTTTTTTAAACTCTTCTGAGGAAGGGGTCTTACCCCTTTTTGAAAAAGGGTTTCCGGCTTAGCCTTCAATAAGGATATATTAAGAAGATGTGACTTTGCTATGCGGTTTAATCCCCCTACTATGCCCCCACCGCCACAAGGATATAATCAGTTAGAAGACCAACAAAGAAACCAACTGTGAGTCCCCAGCCACTCCACTCGTGAAACCCGATCTTTCGTCCTGAGGCGAGTAGTTCACCGATGACATACATAATGGCTCCCCCTGCAAGGGAAAGAAACAGAATAGTAATCGGTTCTGAAATAAAGCTAAATCCAATAATTGTTCCTAAAAAATTAGGCCCACCGGCAATAAGCCCAAGAAGCGCGAGGTATGTCCAGCGCACTTTTTGTGAAGCCAGTGGTCCCGCAATTCCAAATGCTTCCGTGACGTTGTGAAGTCCAAAGCCAATGATCAATAAAAGAGCAAGATGAATTTCTCCTGTGTGTGCCGAATTGCCAATAGCTAATCCCTCAGAGAAGTTATGTAACCCTATGCCAATAGCGATAAGAAGAGCAAGCTTTTGAGGCGGGATACCACCTTTTGCTAAAAAACGTTTTCCATAATACACAAGACTGAGTAGTCCTACACCAAATCCGCCAATCATCGCTGTCAAAAGAAGCCACACGTTAGCGCTATGTGCTCTGAGGGCATCTTCGATAGGTCCAGACGCATTTTTCATGACATCAAAAAACAAGAAAAAGAGAATACCAATCGCAAGCGCATTCATGAATGCGAGATACTTCTCTGCCTCTGGTTTAAGTCTAGCGATTGGAAGTCCCAGAAAAATAGTGAGCCCTGAGATGGTACCTAATAAAAGCGTTTGCATGAAATTCATATATGTTTCCTTTCAACCACTAAAAAACGACCACTAAAGGTCGTTCATTTATATATGAGGACGGGAGTAATCCTCGATCTATGTGCTCCCCTATAAGAAAAACAGTGTCATATGGGTTTTATACTGTATTGGATATATACAACGCAAGAGGTAAATTGTTGAAGGCTTTTTAATGATCGTTTCATTTATTATATGTGATGAGCCGTGTGTTAATAAATCGTTATATATACTATAGAAATATATTCGTATTATTGGTTAATACCAAGGTTTTCTTCTCTTGTGACGAGAGTTTCTGGCGCTCCTTGAATAAGAAAAATATAAGAAGAAATTCAACTACTTCGTTATTCTGATTGTCTATTTTAGATATTATATGGGTGATAGTCGAATTTTTGCTACAATAACATCATGAATCTAGTTATTATTTTCGGAGCTTCATATCTCTACTTAGTCATTCTTGTTATTAGCCTGGTTGTCTTTCTTTACTTGAGCAAACCTAAGAAATTATCCTTTCTCAAGCTTCTTATTCCAACATCAATAACTGCGTATGTATTAGCTAAACTCGCTGGATTATTTATTCACAGTCCTCGTCCATTTATAATAGAAAATATAAAACCTCTTATTCATGCAACTACAGATAATGGTTTTCCGTCAGACCACACGTTACTCTCCATGGTTTTAGCACTAGTAGTATTAGCTTTTAATAGAAAAGTTGGAACCGTACTTATTCTTCTTGCAATAATAGTAGGTATTACGAGAGTATTAGCTCATGCACATCACATTGGGGATATTGTAGGGAGTATTACTATCGCAATTTTAGCTACCTATACTTTTTATAAAGTCTTAAAAAAAATGTAAAATACTGTGACGTGTTAGTCTTTCTGTTCTGCTCCACCTGCTGACTTTTCAACATTTGTTGTTTGAGGCTTATATCCTGGAGTACTTATCATAATCGTGAAGAGGAGTTTATTCGTTGATGAATAGTACATACTATTTTTATTTGCGCTAAAGTGCCCATCTCCTTGTTTGTTATCAAAGTTGATTGATTTTGTTTCGCCACTGTTTAATACAAACCCAGTTAATTTTTTATAATATCCTTCCTTTTTATTGGTCGTTGGATCGGTAATAGTGTAGTATGCTTCAAAATCTGTTAGGTCTTTCCCTGCAGTATTTTTTAACGTCAGCTCTAAGTGATCGCCGACTGCCTTTCCAGCTGCATCCGTATTATTTTCGACGATCGCTGCTGTAATAACGAATCCCTCTTGTGTCGCGGTATTTTGAATAGGGTTTTTATATAATCCCGGTACTATATCCTGCGGGTCTTGAGAAGTCGTATCACTGATCGTTGTAGATGGGGTTACATTCACAACTGTTTGTGTGGTTTGTGGGCTTAATCGCAAAAATGCGTTGCTTTCGTTGAGTGTTTAGCCCTTCACAATCTTCCAAACATCTGTTAAAAGTATACTTATGAAACTTTACTCGTC
>JGI1358J11329_10004511_pt1 | contig 9999 bp, 11 predicted proteins | sample Subgroupgradi54m_FD_11329 | JGI IMG/M metagenome (IMG submission 11329)
CCAGCCGTATCGGCGGGCGTGGAATTCCCAGGCCGATGGCAACCTCGGGACAGACGGGCACCCATTCGAAGAACTGACCGAGGGTGCCGGTCAGAAAACTGTCGTGCTTGTGATTGCCGTCAAAACGCACCTTCTGGCCCAGCAGGCAACTGCTGATGCCAAGACGAATTCTGGAGCCGTGGCTGTCCGTGGTTTTCATGGTGTCNTTGAGCCGGNGTCNCCATTCTAAATCAGATCGGTCATNGCCGTCGTTTNAGNCAATNCAAANTCCACGNGGAGTGNGGAACGGTTTAAACAGATAGTGCTAAAGTTAGGTTCATGGTCATCCCGCAACTAGTGGGGCACAGGGGATACCCCCGGCATTACCCGGAGAACACCCTGGTCAGCATCGAGGCCGCCGTGGCCGCCGGTGCGCGCTTCGTCGAGGTGGACGTGCAGATCTCCCGCGACCGGGTGCCGGTGCTGTTTCACGATCGCGGCCTGAAGCGCCTCTGCGGCGTGGACGGCAGAATACAAGATTACCGCTATGACGAGCTATGGGCGTTTCGCGCGAGCGAGCCGGAAAAATTCGGCGACCGTTTCAACCACGTGCACATCACCCGCCTGGCCGAGCTCGGACATTTCCTGCAGCGCCACCGGGACGTCACTGCCTTCATCGAACTCAAGCGCTCCAGCCTCGAACACTTCGGTGTCGACACGATGCTGAGCCTGGTGCGGCGCGCGCTCAAGCCGGTGCTCAAACAGTGCGTGCTGATCTCCTATGCCCTGGAAGCCCTGCTCACGGCGCGCCATAACGGCTGGCGCCAGATCGGCGTGGTCATCGATCACTGGAAAGAACGTCAACAGGAAATCGTTGGCGCCATTCAGCCGCAGTTTCTCTTCTGCGACGTCGACGACCTGCCGCGGGAAGGAGAACTCCGGGTACCGGGCATGAAGCTCGTCATCTTCGAAGTCGCGGAACCGCGCGTGGCGCTGGACCTGGCCGCGCGTGGCGTCGATTTCATCGAGACCTTCGCCGTCGGCGAGATGCTCCAGGTGCTTATGCGTCCTGACGCTCGCTGATGTCTGTGGCGGATTACGATGTCGTGGTCATCGGCGGCGGTATCCACGGCGTGGGCGTGGCCCAAGCGGCTGCGGCCGCGGGTTACTCGGTGTTACTGATCGAGCGCACGGCGCTGGCGAGCGGCACCTCCAGCCGCTCGAGCAAACTCATCCACGGCGGGCTGCGTTATCTGGAAAGCGCCCGGTTCGGGCTGGTGCGCGAATCGCTGCGCGAACGTGAAATCCTCCTGCGGATCGCGCCCGGCCTGGTGCATAGGGTTCCGTTCCACATTCCCGTCTACGGCAACAGCCGCCGCCCAGCGTGGATGATCCGCGCCGGACTCGGCCTCTACGCCCTGCTCGGCGGTCTTGCCCGCCATGCGCGCTTCGACACCCTGCCGCGCGCGCGTTGGGGCGGTCTCGACGGGCTCGATACCCGTGGCCTGCAAGCGGTGTTTCGCTACGAGGACGCGCAGACCGACGACACCCTGCTGACGCAGGCGGTGATGCGCTCGGCGCAGAAATTCGGCGCCGAACTGCGTTGCCCGGCCAACTTCCTGTCGGCCAGGCGCAGAGACGATGGCTTCGTGGTGCATATTCTCGAGGGCCAGGATGAACATATCTGCCGCGCCAGAACCCTGGTGAACGCGGCCGGCCCGTGGGCCGGCACGGTGCTCGAACGCATCACGCCGCGTCCCGCGACGCTGCCGATGGATCTGGTCCAGGGCGCGCACATCATTGTCGGAAACGAAACCCGCCATGGCATCTATTACCTGGAAGCGCCGCAAGACGGGCGCGCCGTGTTCGTCATGCCCTGGCAGCAACACACCCTGGTGGGCACGACGGAAACCCGCTTCGACGGCGATCTCTCGGCAGTGAGCGCGCGGCCGGAGGAAGTCACTTATCTACAGGAAACGCTATGGCACTATTTCCCCGGCCACCGCGGCACGTTGCTCGGCAGCTTTGCCGGCCTGCGCGTGTTGCCGCACGGCTCCGGAGCGGCGTTTCATCGCTCGCGTGAAACCATTCTGCACCCGGATAATCCCGATCACGTGCGGCTCGTTACCGTCTACGGCGGGAAACTCACGGGCTACCGCGCGACCGCGGCCAAAGTAATGCGCCTGCTGAAAAAATCCCTGCCCGCGCGCGCGTCGCGCGCCGATACATCCGAAATCAGCCTTTCGCCCTGATAGGTACATTCGTCGTTAAGCGGCCGGCAATGAGGCTTTTCAGGTTGGCAAATCGCATCGACATTGCCTCCAAACTCCTTGGTACAAATGATATTTTTATCCACGCGGGAAACACCGCTTGTCAGTACCGCATCGCTTGCAGAGAATGACGCAAAATAATTAGATCATCAGGTCACACCAGGGGCGGGAATGAATATCTTCGTGGGCAATCTCACGGCGGCGGTCACGGCGGACGATCTGCGCCAGTGGTTCGGCGGTTACGGCACGATCATTAACGCCATCGTCATGCGCGACACCGCCACCGGCTTGCCGCTGGGCTACGGCCATGTATATCTGGTCCCGGAGCAGGCCGCCTGCGAAGCGATCGTAAACCTGCACAACACCATGCTGAATGGCAGCCGCTTGTCCGTGCGCGAGTGTGTCTACCGTTCGCGTCCGGAACAACGCGTGAAGCGCCAGCCGTGGCGCGGGACAGAGCGGCGCGTGGCAGGGGCGCGACGTCATAACGATTACGATTTCTCCGCGCCTTCCTCCTGGCAACAGCAAACCGGCTAGGGCGGCGCTCAGCCGAAGACCCGCTCCACCGTCCAGTAACATCCGACCGCGGCAATCAGGATCGAGAGCGGACGCACGATGCGTTGGTGATACCAGGGCTTGTGCTTCCACCACAGGCCGACCAGCAGATAAGCCAGCGTGATAACGCTGAGCTGGCCCAGCTCCACGCCGAGATTGAACGTCAGCAGCGCCGTCAGGAATTCCGAGCGCGGCAGACCGATTTCTCTCAACACCCCGGCAAATCCCATCCCGTGCAACAGGCCGAAGCCGAACACCACGAACGCGCGCCATGGTTTCAATTCGGACGTGACCACGTTTTCGATCGCCACGTACACGATGGAGGCGGAAATCAGCGGCTCCACGATCGCCGGAGACAACGAAATGAATCCGTAGATGGACAGACCCAGCGTGATGGTATGGGCCACCGTGAAAGACGTGACCTGAATCAGCAGCGGTTTCCATTTCACGCTGAGCAGAAACAGGCCAAGCACGAAAAGAATATGATCCAGCCCCTTGGGCAGGATATGCGTGAACCCGAGCACAGTGTACTGCTGCACGACCTCGCCGCGCGCCAGCGTTTTTACTTCCCCGACCAGTGGATACGGCTCGCTCCGGGTTCCTTCCTTGAGCCAGAACGCCGCCATGCCTTCACGGCCTTCCCGCTGCAAACGCAGCACGCTGGAACCGAACTCCGGCGCGTAGGTCCAGCGGAACTCGCGCGCGCCGGCGGGCGCGGTTCCCGCCAGATGCAGCGTGCTCAACCGCGCGCGTTGCAGGTCGCCCGCGTCCGGTATCTCGAGCGATTCGAGTACCGGGCTTGCCCGCGCGCCGTCGAATTCAATAACAATACCGGCGAGATAGTTCCTGGAAAAATCCCGGATACGCGCCTTCAGTTCCACAGCCGGTGACGCGCGCAGCTGATTGTAGCTGCGCGCATTCGGCGATTCGTTGGTATCGGCATGCTTCGGGCTGACGCCGGCGAGCACCGCCTCCATGTTGGCAGAGATGTCGATTTGATATCGGCCGTCGGCTTTGAACGTGACCGTCACGATGGCCGGACGGATTTCGTGCGCCATCGAACCGAACGGCCAGCACAACGCCGCCAACATGATCAGGGCACACCAGAAATGATTTTTCATCATGATGCGACAGCAATTTAGTTACGCGTAGGGGTGTTCAGCGGGCCGTGTTATGCTTGAGCCGATTCGGTTTAACCACTTTGCCAGTACACACACCGCCATGTTCTCCCAACAACGTCGTCAGTCTACTGTAAAAAAATCGTGTCGGCTCGTTTCACTGTTCTATTTTGTTTGCTTCGTCCCGGCGGTTCAGGCCCATGATTTCTGGATCGAACCCGAGAGCTTCCGTCCGGCCATCGGACAGAAAGTTCCCGTGCATCTTTACGTGGGCATGGACTTCAAGGGAGAGCCCGCACCGTACATTCCGGAATGGTTTGAACGCTACATTTATGTCAATTCCCAGGGAGAAAAACCGGTCCCCGGGCTGCTGGGGGATGACCCGGCCGGCACGGTGCCGATCACGGCGGCGGGGTTGACGGTCATCGGTTACCGCAGCGCGAAATTCTCGGTGAGCTTCGATACCGCGGATGAATTTGAAAAGTACCTGGTCAAGGAAGGGCTGGAACGGAATCTGACGCTCCTCAAGGGAAAACCGTCGCAAGGGAAAATCACGGAAAACTATTCGCGTTGCGCCAAGGCCTTGGTCATGAACGGCACCGCCACGACGCCGGCGGATCGGGTGCTGGGCTTCCGCATCGAACTGGTCGCGGAAAAAAGCCCCTATGCCGGCAACGGACCGGTTCCCTTCCGCCTGCTGTATGAAAACCGGCCGCTCGCCAGCGCGCTGGTGGTCGCCTTCAACAAGGCTGCGCCGCTCGACAAGCTCAAGGCGCGCACCGACCAGGAAGGACGCGTGAGCTTCGATATCAAGCGCCGCGGCATCTGGCTCGTGACCGCCGTGCACATGATCCCGGCGTCACACGGCAGCGAAGCACAATGGGAAAGCATCTGGGCCTCACTCAGTTTCGAGCGGCCGGAAGGAAAACCATGAGCAAACCAAAGCTGCTGTTGTCGTGGTCAAGCGGCAAGGACAGCGCCTGGGCGCTGCACGTCCTGCGCGCGCAGGACCGGTACGAAATCATCGGTCTCGTCACCACCATCAATGAAAATTTCGCGCGGGTGGCGATGCACGGCGTGCGCGAGGAGTTGCTCGTGGCGCAGGCCGCAGCCGCCGGCGTGCCGCTGTGGCGCGTGCCGCTGCCGCATCCCTGCCCGAACACCGAATACGAACAACGCATGCGCGGCTTGATCGAACACGCGGTCGCGGCCGGCGTCACGCATATGGCCTTCGGTGATCTGTTTCTCGAGGACATTCGCGCCTATCGCGTCAAACAGCTCGCCGACACCGGCATCACGCCGGTATTTCCGGTCTGGGGCCTGGACACGGCGTGGCTGGCGCGTGACATGATACGCAATGGCTTGCGTGCGAAGCTGAGCTGCGTGGATCCTCGGCATCTGGACCGTGAATTTGCCGGGCGTACGTTTGACAATACGCTGCTCGACGAACTGCCGCCCGGCATAGACCCCTGTGGCGAAAACGGTGAGTTTCACAGCTTCTGCTGCGCCGGGCCGATGTTCTCCCAACATATCGCGGTGCAGACAGGCGAGGTGGTGGAGCGCGACGGATTCGTGTTCGCCGACCTACTCCCGGAATGAACGATTTTTTGTGCAGCGAGACGATCCTGAATTTGCAGGGTGAAGCGGGGTTTTCGCCAATGTCCACTGGACATTGGCGCCGCCGAACGGGTGCAACGGGTTTTGTTGCGCCCTGGGCTGCAAGCCCCCACACAACGTTTTCTCGATCAGTGCGTGGGGCGCCCCTACATTTCTAAATTAAGCGCGTTATTCATTTCGGCACGCCAACGGCTGTAACGCTGCTTAAGCAAGGGATTCGGCTGCGGCGTAAACCACATGCCCGGCTTTTCTTCCGACCAGTTTTCAGGAAAACCGGCGAGCAGATATGCCGTCCCGCGCGCCGTCGCTTCATGCTCCGCCGGCCGATGTACCGGCCGGCCGCTCAGATCCGCAAGCCGCTGGCATAGCCCGTCAAGCCTCGCCAACCCTCCGGTTGCGACAATGCGCGCCGGAACTGACGGAAATTTTTGCATGATCTCGAAATTCGCCCCCAGCAAAAACACGATGGATTCAGCGACCGCCACCGCTTTCTGCCACGGTTCGCCGCCGCCGACCAGGCGCGAGACGAACTCCGCCGACCAGAACGGCGCCCCCAGGCCGCCGACGCCATTAAGAAAAAGCGGAATATCGCCTGCGCGTGCCAACCACTCGGGCAGGCGCGCTTCGATGTTTTCCAATCCCCATTCCCGTTCCGCCCATTGAAGCGCCGCACCGGCGCCGTTAACGGTGCCTTCCAGCACGAAGACCGCCCGGTCCGCGTCACGGTAAACCATGCCGGTGAGAAGACCGTCGGCCTCCGGCTCCTGGTGGAAAACGCGCTGGATGAATGCCCCGGTACCCATGTTGATATAAGCGACCTGCGGTGGCGGGGCACCGAGCGAAAACAGCGCCGCTGACTGATCGCCGGTGACGACGGTCAAAGGAATGCGACGCTCATTTACAAGCAGGGTACCGAAGCGATGACGCGTGGACACACAGCGCGGCAGCGGATCCCGGGGCACGCCGAACAACTCGAGGAGCCACGGATCCCAATCCATGACGCGGATATTCCACAGCAGCGTGCGCGCGGCATTGGCCGGATCGGCCAGCAGCGGCTTTTCCTCGAGCAACCGGAACAGCAGAAAACTGGCGAGCGGTCCCATGGCGAGGCGTGCTTCGCGCTGGGCCGCCGTTACCGCCGGCAGATGCTCGAGGCACCAGTGCAACTTGGAAGCGCCGTAATGCGCCGAGAGTCTGAGCCCGGTGCGCCGATGGACTTCACTGGCGTGCGCTGAAAACCGGTCTAGCCATTCATGGGCACGCCGGTCCTGCCAGCTGATGACGGGCGACAGCGCCACGCCCGTGCGCCGGTCCCAGCAGACGATGCTCGAGCGCTGCGTGGCGATTCCGGCGCTGACGATTTGATCGGCGCGATTGCCGAGAGACGCGACCGCTTCCGCGATCACCGTTCGCAGCGATGCAACCAATTCTTCCGGATCCTGTTCGACCCGATCCGGAAGCGGTGCGTGAACGCCGACTTCGCGCAGCGAGCTGGCCTGCAACACACCGCGGCCGTCGAACACCAGCGCGCGGCTCGCATGTCCGCCCTGGTCGATACAAAGATAAAGTGGGTTTGGGGATGTCGTCGGGGAACGCGCCATTCACGCGGCCGGGAGGTGCCGATACCAGTCGTAGTCGCCGGCGCCACTCACCAGGAACCAGGGATTCAGCAGCGAGGGTTTGTTGTAGACCAGCGGCTGGCGGTTAAGATCGGTCACGCGCCCGCCTGCGGCCTCGACCACACACTGCGCCGCCGCCGTGTCCCACTCCATCGTCGGGCCGAGGCGCGGATACACGTCGGCCGCGCCTTCCGCGACCAGACACAGCTTGAGCGCGCTGCCCATGCTCACGATATCGTGTTCGCCAAGATTTTTTAGAAATGCTTCGGTTTCCTTGCCGGCATGCGAACGGCTCGCCACCACAATCGGTTTGCCGCCGTCAAAACGGCGCACGCGAGTAGGTTGAACCGCGCACTCGCCTCTCTGTTTGTACGCCCCCTGTCCGGCGCAGGCGTAATAGGTGAGCGCCGGCACCGGCACGTACACCACGCCCAATACCGGCCGGTTGCCTTCGATCAGGGCGATGTTGACGGTGAACTCGCCGTTGCGGTTGATGAATTCCTTGGTGCCGTCGAGCGGGTCCACGAGCCAGAACCGCTTCCAGCCGGCGCGCGTGTCGTAATTGACCGCGGCCGATTCCTCCGACAGTACCGGGATATCGGGCGTCAGCGCCTCAAGCTGTGTGGTAATAATTTCGTGCGCGGCGCGGTCGGCCTCGGTCAGCGGCGACTGGTCTTCCTTGTGCTCCACCTTGAATTCGCGCTCGTATACGTCGAGGATGCGCCGGCCCGCGGCATGCGCGATCTCGCGTACCGCCTCCAGATGAATGCAGGGATTGAAGTCCGTCATGCGTGCTCAGCGCCTTCCCGCAGCTGGTCGCGCACCAGGAACAAGCCGGCAATGGAACGTGCCTCGGTGCATTCCTCCCGCGCGCAGAGCTCGGTCAACCGGTCGAGCGACCACGGCACGACTTCGATCGCCTCCGGCTCGTCGCCTTCGAGACGCTCGGGGTATAGGTCCTGCGCCAGCACCAGATGCGTGGCGTGACTGAAATAACCGGGCGCAAGCGTCACCGACTTGAGATGGGTCAGGCGCCGCGCCCCGTAGCCGATCTCTTCCATGATTTCGCGGTTGGCGGCCGCGACGATCGATTCGCCGTCCTCGATGCGTCCCTTGGGCAACGACAGTTCATAGCGTTCCACCCCGGCCGCGTATTCGCGGATCAGCAGCACCGTGGTGTCATCCAGCATCGGCACCACCATCACCGCGCCAGCCGGGGAACTGCGCAGACGCTCGTAGCTCACTTCCCGTCCATTGGCGAAACGCAAACCGACCCGTTCGACACGAAAGAGACGTGTCCGGGCGATGGTTTCGGTGTCGGTAATAACGGGCTTTCGGTTCATGACGGGTCGCGGGATTCAAGTTCAACAAGATTAATCCTTTTCTCGTCCGGGAACAAAACGGGGAATTTCCTCCGCGGGGAATCGGGTATATGCTTGCGCCGAAGCAAATTTCACATCGTGAGACCTGCCCGTATGATCGTCATCGAGGAAGAAAAGGACCTGCTCAAGGTGTCGGTCTATGCCGAGCTTTCGCTCGCGGATTTCCGCGAATTCGAAACCGCCGTCAACAANGAANTGCGNNGTGNNCCCAAGNTCAANCTGCTGCTCAACCTGACGAAGATGTCGGGCTACACCGTGGACGTCATGTGGGAAGACATCCGNTTCACNCGCGCTCACGCCNNCGATTTCNGGCGCATCGCCGTGGTNACGGGCAGCCTGTGGGCNACCTGGCTCGGCTGGCTGCCGTCNGCGTTCACCGACGCCGAGATNAAACATTTNGAAGACACGACGACGGCCGACGCCTGGCTGCACGGCCGCTGATTTCCGTTCTCCTTCCCGCTGTCCGCTTCCATGATCGCCTGGAATAATCTCGATACCCTGCTGCTCGACCTCGACGGCACGCTGCTCGACCTGCATTACGACAACCACTTCTGGCTCGAACATGTCCCGCGCCGTTATGCCGAGACGCACGCGCTTCCGGCCGAGGAAGCCAAAGCCGAGGTACTGGGACGGTACAAACGCGCGGAAGGCACGCTCGACTGGTATTGCGTGGACTACTGGAGCCGCGAACTCCGGCTCGACATTCCGCAACTCAAGGAAGAGGTCGACCATCTGATCGCCGTGCATCCGCACGTGCTGGATTTTCTCGAAGCGGTGAAGGAGCTCAAGAAACGCATCGTGCTCGTCACCAACGCCCACGGCAAGACGCTGGCCATCAAGTTTCGGCACACCGCATTGGCCGGACATTTCGACGCCGTGGTGTGCTCACACGATCTCGGACTGCCGAAGGAACACATGGACTTCTGGGACCGGATGCAAAAAATACAACCGTTCGACAAAAAATCCGCGCTGCTCATCGACGACAGCCTGCCGGTGCTGCGCTCGGCGCGGGCCCACGGCATCGGCCAGCTGCTCGCCGTGTACAAACCGGACTCGAAACTGCCGGAAAAGGACGTCGGCGAATTCCGGGGCATCCGCAGTTTTCGCGAGATCATGCCCGGCTCCTGATGCGCGCGTTTTTTCTCAAGCTCTCGTTTCATCTGTTCGCCGCGCTTCCACTGCCGGTGGCGCATGCGCTGGGTGCCGTTTTAGGCTGGTTATTTCTGGTCTTCCCCAACAAACGCCGACGCACCGCCGAAATCAATATTGAATTGTGTTTTCCCGAAATGAGCCGAGGGGCGCGCCAGCGGTTATTGCGGCGCAACATGATCGAACTGGGCAAGTCCGTCACCGAGATCGGCGTGTTGTGGACGCGCAGCGAAAAAACCATCCGCCGGCTGGTGCGGCGAGTCAGCGGGAAAGACAAGCTGGAAAAGGCGATACAACGCGGCCAGGGACT
>JGI1358J11329_10004513_pt1 | contig 9996 bp, 6 predicted proteins | sample Subgroupgradi54m_FD_11329 | JGI IMG/M metagenome (IMG submission 11329)
GGCCGTTCCTGCGGCGGTGGCAGGGGCAGGGCTTGCTGTCGCCAGCAACTTATACACGGCGTCTGTCCAAGATCAAGTTCGAGCCGCAGCGTTTGCGAAAGTCTCGAAACTGCTCAGCGGCCTCCCCGAATTTGAGCAATTTCGAGAAGGCACCATGTTTAGCGCGTTCATCCAGACCGTTGATGATCCCACATTCGTTCCCGATACGACCGATTTTGATGAAGACGGCAAAACCGATGATCAGATTTCGGCGTTTCTCCACGCCTGGGAGCAACGCCTGATCGGCATCATCGCCACCCTGGGGCCGCTGACACAAGATGTCCAGGCATTCTTCAATGGCCCGCTTACGGCATTTAATAATGTGGCGAAGGCCACTTTTACTTCGACGACCACCACCGTCTCGACTGTTGATCAAATCACTGGATTAGAGACTCAAACTCAAGTGGTGATTGGAGGAAGCTTGTCACGACAAGAGATTGAAGGAGTCGATGGCCTCGTTGTCGGGTTCCTGCGAAGCCTCGAGCAGCAAGGTCACGACGTCTCCTTTTGGATACCCGGTCCCAGTAGCAGCGAGCTCGGTGCTTGGGAACAGGCTGACTGTGATGACTGTTCAGCCCCGGCATCGTACGATGCCGTCGACAACACGATTGATGTGATGAAAGATTTTGTGGATACCGTCTCAGGCACGGACGATGGCGAACAGGATGATGAAGACGGGCTGATTGAGCAACCGCTGGTGAATGTCGTCAGCAATTGGGAGAATTGGATTACGTTGTTTCATGATCCTGATCCACAAAACTCGGGCGACTTCTTTGATACGTTAGGGGTCGTCGTGGACGGGAATGCTCAGATGCCGGGCATCCGGGCATGGCAAGCAGAGGTTGAGCGTATTCGGCAGAGCCTGCCTCAGTGCATCCCTCATGTTGAGACGATCTTTGACCAGGATGGCTTTGGATCCTCGACGAGGGTCACCGGTGTTGAGAATGCTCCATGTCGAGGTGATGGGACCTCTGTGCCAGCGACTGGAGGGAGTGTTGATGACGATCTCGACGATGAGTTTACCCAAGTTCAACAGAGCTTGGAGTCCCTCGCGACAGACATTGAGACCTTTCGAACGGCCCTGGAAGCCTTCCGCGCGAAAATGATTGCCGACTCGACATTGCCGGATGCCCTCGTGGGCACGAGCGCCATCACTGGAGGGAATCCCGCCACCTATACATGGCAGGACACGCGAGGACCTCATAGCATCCAGGTGCTGGTGGGTCCATTCAAAATTCCCTCAATTCGAAAAAAGAAATATGGCAGTTGGTTGAAGGGAAAACTCTGTTTGGAGTTGCGTGATCATACGGATACTGGGGCACGGACCTTCGTGCGGATTACTCGCGCAGATCCGCCTCAACCGATGGCGCTCTGGACCTGGAATCCTAACGGGACGATCCGAAAGACTTCGCGCATTGCCTTCAGCATGAACGATGTTCACGTCGCAGGGGTCCAATAAGATGGCCACACGTGAAGCGCCGGTCGCAGGTTCGATCATCTTAGTCATCCTGGCGATTGCGTGCGCGATTGTGGTGACGCGTTGGTCCTCACACGAGGTGGGATTTTGTCGCTCAACATTCACCACGTTAGCTTCAGGGCAAACCTCGGCCCATCGGCTGATTGATTGGTCACATCTTCAAGCTTTGGATATCAATGTTGGCGCGACCTATCGCGGGTTGCCAAACGACGCGGCCCGGCGGGACTATGAGCGGGCGTTCATTCGCAATTTTGCGATTCAGTTTCAGCAAGCGGGCGGGACACCAGCTGGTTTGACCAATTGGCGGCTGCAGGCTCGCACTCCAGCACGCGTGACCGTCGCCGCCGACACGAAGCAGAAAACGTTGTTGTTGAGCATTCCAGCATCGGGAACCAAGAAACTGGTGGCGATCCAATGGCAATGACCCTAGTGCGGAATGCGGAATTCGGAGTGCGGAGTGAATTGAAAGAACGCACCAAGCCGTTTGCGATTCAGGTGATCAAACTTATCGAAGAACTGCCCAAGAGTCGAATTGCTGACATTCTTGGTACCCAATTGCTCAGAGCAGGGACGTCAGTCGGGGCCAACTATCGAGCGGCCTGTCGTGCTCGATCAAAGGCGGACTTCATTGCCAAGATGGGTATCGTGGAAGAGGAGGCGGACGAGGCCCGCTATTGGCTTGAGCTGCTCGTTGAAGCCGCCGTCGTGATTCCAGTGCGGGTTCAATCACTTTTAGAAGAGTGCGATGAGATTCTTGCCATGACGGTTGCATCCATTCGGACAGCGAGGAGTACTAGATGAGACACTCCGCACTCCGCACTCCGCACTCCGCATTGGGACAGAGCGTCATCGAGTATAGCGTCCTCATCGCGGTGGCGCTGGCCGCGCTCTTGAGCCTATCGATCTATACCCGGCGTGCGCTCTCGGGGCGATGGAAAGGGATCGCAGATGGGTTTGGCCATGGACGCCAGTTTGAGCCCGGCGTGACTGTCGTGACGACTAGTGATTAAGTGATGAGTATCGAATCACAGAGCGCTTTCCAAGCGACGAGAAGTTTGGATTGGTGACCCAGATGCGCAGGGCTGCTATTTCGATTGCTACTAAAGGATCGGATCTGGACGAATTGAGTCGATTGTTGAGTGGCTTGATTTCTAACAAGCGCTCAACTCTCACTCAATCACTCAATCACTCAATCACTCAATCACTCCGATGATGGCAGAAGAATTCACCATCTATACGCTGACAATGAGTTCCGCGGGATGCGGGGCGGTCGTCGCCTATCCGTGGGCAGCTCGTTGGTGGACGGCTCTGGCTGGAAGGGTGGAGCAATACCAGCAGGATCAAGTGGACCGGACGGTCAAAGTCCTTGATGAACTCTTTGTGGATGTCAAACCCAAATGGCTGAAGATCGCCTATGGCGTGGTTCCGGCTGCGTTGGGGTTGCTGGCTCTCATCGTGTGGAATCAGCCACTGATGGCTCTGTGTGGCGTGGTCATCGGAGCGGTCCTGCCCGATGTGTGGGTGAAGCAACAGCGACTGATGCGGGCCCGTCAGTTCCAGCGACAGCTCGTCGATGCGCTGTTTATTCTCTCCAGCAGCTTGCGCGCAGGGTTATCCATGACGCAAGCCTTCGAGCAACTGGAGACAGAAATGGGTCCTCCGGCCTCTCAGGAGTTTGGACTGATGATGAAGGCTCATCGGCTTGGATTAACACTTGAAGAATCACTCCAACGGCTGAATCTGCGGATGCCGGGCGATGAACTGAATCTGATTACGACCGCAGTCCTGGTCAACAGGGAAACGGGCGGGGAAATCACCGCGATCCTCACGCAACTCATCTCGACGATTCGGGAGCGGAAGAAATTATCAGACAAGGTCGCCACGCTGACCATGCAAGGTCGCTTGCAAGCGTACATTATGAGCGCCATGCCGGTGTTCTTTGCGGTGTTCATTCGCTCAGTGAACCCGCACTATTTTGATGTGCTCTTCCAAAGCGAGGCAGGGAGAACCGTGTTGATGATTGCGGTGGGGCTATGGGCGGCCGGCATGTGGCTGCTCAGGCGGATGAGCAGGGTGGATTTCTGATGGAATACGCCATCTGTCTGTTGGTGATCTTCAGCATCGGCTGTGGCGCGTGGATATTGCTGCAGCAGCCCTCCGTGGCGCTTCCGACTCCTGCGCGACCGACTCGCTTTGGCATGACTGAAGGTCTGAGCATGATGTGGCAGGAACACCGTCTCTTGAAGTCAGTGTTGGCCGGGCTCGGACGACTTGTTCCTCCATTAGGACGTTATCGGGAAGGACTGAGAGGCCAGCTCGTCTACACCGGTGTTCGATTGACCGCCGAGCAGCTAGCGGGATTGCAGATCCTTGCTGCCATGGCCAGTGTGCTGGTCTACTTAAGCGTGGCCAAAGAATTCCATCGGGTTGATCCCATCGTGCTCTGCGTGGTGGCAGCAGCGGGATTCATCCTGCCTCATCTGTGGCTCAAGGCGAAAGTGCGCGCACGACAACGAGCCATCGTGCGTCTGTTGCCTGAAGTCACGGACCTGTTGGCCCTGTGCGTTGGAGCAGGGCTCGATTTTCTTGGCTCGCTCAACAAGGTGGTCATGGTCAAGGCATTTAGAGAAGAAGCCCTCATCGAAGAACTCTCCTTTGTGCTGCAAGAGATCAAGTTGGGCAAGCGCCGCTTTGAAGCGTTGAAGGCCATGGCCCAACGCGTGAATGTGCCTGAGGTGTCCTCATTTGTGAGGACACTCGTCCAAGCCGACCGCATGGGCACACCCATTGCCGAAGTCCTGGCGGTGCATTCAGAGGATGTTCGGTTTGAGCGATTCACGAGGGCAGAACGCGCCGCACTCAAGGCGCCGATTAAGATTCTCATTCCACTGATTTTTTTCATCATGCCCTGTGTCGCGCTGACCATAGGAGCCCCCATCTTTATTCAATTCATGACCAATAATCCTTTTGCGAAATGAGGGTTGATTAACAGGACCGGGTTTGACCATGTCGCGAACACAACCCGGTTGTTGTTTATGTCGAAACAAAAGAGATTAGAAAAGACTTCATGAGAAGGGATGATTACGAAGATTTTTGAAACGATGACACAGATTACATGCATATAAATCAGCTCACAGAAAAAATTATTGGATGTTCTTTTAAAGTGCATCGAGCACTTGGCCCGGGTTTTCCAGAGAAAGTTTATCAATCTGCGTTGTTGAATAGTTTACAGGGACCACGCTTCACCGTAGAACGCGAATGTCGATTTAGAGTAGTGTTTGAAGATAAACCAGTTGGAGATTTTCATATCGATCTCTTAGTGAATGGCATGGTTATTCTTGAGGTCAAGGCTGTGACAGGTCCAATGCCGAGAGTATTTGCAGCACAACTCCTGGCGTATTTGAAGGCCGCGCAGCTTCCAGTCGGTCTCCTGATAAATTTTGGTAACCCAAGCTGTCAAATTAAACGAGTGATCTTTTCATCTGCGAAATCGAGAAAATCTGAGGAATCAATTCTAGAATCTGCGGAATCATCTCTACGATGAGAATAGACCGGTGGCTTGAGCTCAAACGAACCAAAGTCTTCTGCGTCGCCCTGGCCACGCTCTTTACGGCCGAGCAGGCGTGGGGGGCCGACCCGACGGCGCTCGTGTCGCTGCGACAAGCCAATGAGCAGCAGCGCCAGCTCGACCTTGCCCATTCCGCGTCGATTCTCACGATCTACGACGACCTCTACGGCCGCGTCCCGAGCGAGCAGGAGCTCAAGGACGCGCTCGAATTCCTCAAGCGATTTCCTCGCTATGCCTATGCGATTGAGCGGATGGCTCAATCACCGGAGCAGCGCTGGCGATTGCGCCAGCTTAATCCAGAGCGAGTCAAAGCCCGAAAGGCTGAGGCGGCGCGTATCGCTAAGGCTGTTAGTTGGACGGTTGGCGAATTTCTCTACTCCGCACTCCGCACTCCGCACTCCGCACTCGAAGCAGCTCCCAACCTGACCATTACGCCCAATTCGCAGGTCATTGCTGGACTCAACGAAGAATCCATCCATGCGATTGAGACTTGGCTCACGAACCCTGATACGCTTTGTTCCAACTGTGCCCCCAACGCCCTCGCTCCCATGTTGCAGATGGTGGGCATTCCCGTCTCGCGTGAGGCGCTGACCGCTCAAGCCTTCCTGACAGATTATCTCAGTGGAACACTTCCTCAGGTCCCGACAGGACCGCTCTCAATTTCGATGGATACCGTGCAACAACTGGCAAAGGCGTATGGGTTGACGCTTAATCCTGTCCAGCTCAGCGCGGATGAGTTGGTGTTGTTGAAATATCCCATGATTGCGGCGTTGGACCTCACGCAGGATGGCAAGGCGGACCACTATGTGGTCGTCAAAGAGGCCAATGATACCCGCGTCGTCTACTTGGAGTCTGATGGCACGCAAGAGCGGCTTCCGCTCCAGGAATTTATGCGGCTCTTCACCGGCTTTGCCCTGTTGCCTTCGGCAGACTCGTATGGGCGGTTGCTGTCACGGCCTGAAGCGCGCGCGGTGAGCGGCGGACGATCCTTTAAGGGCAAGCGGCCGGATCTTGATGAGCTCTTTGCAGGCCCGTCAACTGATGATCTGCTCATCAGCTTAGGGATTACGCTTGGTACGTCGGTTGTGCTTCCCGCGATCGGTAGCTATGTTGGCAGTGCGACGGGGCTAGCAGCAGGTACTGCCACGTCAATGACTGCGACGGATGCTGCGCTGAGTGGTGTCGCAAGCTTTGGCAGCGGAATCTTCTACAGCCAGCTCGGCCAAGCGGCCACGACGTTGGCCGCGCATGAATTCGGGTGGGGACCTGAGGCGTCGCAGATTTTTGGCGCCGCCACGACCGGAGCTCTATCAGGCGCCACGAGTGGAGCCATGTCCTCCAATTATGACTTTAGCAATTCTGGCAAGTCGTTGCTTGGCTCGACGGTCGGTGGCTTCATGAATGACCATTCGGTCTGGTCCGGCGCTGCGATGGGAGCGCTCAAAGGCGCGGCGATGAGCTCGGCGTCCATCGAGGCCTACGACTTGATCAAGGACACGAGCTTCTATCAGGACAATCCCTTCCTCGCCCGTCAAATGGCTTCGTTGGTCGGTGGCATTGCAGGCTATGTCGGATTTCAAGGCGCGACCGGGCTTGCCGGGATTGATCCGTCGATCACAATCCCGAAGAGTGCGCTGCAAGATGTCAAATCGGCTGGACCAGAAGGCGCCACCATTGCCGATTCCGGAATGGGCGAGCTTGTTTCACTCAGGCCAGGACAAACCATTCCATCCGATACCAGCATCATTGAGGGAACCAGCGTGCTTGGAAAGGGTGCCTATGGTCAGTCGCTCCCCTCGCTCGGGGCGATCTCACGACCAGAAGCATTCGGAGGTCTTGGCGGTGAACAAATCAAGGCTTCAAGTCTTGGAAGTTTCGGACCCGGGATGGATGGCATGCTGCGAGCCATGCAATTGTCCGTCATGGATCCGACGTTCCTTCGATCGGCGACCTCTCAAGCGGCTGGCTTGGTAGTGGAATATGCGCTCGGAGGCGATAATTTTAAGTATGGGCGAAACATCGGGCAGGCGGTAGGAACGCTTGCAGCCGGGACATATTTTGGCACCAACGATTCGATGTTGAAGAATCTTGGGAGCGCTGCGCTCTATGGAGCGATCTCTGGGCTGAGCTCTGTAGGCTTGGAAATGCTTGGTGGCGATTTCAATAAGCGAACCGGTAAGAACGACTTTGGTTTTTCTCGCACCCAATGGGCGGCCTTGGAATTTGGTGGAACCACGCTCTTCAGTTCAGCTGTCGGTGCCGCGATCAACCCGGAGTTCTCGAAGCAAACCGGCCTCATCGCTGGACCCGAGGGCGTGACGATCACAGATCAGAGCGGCGAGTATGGAGGGCTCATCTCACTCAAGCCAGGTGAGCCTGTTCCTCAGTCTGCAAGCATCGTGCAAGGCACCACGATGATGGGCCCTCTCCCCGATGCGTCCTACTGGAAGGCGTTTGGAAATGCCCTCGCCAAAGATCTGAACACATTTGCCACGGATTACAACACGTGGGGCGGCACGTCGCCTCTATGGACCCGTGGCGCCGGCGGGTGGAACGAAGCGCAGTACATGCAGAAGCTCAATGAATTTTCCGGCATTTCAAGCCTTGTGGCAAATGCGGATCGCGCCACGACCCTCACCGGAAAGTCTTTTCACGAACTCGTCAAAGAGAACGGCCTGACCGGAAAAATCGAAGGCTTGGGTGTTTCCTTGTTGCCAAACCTGGGCGAATCGATCACCAACTATGCCACTTCTTCGATGCACTATGCCGCGACAAACAATATCGCTGGTATTGGTCAATTGGGAATCGCAGTCGTTGAAGATAATCTCACTCGTATGAAATTCAACGAATCGCAAGCTCTGCGGAATACTCAAAATCAGATGAATGCCGATAATATGGGGGCATATATGTATCCTCAGCTTTCGCTGAGTCCCCAGTTACTTAGCAGTCAGGAGCGCTCGTTGATGGAAGGTTTTGAGAAAGCTCCAATTAACAATGCCCTGATTATGCTCGAACAACGACTCAAGGATGACCCCGCATTGCTTCAAGAGGCCAAACAGTACAATGCTATTCCTTCATCGTTTAAGCCCTTTGCGATGGGTGACCAGATCGATGTGTCGCGAGTCGAACAGCTCGACAAGCTTGTGAATCTGTCCCGCTATCAAGATACCGTCAAAGGATTTCAAGCCTACGAGAATTATCTCAAAGGCGAACTGCAGAAACCGGGGAATGACCCATTCCTTCTGGCGGGATCACTCGCAGAAACTCAGCAGCACCTCAAGACACTTGAATCCTCTGACCGTCTCAAACCCATGAAGGATGAAGCACTCCTGCGATTCGCCGAACGCGAAGTCTTTCCCATCCTGAATAGGCTGGCCAGTGAACAGACCCCGTTTGGGCGCCACATCCCACTTTCACCTATGGCGAGTGATCCTAGTGTCTCACGGGTGTCAATGACACTCGAAGGTGGGGAGGTGAAACATTTCGACTGGAATCCGTCGACGAACACATTTGTCAGTGGACTTGAATCACTTCGAAAGCTTCCGGATGGCGGTTATCTCTATCACACAGGTCCTGAAGGAGGATTTACGGTTGTACGTCCCAATGCGGAGGGTGGCGTCTCCTTCCAAGTCCCTCAGGTCCAGCGAGAAGGCCAGCCGCCGGTTGCTCCAGAAGGGGGAAGAACATTTGAGTTGGATCGTCGAAGCCCTGACCAGTTCTATCACGAGGAGTTTGAAATGCAACCACCTCGGACTCCTGGGCTCACTACGATCAATGCTGTGACGCAGCCAAGTACAACCATCCAGGCAGTATTAAAGGAAGAGCGCGTGGGTCCGCTTCCGTTTGGAGGCATCACAGAAGCTGAGCTTGCGGGTGCAAAGGTTGGAGACAAGATCACCGTCCAGCGTCAAATTCCGAACAATCTCCTCGCGGGGCTTGCCATTGATCCGGGGGTGCAGAGCGTGGCGGGAGATGTGCCGGCGGCCTCCTTGACATTTGAAATGACCGACAAAGGACCTGTCCTGCGGGATATTCAAGCCGGCGGAAGTACCCTCACCGCAACGGGGACATACCAAGGCCATGAGGTCAGTGGTCCTGTGACTCCAGTATTTGGCATTCGAGAGGGTCAATTGTATGGCTATTTGGAAGGCCGCCTTGCTGCTATAGGCAGTGGATTCGATGTCAAGCTGGATGACAAAACTACAGTGCGGGCGACTGATGTCGCGTTAAGTCAGGGCAAACTTGATGTCCAGTTTGGAGTCGCCAATATTCACCCAACTCAAGTTGATGCAGCACTTGGTGGAAGGGACAAAGGGTCAATTACCATTAATGGTCAGACACTCTTTGCTGAGAGAATCACGGATCCCGACTTTCCAAATGCATTTGGCAATAATAGCTTGCGGGTGAGCGGATTAAAATTCTCAAACGGCACCTCCTTCGGATTGACGTGGAGCCCCGATGCGACTGGGAATTACACGACACATCCTTCAATTGATTTAGACTATTCGAAACTTCCCGCTGGATTTGACGTTGTGAATAACGAACCGCGTGTCGGAGGTGGCACAATCAGTGGACCGGCGATCCGTGTTCCTGATTTGAGTGATCCAACCAACAGGGATCTATGGCGCTATCGTCCGCTTACCGATCAAGAACGTGCGAGCGCACCGAATGTCAGCGTCACGCATGACGGGAAGGTGGCGTCCGGCATTCCACTGTTCAATATTAATGGCGATAACATCAGCTTCTACGCCGTAGCGCCAGTCACGAATTTTAAACTTCCCAGATCTGAGGGAGGTGGTAACGAAGCACCCGTGGAGGTTCCAGGTCGAATCTGGAACAATCCAAACGGCACTGTCACGGGGGATCTCGCCATCGTTGGTAAAGTGGACCCAGCTACCTTACAGGTTGCTAC
>JGI1358J11329_10004521_pt1 | contig 9988 bp, 10 predicted proteins | sample Subgroupgradi54m_FD_11329 | JGI IMG/M metagenome (IMG submission 11329)
AGTTTCGCGCGCGGATCATTATTCGATTCGCACAATTCGGGAAAAAACTTTTCCGACACCCGCGTGACGCGCTCGTCCAGCTCGACCTGTTCGGCCAGCGTCACCGTTTTGTGCTTCAGGACTTCATGCAGCGTGCCGCAGTCGCCGCCGCCGATGACCAGCACGCGTTGCGGATCCGGATGGGTGAACAGCGCCGGGTGCGACATCATCTCGTGATACACGAAATTGTCGCGGTCGGTGACCATGACCAGGCCATCGAGCGTCATGAGCGTGCCGAAGGTTTCGGTCTCGTAGATCTCGATGCGCTGGTAGGTGCTTTGTTCGTCGTGCACCTTGCTTTTGATCTTGAGCGAGATGGCCGAACCCTGGCCGGCCCGATGATGATGACGTCGTAGGTTTCGGGTTTGGCGTCCGCCACCCATTTGATCCCGTCGGCAAAGTGCAGCCGCGCGCGCGGATCGTTATTCGATTCGCACAATTCGGGGAAATATTTTTCCGACACGCGCGTGACGCGTTCGTCCAGCTCGACCTGTTCGGCCAGCGTCACCGTTTTGTGCTTCAGGACTTCATGCAGCGTGCCGCAGTCGCCGCCGCCGATGACCAGCACCCGTTGCGGATCGGGATGGGTGAACAGCGCCGGGTGCGACATCATCTCGTGATATACGAAATTGTCGCGGTCGGTGACCATGACCAGGCCGTCGAGCGTCATGAGCGTGCCGAAGGTTTCGGTCTCGTAGATCTCGATGCGCTGGTAAGTGCTTTGTTCGTCGTGCACCTTGCTTTTGATCTTGAGCGAAATGGCCGAACCCTGGCCGGCCCATTCCTCGGTGTACCAATTCTTGTCGAGCGGCATATGTGTGTGCTTGAGTGCCTGTAGGAGGCGGGATTTTATACGCCAAGCGCGCGGCCGGCTACTTGATACTTGCCAACCGCTACTCGATACTTGCCGCATGATCGACTGGTCCATACAAAAGGCGCGCGACACCTACAACATCGCCCACTGGAGCGGCGGCTACTTCGACATCAACGGCAAGGGCCACCTCGTCTGCCGCCCGGACGCCCGCGCCGAGCATCCCGGCATCGACATGTTCGAGCTTTCCCGCGAGATCAAGGCCGCGGGCCTGTCGCTGCCGGTGCTGGTGCGTTTCTCCGACATCCTGCGTCACCGCGTCGAAACTCTGTGCGGCGCCTTCGACCGCGCCATGCAGGCTGACAGTTATAGCGGCCATTACACCTCGGTCTACCCGATCAAGGTCAACCAGCAGAAAAGCGTGGTCGAGAAAATCCTCGCGCGCGACGACGGCCGTGTCGGGCTCGAGGCCGGGTCCAAACCCGAACTGCTGGCGGTGCTGGCGTTGTCGCGCCAGGACGGCGGCGTGGTGGTGTGCAACGGCTACAAGGACCGCGAGTACATCCGCCTCGCGCTGATCGGCAAGGAGCTGGGTCATCGCGTGTATATAGTTGTCGAGAAGCCAACCGAACTCGAGCTCGTCATCCGGGAATCACAGGCACTTGGCATTACCCCGTTAATCGGGCTGCGCATGCGCCTGGCCTCGATCGGCGCCGGAAAGTGGCAGAACACCGGCGGCGATAAATCAAAATTCGGCCTATCCGCGAGCCAGGTACTCGATGCGATCGCACGTCTGCGCGCGACCAATCTTTTGTCTTCGTTGCAGATGATGCACTTCCACATGGGTTCGCAAATCGCCAACATCCAGGACATTCAACTCGGCATGCGCGAGGCAGCGCGCTACTACGCCGAGTTCCGCGCCAACGGCGCGGACATCAAGGTACTCAACGTCGGCGGCGGGCTGGGCGTGGACTACGAAGGCACGCGCTCGCGCAGCTTCTGCTCGATGAATTACTCGGTCGATGAGTACGCTCACAACATCGTGCATGCCATCACCGAAATCTGTGCCGAGAAGAAACTATCGCAACCCGACATCGTCACCGAATCCGGCCGCGCCATGACCGCGCATCATGCCGTGCTTATCACGAATGTCGTGGATACCGAATCCGCCCCAGGTGCGGATTCGGTGCCGAAGGCGACCGACAGCGAACCCGCGATCATCCGCGACCTGTGGCAGACACTAGCGACACTTTCAGACCGCTCCGTCGTCGAGGCCTATCACGACGCCGCCTACCGCCTGACCGAGGCGCAGGGCATGTTCAGCCACGGGGTGCTGACGTTGGCACAACGCGCACGCGCTGAGCAGATTTATTTCGCCATCTGCTGGAAGGTGCGCGAGCTGTTGCAACCAGCGAGCCGCACGCACCGCGAGATACTCGATGAGCTGAACGAGAAACTCGCGGACAAGTATTTTTGCAATTTCTCCTTGTTCCAGTCCATGCCCGACCACTGGGCCATTGACCAGATCTTCCCGGTGGTGCCGCTCAATCGCCTGAACGAGCCGCCCACGCGCCGCGGCGTGATGCAGGACATCACCTGCGATTCCGACGGGAGTATCGACCTGTACGTGGACGGCGAGGGCATCGATTCCACGCTGCCGTTGCATCCGCTGCGCGAGAACGAACCTTACCTCTTGGGCATTTTTCTGGTCGGCGCCTATCAGGAGATTCTCGGCGACATGCACAATCTGTTCGGCGATACCGATTCGATTCACGTCGAACTGAAACCGGACGGTGGCCATCAATTGTCACAAGCGCAGCAAGGCGACACGGTGGATTCGGTGCTGCGTTACGTGCACTTCAACGCCGACGACCTGCTCGCCTCCTATCGCACGAAGATCGAGCGTGCGAAATCACTCAGCGCCAAAAACCGCGAGACCTATCTCGCTGAGCTGTCGGAAGGGCTGAAGGGATATACCTACCTAGAGGATTAAAGCTGTTTCCCGTATGTTTTCATGCAGTACCCGGGTTGCGATACAATAGTCCCTCCCTGTGAGACTATACTTTTAGCTTGTTATCCTTAGCAAACCCACCGGGACACGGAATGGCAAAACAGAATCCATTCAAATTCGATCCGGAAAAGGCAGTTGAAGTAATTCTCTATATCGCCTTCCGGGCGCCGAAACGCGATATCTATCACGTTTTAAAGCTGCTCTATTTTGCTGACAAAGCACACCTGGAGCGGAATGGCCGTTTCATCTGTGGCGATTCCTATGTTGCGATGAAGAGCGGCCCTGTTCCGAGCGGAACCTACGACATTATCAAAGACATCCGGGGCGATGGCATACATAGCTTTGCCGAACATGCTCGGCACGCGTTTACGGTAAAAGATAATTACGAGCTTTCACCTTTACGGGATGCCGATTCAACGTTTTTTAGTGAGTCAGATATTGAATGCCTTGATGAATCGATAAAAACGTATGGCCCACTATCCGGTGCAGAGCTTAAGAAGCGCAGTCACGACGATGCCTATAAGGCGGCCGATGAAAATGACTTCATTGACATAGAGCAGATCGCCAGGATGTTCCCTGGCGGAGAGAAATTAATTAAGCACCTGCAAGATCCGTATCCGGGATGATCCGTGATTCTTGGCGATCACTTCCCATCAGACGTAAAACTCAAAACCATCAAAGAGAAACTCCAGCCCGGGCGGGTTGTGTATCTCTTCTGCGAATTCACCGTTCCCAAGCCTAAGGATAAGTACCTTTTGCTTGGTTGTATTGATCCTCTCCCGCTGTTTTTCGTTATCAACTCTGAAGTGAGTGATTTCATCAAAGAGCGTACCCATCTGTTTCGTTGTCAGGCCAGGCTCGATGTCGCGAGCCACGATTTTCTGGATCATGACTCGTTTATAGCTTGTCACGAAGGCAAGTCTGAATTCAGCGTAGACGACATCAACAAGCAACTGTTGAGCGACATGGATCGAATCAAGGGAATGATTTCAAATGATGTGCGCGACCAAGTTCTTGCTGCAGTAAAGGCGTGTACTGTTCTGCCGAATCGTGAGAAGGTATGGATTCTTAAGGCGCTTACCCCTGTATAGGGAGCGGAGCGCGCCACGTCACTCAGCGCAAAAAACCGCGAGACTTATCTGGCCGAGCTGTCGGAAGGCTTGAAGGGATATACGTATTTAGAGGATTAAAGTGGTTTCCTGTCTGGTATGAGCATGAGCCTTAGATTGGGGTGAGAAGATCAATCTAGCCTGAACTTAATTGACTCTGATTTTCTGAATTATGGGCCGTGAACTGTTTCGGCGTGACAATAGGTTCTTTGATGTGTTGTTCAATTCGTCAAGTTCTGGGGTGCAATCGTGTTCGGCAAAAAACTTACCGACATAACACGGGACGACGTTAATTTACTGATCGCCGAGGCAGAACTTGAAGGCGCTGAAGTTGAGTTTAAAGAAACTCTTCCGGCAAAAAATGGGCGTGACCCGTGGTTTGATAGCCAAGACCGCATCGGTGATCGAGCTCGCAATGAGCTTCTCGAAGAAGTAATTTCATTCTCCAACGCATATGGTGGGACACTGGTTGTCGGCGTCGCTGAAACCGATGATAAACCCGCTCGTGCCGCTGCTATTTGTGCGTTACCCCGTTGTGTAGAATTGGCCGAACGCTTGCGTTTGCAATGCCGCGATTGTATCGAACCGCAGATCCCGCTACTTGAAGTAATAGGCGTGCCCACCGAAAGCGATGGGTCCGGCGTGGTGATATTTAAAGTCCCGCGCTCGCGCATGGCTCCCCACCGGCATGCAGTAACCAAGGAATGTTATATTCGTCGTGCTGATCGGACTGAGAGAATGACGATGCGCGAGATTCAGGATTTAACGTTACAAGTTCAACGCGGACTTGTAAGCCATCGAGAAGACGTTTGAAGTTCGGCGCGACAGCTTCGACACCAACTTCAAACAATTCGAAGGCTCTAGTGATCATGCTTTTGGAGCTCGAGTAACAGTCGTTCCGCTCACGCCGCTCTACATTGAGCGGGTCCACAATAATCCTGCCGTGCAGCCACCCCTAACGACCCTATTTGGCACTGTAGGGGGAAAGGGGCCAGTCGAGTTGTCTATTTATTCCTCTGGACACGGATGGCGGCCAATCTTGCGCGGAAGCCGCAGCGTTGATGAACACAATAATGCAGCGGTACTGTTGGAAGTCCATTGCGATGGATTGATTGAGTACACCATGCAAGTGAGGAAATCCGAGAATAACCCGCTTCGCCTATACCCTTCATGGCTCATGTGTTTGGTGGGTAATGCGCTGTGCGCTGCCGAGCGTTTTCGACAGGCAGCGGGCGCACCGGATATCGAGTATGGACTCGAATTCGAAATTCGAAATCACGGCCCAGAATTACCTATAGCGATGTATGGCGGCGTTGACGCTTACGGACGCTCGCTCGGCCCTTTTCCCACTGGAAATATCGTCTTTCCACGTTACAGTGTTGGTCCGCCCGACGAATTTCCGATGGCCGCTACCGTGCTTGAACGAGATTTCTGGCATGCGGCGGGCCGCGACTTCAAGGACTTCCTTGTGATCGACTTCGAAAAAGCGCTTCGCGAGCTTTAAAAAACCAGCTTAGTCGGAGAACAATGATGGGCTACGTATAGTTGTTTTTTTGTTGATGGGCGGCGCGGGGATTATCAATGACGACGCGCCGGACCTGTTTTAGCTCGCCAAATCCGAATACCTGCTCATCCAATCAAGGGGCTGGAAGCGTGATGACTAACGTTTCTTCAATCCGTCGGCATGACGCCATAGGTACCACGAACCGACCGAGCGGAACGGCTGCCAGCACTCGGTCACTTTCTGAAAATCGGCTTGGGTGGGTTTGCGGCGGAGTTGATAGGCGGCCCTGAAACCGCTCTGGATACCGAAGTCGTCGACCGGCAGTACATCCAACCTACCGAGTGTGAAGATCAGCAGCATCTCGACCGTCCAACGTCCGACACCGTAAATCTCGACGAGACGGAGAATCAATTCTTCGTCGTCGAGGCGCCGTGCCTGCGCGCGGGTCGGGACAATTCCTTGACGCGCCTTGGCGGCGATGTCGCGGATGGCGGTGACTTTGTTGCGCGAGAAACCGACCGAGCGCAGTCGCGCAAAATGCGTAGCAATTACCTCGTGTGGTTCAGGGAAGCGCTTGCCCGGATAGAGCGCGACGAAGCGGCCGAGGATGGTTTCGGCGGCGCGGCCGTGGAGTTGTTGGTGTGCGATGGCGCGCGTCAAGCTTTCATAAGGTGACCGGCGAAGGGGCCGAAGTGTGCACGGACCGATGTCGCGGATCAATCGCGCCATGGTGCGATCAACGCGGGTGAGATGTTTTACGGCGGCTTTGAGTTTGTCATTAAAAGCTGGCACGGGAATCCGTTTTGCCATTTCGATCTATATGACTACCCAGCCCGAAACCAGCGCTTTATTTCGCCTGCTTCAATCGTGCGAGTAACTGCGTCTTCATCGTGTCGGGCATGCCGAGAAAGTTGGTCTCCACCATCCCGAGCAAGGCCTGCTTATTGTCCTTGTCCCAGCCGCGAAACTCGGCGGCCATGGTTTCCACGTATTCGCTGCGCTCCGCTTCGGGCATCTTCGCGAACGTGGCGCGCGCTTCGTCGAGTTTTTTCTGCATGTCGCGCATCGATCCCAGCATCATGCGCAGCACCCCGCCGGTCATGGGCGAGTCCGAGGCCTGATGGAGTACCGTCTTCAATTCTCCCGGTTTGCACTGGGGCGTGGCGGAAGGCATCGCTGTGCTCATCTGTTCCAGCAGCGTTGCCAGCTCATCGACTTCGGCGCTGGTCAGAGGTTCGCCCTCCTGCATGGCCTGCATGGCTGTCGCCATGTCCGGTGCGGCGCCCGGCGACCCGACGCCTTCTTTGTCCTGAACGTCGGCGCCGTGCTCGGCCTGTTCTTTCGCCATCATCGCCTGAGCCTGTGCCATCTGGTCTTTCATCATCCCTTCCATGCCCGGCGGAATCGCCATGCCGCCACCCATACCGGGCATGGAAGGAAGCGCCCCCCGGGCCGCGCCGGCAGTCCCCGAGAGAGACATCCTGCCTCCACCCGGTATCGATCGAAGGCCGGGCATTGCCCCGCGCCCGCCCAGCATGCCGGCTAACCCGCCCGCGCCCGCGCCTGCGATTGGCAAGCCGCACGGTCCGGCACTTGAGAGCATTTTGTCGATCTGTCCTTCGACGAAGTTCTTGACGATACCCTTCACGAGATCCTTGGCCATGAATGCGAGCGGCCCGATGGCCTGGGCAGGAAGGGAGAGCAAGATCACCAACAGGAAATATCCGGCAATGCGTTTCATGGTTCCTCCTCAGCGGACTTTGTGAAGGACGCAATATTATCGGTGTAGTTAGGATGGCGCGTTGATTTTCCCAGTATACAGAGCGACGCGAAAAATAGCGGTGGATAGTTGAATCGCCGTTATGTTAGGCCGGCATTTCAACGAAAAAATAGAATCAAGAAGCCTGAGTGAACTGCCTTGATGGTGATGAACAATAAGTTAGCCGATCTCGCCCTTTTTGACTTTCAGACGAATCGCCTTGATGCCCATCTTCTGCATCTGAGCGGCGGTGGCGTCGAGCTGCTCGATTTTTTCGTAGGGGCCGAGGCGCACGCGGTGATACTCGCCCTTGCCCTCGATGATGATTTTCTGGATATGCGCCACCAGCCCCGCGAGCGCGAGTTTGGCCTTCATCTGGTCGGCTTCTTCAAAGCCCGCGAAGGAACCCGCCTGCAGAATGTAACTCACGCCCTCCTCCGGTTTGGCTTTGACCGGTTTGGCGCGCGCGCGCCGCTCGGGCAGCACGGTCTCGGTTTCCGGGAGGATGGTGTAGAAATCGAATTTCGGCTTGGGAGGTTTCGCGGGTTCCGGTTCTTTCCTGGCGGGTTTTTCCGCCGGCCTGCTGAAACTGGAAAAGAAGTTCCCGAGCCCGCTGCGGCCGTCGCCGCGGTGGGAGTACATCTGCCACAGCATCACCCCGGCCACGCCGATGCCGATGCCGACGAGGAGCAACAGCCAGCCGGGTTTTCGAAAACGGCTTCTCGAAGATCTTCTGCGTGCTTGAGCCATGCGTCTAATTTACATCGTCTCCGGGGCCGACACACCCAGAAGCTTCAGCCCGTTGGCGATGACCTGACGTGTCGCCACGATCAGGTTGAGGCGAGCGTCGCGCACCGCGGCGTCGTCCACCAGAAACGTGTGTGCACCGTAATAGGTGTGGAAGTCGTAGGCGAGCTCGCGCAAGTAGTAGGCGATCTGATGCGGTTCGTAGGCTGTCGCGGCTGCCTCCAGCACTTCCGGGTAGCGCGCGAGCCGTTCGATGAGCGCCCGTTCATGCGGTTCCGTGAGTCGCGCCAGGTTCCGGTCGCCGTTCGCCGGATCGTGAGCAAATCCCTTCTCCTTCATTTGCCGCAACACGCTGTGGATACGCGCGTGCGCGTACTGCACGTAAAACACCGGGTTGTCGTTGGACTGCGACTTCGCCAGATCGAGGTCGAAGTCCATGTGCTGTTCGCACTTGCGCAGCACGTAGAAAAACCGCGCGGCATCGTTGCCCACTTCGTGCCGCAACTCGCGCAGCGTGACGAACTCGCCGCTGCGGGTGGACATCTGCATGCGCTCACCGCCTTTATAAAGGATGGCGAATTGCACCAGCAGCACGTGCAGCCGCTCCGGGTCATCGCCGATCGCCGCCAAGGCCGCCTTGACGCGCGGGACGTAACCGTGGTGATCCGCGCCCCAGATATCGATCACCTGATCGTAACCGCGCTCGAGCTTGTCCATGTGGTAAGCGATATCGTGGGCGAAATAGGTCTTCTGGCCGTTCTCGCGCACCACCACGCGGTCCTTCTCGTCGCCGTAGTCGGTGGAGCGGAACCACAGCGCGCCTTCCTTTTCGTAAACATGCCCGCTTTTTTTCAGGCGTTCGATGGCGCGCTCGGCAGCACCATCTTCGACGAGTGCGCGTTCAGAGAACCACTGGTCGTAGCTGACGCCGAATTCTTCCAGATCCTTGCGGATGTCATCGAGAATGACATTGAGGCCGAGGTCGAACACCTGACGATAGGTCGCCGCGCCGAGCAGCGATTTGGCGCGCTCGATGAGCGCGTCGATATGCGTCTCCTTGTCGCCGCCCTTCGGTTCGTCGGGCGGCACGTTCTCGAATACCTTCGCGGACGCGTGTCGATACTTGTCGCCGTTCTCGCGGTGCAGGGTCGCGCCGATGTCGTAGACGTAATCGCCCTTGTAGCCGTTGACGGGGAAGCCGAATTTTTCGCCGCACAGTTCGAGATAGCGCAGCCACACGCTGGTGGCGAGGATGTCCATCTGCCGGCCGGCGTCGTTGATGTAGTACTCGCGGTGCACCTGGAAGCCGACGGCATCGAGCAGATTGGCCAGCGTCGCGCCATAGGCCGCGCCGCGTCCGTGGCCGACATGCAGCGGGCCGGTGGGATTGGCCGAGACGAACTCCACCTGTAGCTTGCGGCCGGCGCCAAGCTGGCTGCGGCCGAAGGACTCGCGCTTGTCCATGATGTCACGGATGACGCCGTGGTTGGCGTCGGGTCGCAGGAAAAAATTGATGAAGCCGGGCCCGGCGATCTCGATCTTGATGACCTGGTCGGAAGCCGGCAGGGCTTTGAGTATTTTTTCGGCCAGCTCGCGCGGTTTGGCGCGCGCCGGCTTGGCCAGCACCAAGGCGATGTTGCACGCGTAGTCGCCGTGCTCCTTGGATTTGGTGTGGTCCACCGTGATCGCCGCGCCGTGAGCCGGCGGCAGCGCGCCGGTGGCCTCGAGGCCCGCGAGCGCCGAGGCGATCAGATTTTCAATATGGTGTTTCAATGGATATCCGGGAATACGTAACGGACGCCGATTCTACCGGTCCGGTCGCAGGACGAGAAGCTGCACCGCGAAGTCGTTGTGGTTACGGTTCGCCCGCGCCGTGCACCAGGTTTTCCACTTCGCGCAGGTTCGCGCGCTTCATCGGTTTGCCGTCCACCGGGCTGAGCGGAGTCTCGCGCGCTTCACGCCGGTCGAACACGCACAATTCCACGGCCACGCCGTCGGCGGTGAAAAG
>JGI1358J11329_10004522_pt1 | contig 9985 bp, 9 predicted proteins | sample Subgroupgradi54m_FD_11329 | JGI IMG/M metagenome (IMG submission 11329)
CTGCGGGGGACGCCTTTCAGGGTGGCGATCAGGAAATTGTCGAGCCGCTGGCCGGCGCGGGATTCATCGATTTCGAGGTAACGGACGGCGGGGGACCCAGATTTCGCGGCCTTTTCCATGCTGAAAACCATCATAACAGATTGCTGGGGAACCGCTTCGTTTGCTATAGTGCAAGTGCGTACTTTTGGTGAAATCTCTGATTTTGATACAAGTGCGCGGAACGCAACGGATTTTCGCGCCAGGTAAAAGCCGGCGCGGGCTCTACCGCACCGTTGCCCCCGGCGAAGCGCCGGTCAGCTAAATGCAAAAACGCGACTAGAGCCCAAACAGGGTGACACGCCTCTCCCCTACTTCCTGTAGAGGCGTATGTAGACGCTCCGTTTTGCGAGCACCTGCCGACATCAGCACATGGCAGACGACACGTGTGACAGCCAAAACCTGTCCGCGATGTAATAAAGTCTGAATTGTACATCTGCGCTCTTTAGAACGAAGCGTGGAACCATAGCAGAAGGCCGTCAAACCATGACGGCTTCTGCCGCCCTGTCGGGAGGACGACGTTCCGTCTTGCCGCGCTGTTACCACAGCGCGAGGCGGCGTAGCACGCCAAACCGTGCGTCGGGGAACAACCGATGAAACGTATTCTATTCAACGCAACTCACCCCGAGGAGTTGCGGCTGGCTGTTGTTGACGGTCAGAAACTTCTCGACCTCGACATTGAGTCCTCCACTTATCAGCAGAAGAAAGGCAACATCTACAAGGCCAAGATCACCCGTGTAGAGCCCAGCCTGGAAGCCGCCTTCGTGGATTACGGCTCCGAACGCCAGGGCTTCCTGCCGCTCAAGGAAATTTCCCGCATTTACTTCCAGGGCTACGACGAGCGCACCCCCATGAGTCAGGTGCGCATCAGGGACGTGGTCAAGGAAGGCAATGAAATGATCGTGCAAGTGGACAAGGAAGAGCGCGGCACCAAGGGTGCGGCGCTCACGACCTTTGTCAGCCTCGCCGGTCGTTATCTCGTGCTCATGCCGAACAACCCCCGGGGCGGCGGCATCTCGCGCCGCATCGAGGGCGAGGAACGCGCCGAGCTGCGCGAAGCCATGTCGCAGCTCAAGCTCCCGGACGATTACTCCGTCATCGCCCGCACCGCCGGCATCGGCTGCTCGGCCGAGGAACTGCAGTGGGATCTCGATTACCTGATCAACCTGTGGGACGCCATCTACAAGGCCTCGCAGGAGCGCGCCGCGCCGTTCCTGATCTACCAGGAAAGCAATCTCGTGGTGCGCGCCACCCGCGACTACCTCAAGGCTGACATCGGCGACATCATGGTGGACAACCCGGAAGTCTACGAGCGCATGCAGAAATTCATGCAACAGGTCGCGCCGCAGAACCTGGACAAGCTCAAGCTGTACACGGATGAAACCCCCCTGTTCTCGCGTTACCAGATCGAGCACCAGATCGAATCGGCGTTCTCGCGCGAAGTGCGCCTGGAATCGGGCGGCGCAATCGTGTTCGACAAGACCGAAGCCCTGGTCACCATCGACGTGAACTCGGCGCGCGCCACCAAGGGCGCCGACATCGAGGAGACCGCGCTCAACACCAATCTGGAAGCCGCGGAAGAAATCGCGCGCCAATTGCGCCTGCGCGACCTCGGCGGTCTGATCGTCATCGACTTCATCGACATGACACCCGAGCGCAGCCGGCGCGATGTGGAAAACCGCGTGTTCGAGGCGCTGAAGGTGGACCGCGCCCGCACTCAGGTCGGCCGCATCTCGCGTTTCGGGCTGCTGGAGATGTCGCGCCAGCGCCTGCGTCCTTCGCTCGGTGAATCCTCCAGCCTCATTTGTCCGCGTTGTCTCGGCACCGGTCATATTCGTGGCGTGCAATCCTCGGGGCTTTCGATCCTGCGCATGATCCAGGAAGAGGCCATGAAGGAAAACACCGCGGCGGTGCATGTGCACCTGCCGATGGAGACGGCCACATACCTGCTCAACGAGAAGCGCATGGAGATCACCGCGGTTGAGTCGCGCGTCGGCACACCGATCATGATCATCCCGACCTCGGAACTGGAAACGCCGCACTATCACATCCGCCGCCTGCGTATCGACGAATACGAAGCCGAGGCCGATGTGCCGAGCTACGAGATCGACATCGTCGAGAAGGAAGAAGACGACGAGAGGAAACCCGCCCAACCCGCTCCCACTGCCGCTGAGGCGGAAAAGCCGGTGATTGGACCGCTCACCCATGCCGCGGCAGCGCCCATGGCGACGCCACCGAAGGCCGCGCACGGCGGTGGCGGCATCCTCAAGAAGATCATTACCGGCCTGTTTGGCAAGAAAGAAGAGGAAAAGAAACCGCCGGTCCCGGAAAGCCGCCCGGCGCGCCAGCATCAGCCACAACATCGCGCCCATGGCGGCGGTCACGGTGGACAACGGCCGCATCACCGCCCGCATCAGCAGCAGCGGCACGAACGTCCGTCGCAACCCGAACGCCAGGGCGGCGGTCAGGATCGCAACCGTCCGCGTCCGCCCCAGCCGCCGCAGGCTGCCGGCGTCCCCAATAATGGCCCGAATGTTGAAGGTGGCCAACCGCAACGCGATCGCCCTGCAGGTAGCGGTGGACGGCGTCGGCGACGTGGTCGCGGCCGCGGCCGCGGTCAGGAAGGTCGTCCGCCGCAGGATAGGCAGGATGTCAGTTCACGCAGCAGCACCACCGACATGAATGCGGAAACGCAAAAACCGGTGCGCGATGAAGCACAAAGACCGGTACGTGAAAATTATCCTCCGCAGCAGGAACAACAGGCTCCGCCCGTCACCGCGCCCGCCAGCATGCCGGAGCCGTCTCACGGTGACTCGCCGTCGGCCTCTTCCTGGGAACAACCGATGGAGCATCACGAGGCCTGGAACCCGGCGCCCGCCGACGCCACGCCGCACGAAGATACACGCGGCAACATCAAAAGCGAACCGGCGTCCAAACCGGAACTGATGCAGGTGGAAACCCATCCCGACACGGACAACGGGAACAAGTAGGAAACAGGCTGTCAAAATAGAAGGCCCGCGCAAGCGGGCCTTTTTTATTTGGGTATTTGGAATCCCTTATTGAAACACAGTGGGAATGGCTCTTTTCGACCAAAAGCAGAGGTTCGTGCTTTACCAAAACCGTGGTACGCCCCCCCTTATGCCAAGGCATGATCTATCTATGCAGTAACTGTGATCTGGCCCCAGTTTCTTGTACTTCTATCTGCGGTACACTCGCATCCGCATGACAGCTAAAACAACTCGGAGGGCAGGGGAATTCCTCTCTAAGAGGCGGAAAGTGCCGCGCGACACTACGCAGCGTAATTCCAAGTTGTTTTCACGGTTTACCGTTGTGGACCTGTTCGCTGGCGCCGGCGGAATATCTGAGGGCTTTCGGCAAGCAGGTTTCTCAGTGATCGCCGGGTCTGACAACGATCCGGATGCTGCCGCGACATATGCTCTTAACTTTCCCGAGGCACGTGTCATCACTGGGGACATTCGCGTCGAGAAGATTAAAGAGCAAATCTTGGACGCAGCTAGATCGGCTAGTGTTCTCGTCGGGGGGCCACCATGCCAGGCATTTTCGCAAGTCCGCAACCATACCCGAATGATTAAGGATCCGCGCAACGCTCTTTACCGTGAGTTCGTCGATGTTCTCCGGCGCACGCTGCCCATGGCCTTTGTGATGGAAAACGTTACAGGCATGGATCAAATGGGCATGCGCGAGCAGATAGCCAGTGACCTTGAACTGGACGGTGAATACAGCGTCCTCTCTCAAGTTGTTGATGCCGCCGATTTCGGCGTTCCTCAGACTCGTAAGCGGCTCATTTTTATAGGAGTCCGCACTGCATTCGGGATGACACCGCCAAAGCTCGAAGGGACAGGAGCGACCGAGTCGGCGGCGCTGATTCGCTTCAAGGGCTCGCGGCGCCCCCGATATCAAGTGGTTATTCAAGAGCACATTTTTAGCATGCGGGTCGGCGAGGCACTTTCAGATCTGGAGAACATGAAGGTTGTCACTGCGGCCGATGCAATTTCCGACCTAGCGGGGCTGACCGTAGGGAACCGAAACGACGAAATACCCTATATCGAACTACCCAAGCCTGAAAGCGCGTACCAGCGAGCAATGCGCGTCGGTGCCGGTAAAATTCTAACCAACGTTCAGGTGCCACGAATCAATCCTGACACGAAACTTCGACTTGGCGGCATCCCGCAGGGTGGCAACCACCGAGATCTTCGCAAAGATCTTCTCGAACGGTACATCACTGGCCATAGATGGGGACAAGACAATGGAACGGGTCTCTTGTCGCGACGACACTTCTACGCTTATCGCCGACTCCATCCCAAGATTTGGGCGTGGACACTAAACACGAAGGGAGATTCGGTCTATCACTACAGTCAGCCGCGCGCACTGTCCGTGCGCGAGTTTGCACGGCTTCAGTCGTTTCCCGACCGCTTTATTTTCACAACTGATCCGAGACGCGGCATGATCGAAGGACGGCACGATGGCGGTCCTGCACATTCTCGGTATCGCCAAGCTGGAAACGCAGTGCCACCACTGCTTGCTCAGGCGATCGCACAAAGCTTGCTTGTTGAATTGTTTGCGGCACGCGAACGCGGAATGAGCCGTGCAAAGACGGGCTGACTAGAGTGACCACGACAAAAAACGAAAAATCCGTCACATTCGTCAAGGCGGCGTTCGGCGCCAAGAATCGTAATCGGCTCATCGACTCGTATTTGTCCTCACAAAAAGATAGTGACATCACAGTATCTTTGGCGTGGACGCATGTGTACCGGCTGCTCCTCTGGGCTGACCAGACGACCGGCCTGGCCCATTGCTACGAGAGCGATAAGTGCCAGCCTGGGAAGAATTGGTACTCGCGTTCTCTTGCCTTTCACGATTGGGTTTCGACTGCACTAAAGACATCGCCTGCCACGCTTGCCGAAGATATTGATTGGCTTTTCCGGAAGGCAACAGCGGATTTGGCAATGGAAGTAATGCACAGAGCAGCCAAGGTGGCTGTCACGGCAGAAAAACAGAGGCAACCTTATGAGGCCAAACACTTCCCGAAGCCGGGCGAAGATCCCGAGCTAGTTTCAATCGTAAGGGAAGTCCTCGGGGGATGCATCAGCGAGGAACCATCGCCAGAAAAGTGGCAGCTTCTTGTGCAACGTATCCGGCAGTACCTTTCGCTTGAGAATAAGCGCAAGAATCTTGTCGGCGAGGGATTCGAGGACGTCCTATCTCACGTTATCCAACGCACATGTCGGGCCCCTTCTCTTGAGGTGCACACCCGCCGCCTTCTTCACGAGATTCCAGGTTTCAATCGTGCAAGACGTGGTGAAAAGCCGAACAAAGTCGACATTGCAGTTATTCGCCCAAACATGCGAACGTTAGTGACCGCGAAGTGGAGCGTGCGGGCTGATCGAGAGAAGCAATTTCCCGCGGAGTTCAGTGAATATGTGACCGCGGAATCCGACGGCAAACCGTTCGAGTACGTATTCGTAACCAACGAATTTGACCCTGCACGACTTATGCGGGCGTGCGACAAGTTAGCCGTCAACGCACCGATGTTTACTCATGTGGTGCACATTAGCACCGATGCAATCAAGGCGACGTACGGTTCAGCTCAAGAAGAATCGATGCGCCAAGTAATAGAGCACATCGACAATGGCCGACTAATCAGCTTAGAAAGGTGGCTTACGATTCTCGGCGCGTGAATGTTGGCATCAGGCAAACAGGAGCAGCCATCGCGGCGCAAAGTCAGTCATTTTGGGTTGGAGCTGTTGCGACCTGTATGGCGACCAAAGACGTCCGACCAGCTGCAAGTTATTCGCCGCCGAATGGAGCGGCTCTCTATCGCGCTTGAACGCGAATATGGGACGCCCGATCTGGGCAACCTCGCAGACCCTTTGGACGAGGCAGTTTACATCATCACAACGTACCAGACTGACCTTGAACGCGCGGCAAAAGTATGGGCGAACCTTAAGGCGCGATTCCCGAGCTGGGAGCAAGTGCTCGACGCATCAGTCGCTGATCTTCAGCGCTTGTTAAAACCTGGTGGCTTCCACCGCATCAGAGCGAAGTTGATCCGGCGCTTGCTTTGGGCCGTTCGATCTCGCTGGGGTGAGCTTTCCTTGAATGCGCTCGGAAATATGACTAGCAAAGCTGCGGAGGCTGAACTTAGAGCGCTTCCAGGACTAGACATCAAGGGTGCTCGCTGCGTCCTTATGTATTCGCTGAGGCGGGCCGTATTACCAATCGATTCGAATGCGTTCCGTTTCATGCAGCGTTATGGAGTCATTGCGTCTAACGCGCGTTACAGACGATTAGCCACCCACGACGAGATACAGGAGTTAGTTGCACCCTCGCAACGATACTGTCTTCATGTGAACCTTGTCGCGCATGGACAGAGTACATGCATGCCTCGGAACCCTAAATGCTGTTCATGTCCTGTTCAACGTACTTGCGCGAAGGCTCACCAAAGACTAAAAACGGGCAAGGGATAATGGAGGTTAAAGGGTTAAAGGGGACATTACCCTTATTCATCTGGGTATTTGGAATCCTTGGAGTCCAGCTTGAAAAGTCTAGTAATGCTTCCCCGGCCCTCCTCTTCATTATTGAAACACAGTAGGAATGGCTCTTTTCGACCCAAAGTAGGCATTCAAGAAACCGTCTGGTTTCGCCACGTTAGGCCAAGATTGTGCGTGCACCCACGATATTCTTCAGTCCAAAGACTTTAGAAACTCCACTGCCTCGGCGACCTCGGAAATGACACGGCATCCGTACCGTTTGTCGAGCGCGATATTTTTTGCTGTAACCATCGCGCGTAGCGGCCGCTCGGTAAGAAACGCGTCGCAATAACCCAATGCCGCCGAAGCATGACGGAAGTCGAAGAAGTCATTGGCTTCCAACTGCTGCGACTTGTTCCATCGGACGAATGCATGCAGGCAGGTGTTGATGTGTAAGGTACGCAGTGCGTCCTTGGTAGCGTCCTTCTTGAATGCTGCGATCAGAAGGTTCTTCCATTGCTGCTCCTGGACTCGCCATTCGGCGCTGCCTCGGTTCATTGAGGAGCCGACTGCCTTTCTCGACATCTCGCCAACTATGTCCGCAGCCCTTCCGGCAAACAGATCGATTGCGCCTTGAATTTCCAACGAGTAGGTGTGTTCGAAGCTACGCAATTCGGCTGTATGCTCGGCGTTGCCGTTGTTCAAGCGCGCGGCAAGCGATTCGAAACTCACCAGATCAGCAGGCATTGCCTCGCCGATACGTTCCACCATCTCGGACAGAGGAATGACCCACATATGGTCGAAGAACGCTTTTTGCATTGCAAGTTCTGTCTCCCTGTCAAACTCGGTACACGAGGGATGAACATATCCCAATACGTAACTCAGCTTCGACCACACCAGATGATCGAGCGGGTAAACGCTGTCAGGATTCGCAATTGAGTGGATGAAGTGCGCCAATTCCGTGCCCACTCTTAGCTCGAAAGGAATGATCGTGACACCTTGGCTTAGTTCATCGATAAGGTCTGCAGTGGCCTTCCGTGTGCGTGAATCCCTATGCTTGAAGACTTCGACGAATGTGCTGTCGCTGATTGGACAGATTGCTTTTCCACCTGCTACGAGTTTGCGTAGCAGGTGGAGTAATTCGATCTCCTGAGCAGCCGTACGCAGTCCCGCTGCAACGTCACGCAGAATGATCCAGAACTTCAAGTCGAGGTAGATCGCCTGTTTCTGTTCGAGTGACTGAGCAAGTTCGAGCTGGCGGCGGCGCACATGTTCGTCGATGGATACGTCCGGTGAAGCGCGGTGTTGATCTATGCTCTTGGGCATAAAGGAGCAAACTTGGGTCAGATCACAGATTTGGCGAATATTAGAGATAACCGTGATCTGACCCAATTGTTTCACTCAGTGAAGTTGGCCAAAGCATCTGGCGGTGCACCTGCCTTTTCATTCCACAACTTAATGACCCGTAGAGCGGCATTATAAGACCTTGCAGCGTCGCGCTCGTCGACACTCTCCACCAACGAAGGCTCAATACGGTTCGGTTGTTTCATAAAATCAATTGTTGTCATAAAACCGCCGCCATCTAGCCTTCGTGTTTCGACGGGTGGCATATACGCTTTCGCCGCGGCTTCGCTAAACTTGTAGTGCACCAGCTTGTTGCGAAGACGAAACAGTTCCTTGACCTCTCTAAGTGGCGACTCGTGTGCAGACAGGTCGGTGGACCACTGTTCATTGAATAGCAGTTGTATCTTGGAGTCGACAGACATTGATCGATCTTTCTTCTGAAATTCGTCCAATTTCTCACTGCTTAACGAATTCTCAGCCATTTCATTCGCGAACGCTTCAAGGCAAAGCGACGCAAACATTATGGCAAGAAGCGAGTCCTTGAACTTTGCCTCTCTCTCAGAAACGACTGCGGCATTTTTTGCATGATCCGATGCTTGCCTTAAATAATAGATAACCAACGATACATGGAAGTATCTTATTGCTTCAGAACCATCTAGTTTGGCGGAAAATACAGTGGGCATAGTAGTTATTGCCTAACGATGCTTAAACGACCCATTGACCGATTTTAACGGTAGCTTGCCACACCCGTAACAGCCCTTTGGGCTCTGGCAGGGGTCCTAGTCACGGAGATAAACTGCAACCTTCCGTATAACATACGCCGTATGTCGATAGGCTGTATAACATGAATAAGCAGACGCGGTCGATCTGATGTCCACTCTTGGTCAATAGCGGTCCCTGCTTCCATTCCCCGGCTGCCTTCAACAACGGATTCCGGATATCCTATTTATCGGCGTTACAGGCGTCGTGTGCGCCGGATGTCCCTGAGCAGGCCGCGCGCGGCGTCTTCGATCATGTCCAGCACGCGATCGAAGCCGCTCGGCCCGCCGAAATAGGGATCGGGCACTTCTTCCTCCGGCCGGTCAGCGGCAAACTCCATGAACAAGCGGATGCGCGTTGCATGGCCCGGCGGGCAGATGTCGATCAGATTTTCGAAATTCTCGCGGTCCATGGCCAGGACATAATCGAATCTCTCGATGTCCGCGGCGATGGCCTTGCGCCCGCTCAGGCCGCTGATGTCGATGCCGCGGCGCGCACAGGCTTCCTGGGCGCGCTCATCCGGGGGCTCGCCAATGTGATAGGCATGGGTGCCGGCAGAATCGATCTCGAAGAGATGCTCCAGTTTTTCATCCTGGACCAGCTTACGGAAAACCCCCTCCGCCGTCGGCGAGCGGCAGATGTTACCGAGGCATACGAATAGAACTTTCACCATATAAATTATAATTTCACAGGATTTACAGGATTACTTGAAAAAGTATTTTAGGGAAACTCTGATTAAGTCCCCCTCCCCCTTGAGGGGGGGAGGGTTGGGGTGGGGGTGCATAAGCGCAAATCCTTGATGCTGCTCACCCCCATCCTGTCCTTCCCCCTTCGAGGGGGAAGGGACGTTCTTTTTTGGCGCTTGTCCAAAGGTTCCTTAGCTTTAATCCTGTTAATCCTGTCTATTTACTATTAAAAAATTTTCGCACGCGCTCAAGGTCTTCCGGCGTGTCCACGCCGGCCTCGGGCATCTCACGCGCCTCGTGCACGACAATGCGTTCTCCATGCCATAACACGCGTAACTGCTCCAGTTGCTCCGCCTCCTCCGGCGGGCAAGGCGGCCATGAAGCGTAGCGGCGCACGAAACCGGCGCGGTAGGCGTAGAGGCCGATGTGACGGTATGCCTGGATCGCCACGCCACTTTGCCTGGCCATGACTTCACGTGGCCAGGGAATCGCCGCGCGGCTGAAATAGAGCGCGTACCCCTCGGCGTCGCACACGACCTTGACCACGTTGGGATTCACGAGCGATTCGCGGTCACGTATCGCATGACAGGCGGTAGCTACCATCGCGTCCTTGCGCGCGGCAAGTTTGCCCGCCACTTCACGGATCAGTTCGGGCGGCATCAGCGGCTC
>JGI1358J11329_10004525_pt1 | contig 9980 bp, 11 predicted proteins | sample Subgroupgradi54m_FD_11329 | JGI IMG/M metagenome (IMG submission 11329)
AGAGGGCAAACTTAATAATTTTGGTGTATACTAAAAAATATGGATGGGGAAAATCTTGCAAGTCAAAGAGTAGTTTCTTTTAAATATGCTTTTGAAGGACTTGTATCTGCGTTAAAAGAAGAGCCTAATTTAAAATTTCATTTTCTTGCCGGAATAATTGTAATTATCATCTCGTTTCTGCTAAAAGTCTCAAAAAATGACTGGATCATAATTATTTTTCTGATAGGTCTTGTTATTTCTGTTGAACTTACCAATACCGCAATTGAGGCCGTTGTTGATGGTTTTACTCAAACAAAACACCCCGGTGCAAAATTGGCAAAAGATATTTCAGCCGGAGCAGTATTGGTTGCAGCTCTAACATCTGCCATAATTGGAGTAATGATCTTTCTACCCTACCTTTCCCATGGATAACACTTCACTTTTTTTTCTTATCTTTAACCTGCACAATCAATCCNNCATACTGGATGATCTGATGATCTTTGGAGCAAGATATCTAATATTNTTTGCCTTTTTATTATTTTTTATTTTGGCTTTCAAAGGCAGGGNTAAAGAGAAAAAAGCCTTTCTCCTGGTAATCTTNACTTTACCAATAGTTGTTTTAATTATCATGGGAATCCATATGTTCGTTGTTGAACCAAGACCCTTTGTGACTTATCACTTAACTCCTCTTTACCCCTATAATCCTGATGCATCATTTCCATCACGGCATGCATCCTTTATGGCGGTTATTGCCGGTGCTTATATCTACTTTAAATCTAAATGGTCAGCCCTTTTTCTTATCTTTATGCTTTGGGTAGGAATATCAAGAATTTATGTAGGAATCCATTATCCCCTCGATATTTTAGGAGGATTTATAGTGGGAATTATATCTCTAATAATTTCGGTACAACTGGTTAAATTCTTAAAAACTAAGTTTTTGTTATGAAAAATCTTAGCTAATTTTAGCTTTTTTTGTCAATCTTTGCAGAGCCAGGATATATGCAGCCATACGCAGATTTACTTTTTTCTCCTTGTGAATTTTCCAAATTTCATCAAATGCCTTAACCATTTTTTCTTTTAATTTTTCATTTACCTTTTCCAAACTCCATTTTTCTTTATGCATATTTTGATACCATTCAAAATATGAAACAGTCACTCCTCCAGAATTTGCCAACACATCCGGCACTACCATTATCCCTTTTCTGTTTAAAATCTCATCTGCTTCAACAGTAGTTGGACCATTAGCCATCTCAAAAACGATTTTGGCTCTTATTTTATCTGCATTTTCTTTTGTGATAACATTTTCCAAAGCAGCGGGAATCAAAATATCCACATCTAATTCCAGAAGTTGCTCATTGGTAATTACCCCATCATTTTTAGGTGCTAAATCACAAACAGAACCAATACAATAACAGCCTGCCAACTTACCTTTTTCTAACCTGCAAGCTCTTACTAACTCTATATTAAAACCCATTTCTTTAGAATCATAAATCCCACCTTTAATATCAGAAACTGCCACAATTTTGTAGCCGTTACTGCACAAAATTGTTGCAATATTGGAACCTACATTTCCAAACCCTTGAATTGCCACAGTTAAAGGCTTTTTAAAATTTAGCTTTTTAATTAACTCCTCTAAAACAAAAAATCCGCCTAAGCCTGTTGCTTCCTCTCTTCCCAGTGAGCCTCCATTCTTTATAGATTTACCAGTAACAACAGCTTTTGATTTGTCTTTAGTTATTTTTGCATATTCATCTTCTACCCAATCTAAAATTTGTGAGTTTGTATTTACATCAGGAGCAGGTACGTCAACTAACGGACCAATATTTGGAGCAAGAGATTTGGCAAATTGCCTGGTTAATTTTTCCAGCTCACTTACATCTAAACTTTTAGGATCAAGTTCAATTCCACCTTTTCCCCCACCAAATGGAACATCTGCAATTGCGTTTTTAATCATCATCCAAAAAGATAAAGATTTTACCTCATCCATATCCACCTGAGGATGAAAACGTAGCCCGCCTTTATATGGACCTAACCAATTATTATACTGGACCCTGTACCCTTTAAAAACTTCAGTTTTCCCGTTATTTCTTTTAAGCGGTAAACTTAGCTCAATAATCCTTTCAGGGTTGCTTAGTGAATCAAGAATAGATTTATCCAAATTTATTATTTTGGCTGCAGATTTTAATCGTGTTAGCGCACCATCAAAAATATTCATCGTAAAATCCTATCAAATTTTTCAGTATTTTTAAATGGTCCGATAACCTGCAAATTAAACTTATCTTTGACAAAAAGGTCTTTTGCAACATTTTGTATATCCTCCACACTTACTGCATCTATTTTTTGTAAATATTCATCAAATGTTTCTATTTTTCTATTTAACACAAAATTAGTTCCAAAGTATTCTGCCAAAAAATTAGTTGACTCAGACCATATAGCCACTCCACCTCTTAAGATTTCCTTAGCTTTTTTTAACTCATCTTCTGTTACTTTTTCTTGAGCTGTTCTTTCCAATTCTGCCTTAATAACCTCTAAACCCTCATAAACTTTTTCTAGCTTTAACCCGGCAAAAGCGCTAAAAGCTCCTGTATCTTTATAATGGCCTGAAGAAGCACTAATATGATAAGCAAACCCCCTTCTTTCTCTAACTTGAATAAAAAGTCTGGAGGACATTCCTGACCCTAAAATTGTTGCCAAAATTATTGCAGGATATCTTCTTTTATCAAAACGGTCATATCCTTCCACCCCCAAAATAATATTTGCCTGATCGGTTTTCTTATAAAAAACATTGACCCTGGGTTTTGTCTGTTTAATTCTTTTAAATGGTTTAAATTTATACTGTGAGTTAGTAGGTAAATCCAAAAAATAGTTCCGGGCTTTTTCTTCAATATCTTTTGGTAACTTGCCTACATACACTAAAGCCATATTTTTGGGAGAATATAAAGAGTCCATATATTTAACAAAATCATCTCTATTTAATGAAGTAATAATTTCTTCATCTCCTCCAATATCCCAGCCCAAAGGCTGATCTCCAAATTGCAAAGCCTCATACAGATTCCAAATATATCTGCTTGGATTATCTCTGTACATTCTTAACTCTTCTACAATCACCCCTTTTTCCCTATCTATTTCCTCCTCAGATAAAAGGGATTCTTTAATCATCGAGGATAGAATATCTGAGGATAAAGAAATATGTTTTGAGGCAGACTTAATCCAATAATATGTTACTTCTTTATCTGTAGCAGCATTATTGATTGCTCCGATACCATCAACCATAGTTGCAATTTGTTCAGCAGTTGGATATTTTCTGGAACCTTTAAAAAACATGTGCTCTAGGAAATGTGATATGCCGTTGATTTTTCTGCTCTCATATCTTGACCCTGCTCCAACTGCCACCAGGGTTGTGATTGAATCCAAATGTGGCATATCCACAGTTATTAATGTCAGGCCATTCTTTAAAGTAGTAATTTTATGCATAGTTTTTAATCTTCTTTAACATTTCATCAACTGTTTGTTCAATTGTTAAATTTGAATTATCTATCACCAATGCATCGTCAGGAACTCTCAGCGGGGAAGCCTCCCTTGTCGTATCCTGGTTATCTCTTTCTTGCATGTCCTTTAAAACATCCTCATATTTAATATTCGGATCCTTTTCCACCAATTGTTTATATCTTCTATTTGCCCTCTCCTCAACTGATGCAGTTAAAAAGAATTTAAATTGGGCATCAGGAAAAATTTCTGATCCAATATCCCTTCCTCCCATGACAATTTTACCCTTATCTCCAATATTTCTCTGAAAAGTCTTCATAATTTCCCGCACTTTTGGTATGGCTGCAACAATTGGAACAAGTTTTGAAATCTCAGGAGTATGAAGTTTATCAGTTAAATCTTCTCCATCTAAAAACATTTTCCACGCCCCATTATTTTCAAATTTTACATCTAAAGTATTATAAATATGTAAGATTTTTTCCAAATCTTGGGGGTCAACATTCTCTCTAAGCATCTGAAAACAACCTGCTCTATAAATCATTCCTGTATCTATATAATTGTATCCCAATTTTTGAGCCAATAAAAATCCGACGCTATTTTTGCCGGAAGAAGTTGGTCCATCTATTGTTACTATATCATCCACAATCATTAAGTTTACCACATTACCTATCCATTTTTGGAGTATAATATTTTTTCCCTTTTAATTTCTCAGGAAGTAAATCTTCTTTTGTATATTTATCATACCCCTCACCATACCCTAACTCCTCCATAAGCTTAGTCGGAGCATTACGGATATTCATAGGAATTGGTAAATTGCCATACTTTTTAACATCTTCTAAGGCTTTAAAATAAGCATCATAACCTGATCTGTCTTTTTTAGCAGACGTTAGATAAACAACCCCATGTGCTAAATTAATTTGACATTCCGGATATCCAATTGTCTCACAAGTCCTGAAAACTTCATTTGCTACAACTAATGCAGTTGGTTGAGCCTGACCAATATCTTCTGAAGCAAATATTACCATTCTTCTTGCAATAAATAACGGATCTTCACCTGCTGAAACCATCCGGGCCAGATAATAAAGTGCACTGTCTACATTTGAAGCCCGCATAGATTTTATAAAAGCCGAGATTGTGTTGTAATGTTCCTCTCCATCTTTGTCATACATTAAGGCCTTTTTTTGAAAAGCTTCTTCAACAGTCTTTATTTTAATATTTTTATCTAATCCAGCTGCAATCTCTAAAGTATTTAGCAAAATTCTTCCATCACCTACGGAAACCTCCATTAAAAGCGTTACTGCTTTTTTATCAATTTTTATTTTTAACTCTTTACAACCTCTTTTAATAATCTCTAACAAATCCTCACTTGATAAAGACTCAAGCACTAAAACTCTAGTTCTCGAAAGAAGCGGCCCAATTATTTCAAATGAGGGATTTTCTGTAGTTGCTCCTATCAAAATAATCTGACCTGTTTCCACCAGAGGTAAAAAAGCATCTTGTTGGGCTTTGTTAAATCTATGTATTTCGTCTATGAAAACTACAGGCGGAGGAAACAGCGCATTTTGTCTTTGAGTTTTTACCCCCTCAATTATTTTTTTAACTTCGGCAATCCCGGTATTAACTGCGGAGAATTCTAAAAATTCTGATTCTGTTTCTTTAGCAATAATCCTTGCTAGAGTTGTTTTACCTACTCCTGGAGGCCCCCAAAGAATCATTGAGAAGATTTTTTTATTCTTGAGAGACTGAAGTAATAACTTATTTTCTGAAAGTAAATGTCTTTGTCCTACAAATTCTTTTAAAGTTTTCGGACGCATCCTATCTGCAAGTGGAATCATATTAATTTAATATATCCGAATTTTTTGCGAAGGTCAATATTACTTAATCCGTGGGCCTTCTGGGGTATCTTCAACTTCATACCCTAATTTTTTAATTTCTTTTCTTAATTTGTCAGAATTTTTAAAATCTCCAGAGGATCTCACATGTTCTCTTTTTTCTACAAGTTTTTTAATTTCATCAGGAACTTCTATCGGTTTTCCAACGTAGTCCTCGAGTCCAAGTCCTAATATTTTATCCATCTCTAAAATTGTGCGGGCCTTACTAGCTGTTGGATAATCTGATCTGATTAGATCATGTAACACCCCAACCGCTTGTGGCATATTCAGGTCATTATTAGCAACCTCCAGGAATCTCTGCCAAAATTGTCCGACATCGAGATTAGATTGTCCTGACGGGCCGTTTTCTGTCTCCCAACCTCTAATTTCTTCTCTTAAATTATTCAAAGCATTTTGAGCAGCCTGCAAAGATTCCCAGGTAAAATTTAGCTTATCTCTATAATGAGCGGTTAAATAAAGATATCTTAAAACCAGCGGATCTATTCCTTTTTCTTCTAAATCTCTTAATGTATAAAAGTTTTTTAAAGACTTACTCATCTTCTTATTATCAACTAAAATATGCTCCCCATGTAAAAAATAATTTACAAATGGTTTTCCGGTTTTCCCTTGCGATTGAGCAATTTCATTTTCGTGATGAGGAAACATTAAATCTATTCCTCCTGCATGAATATCAAAAGTATCTCCCAAATATTCCTGACTCATTACAGAACATTCAATATGCCAGCCTGGGATTCCCCATCCCCAAGGAGAATCCCAACCTACTTCATCTTTTTCTGCTGATTTCCAAAGAGCAAAATCTTGTATATTATCTTTAGAATATTCATCTGATGAGCGAAGCTCTCTCGCTTCACGAGATAGAATCCTGGTACCNGTTTTAAGTTTTCTTTTTTCTACCNNAGACAGCTTGCCATAATCTTTAAACTTAGAAATATCAAAATATACAGATCCATCACTCTCTTCATATGCCAGGCCTTTATCTATTAGAACTTCAATATATTTAATCATCTTACTCACATGTTCGGTAGCTTTTGGAGCAACATTTACAGCTAATATATTCAATTTATTAATATCTTCCAGAAAATATTTTGTATATTCATCAGCAAGATCTTTTATACTAATATTTCTTTCTTTCGCTCTTTTTATTATCTTGTCATCAATATCTGTGATATTTTGTACTGCTTTCACTTCAAACCCATTAATCTGTAGAACTCTTCTTAAAATATCTGAAAAAATAAAGGTTCTTAAGTTACCTATATGCATATAGTCATAAACAGTTGGACCACAAGTATACATCCCAACATACGGTGGATTAAGAGGCTTAAATTCTTCTATTTTTTGGGAAAGAGTATTATATATTTTTAGCATTACCCTCCAACTCCTCCTTTGCGTTCAGGTTTACCTGCAAAAGCCAAAGCCGGGTTAACAGGCTGCTTTTTTTTCTCTTCTTTTTTCATTTCTATAACTTGGGTTTCCTGTTTTTGATCCTGTAATCTTTGCATCTCTTTTTGTTTTAATTCTTCCCTAACTCTTCTTTGGCTGTCATCTGTATCTTTATAAAACTGGATTACCCTTCTTGCCTCTGCTATCTTTGTCTGATCTTCCTGCTGTTTTTGCTGAACTTGTGCAGGAGTTGGTGTACTGACAATTACAGATTGTACCCCCTGTTCTACCATCGCTCCTACTGCATCTTTGGTATCTTCCAATACTTCATTTGCGGTCTCTTTTATCTCTTCTGAAAATTGTTGTCCGCCACTTATCCCATCAGCCATAATTTAATATTCATTCCTTCCCTCTAAAGCTCTGGAAAGAGTAGTTTCATCAGCATACTCTATATCTCCTCCCACAGGCAACCCTCTGGCAATCCTTGTTATCTTAACACCCAAAGGTGAAATCAACCTTTGAATATACATAGCTGTTGCTTCTCCTTCCATAGTTGGATTTGTTGCTAAAATAATCTCTTTAATAGTTCCATTTTTCAATCTTGGCAAAATTTCCCTAATATGAATTTCATCTGGACCAATATTTTCCAGAGGAGAGATTACTCCGTGTAACACATGATAAAAACCTTTAAAATTTGCTTTTTCCAAAGCTAATACATCTAAAGGGTTTTCTACAACCATTACAATCTCCTGATCTCTTGAAAAATCTGAACATATATTACAAAGATCTTGCTCTCCAATATTAAAACAAATGGAACAAAGGATTGTTTTTTCTTTCATCTCCAAAGCTGCATTTGCCAGCATTTGTGATTGTTCAACTGGAGCATGAAGCAAATAAAAAGTTAATCTCTGAGCAGTTTTTGGTCCAATCCCAGGAAGTCTCTCAAAGCTTTCGATTAAATTTTGGATACTCTTTGGAATCTGCGCCATTGTTTGGCAAATTGTATCACATGCCAGGGATTCCCAACCCGCCCATCATAGGTTTCATCTCATCTGCTGCTACTTTTTGAGATTGCTTTAGCGCTTCATTAACAGCCTCTGTAATTTTTTCAAAATTAGAATCTCCGGAGATTGAAACCACTTTTTGGTCTGCAGTCATCACTACAATCACACCTTTATGTTCTACAGTAATTTTAATTCCTGCTAACTTTTTTTGTACTTCCATTGCCTGATCTCTCATTTTCTTAAGATCTCCAAGCTGTTTTAAATTGTCCATGAAACCCATGATTAGTTTTTGGTTCAGAGTTCGTAGTTCATAGTTTTTTATTTTCTATGAACTAATAACTATTAACTCATTACTCCTTTCGCTGATTCTACCACATTTTTTAGTAATGAAACAACAGTTAATGGCCCTATTCCTCCTATAGTTGGGCAATATAATTTTGCAATTTTAGAAACATCTTCTTCGTTAAGATCTCCATATGTTTTTTCCTCTCCATTAATAATTTCTTTACCTGCTCCCACCCCAATCACATATGCACCTTTTTTAAGATTATTTTTATTAACTATATGCTTGACTCCAGTTGCAGAAATTACTACATCACCACTTCTGATTTTTGTAGTTTTATCTTTTGTTTCTTTGATAATAGATTCAATGTTAAATCCCTTATCTTGTAAAAGCTTTGTCACAGGACCCCCGGCTGCTTTACCTTTTCCCAAAATAACAATCTTTTTGCCTTTTAAAAAGTCGTCTGTTTTTTTAAATCCTTCTATTAAAGCAAAAGCTGTCAGCATTTCCCAAATCCCCAAAGCAGTTGCTCCTATAAACGGGGAATCAGACAAAAATCCATCAACGTCTTTTTCTATTTTAATGCTTTTTTCAAATTTTTCAAAATCCCATTCATCAAAGGTTGGGTACTGAACAATTATTCCATTAACAGAAGTCTCCTGATTTAATCTTTTAATTTTTCTTAAACACTTGTCAGATTCATCTTTTGTGAATTCATAAACTTTTGCATCAATACCGATTCTTTGGGCTGCTTTTATTTTATTGTTAACATAAATTCTGGAGGCTGGGTTGTTATTTGCCAAAATTATTGCAAGACCGGGGTGTAGATTTTTCTTTTGGATTTCTTTATCTAATTTTTTTAGAATTGCTTCTGCTACGATTTTTCCAGATACTTTCATCTGACTATTGTATACCTGGAACCGGGAATTTGCCAGCAAATTCTTCTACTTCTTTTCTGATAACTTTTAAATTTTTATTTGCCCGAAGTTTTTTCTTTGCATCCTTTAAGAAATCTTTTCTTGCATCTTGCTCTTTTGGTAAATCCAATCCTCTTATTTCCTCCAATGCTCTTTTAATCCAAGTAGCAATTTTTACCATATCTTTTTCTTTCATTCCTCTGGTAGTTAAAGCCGGAGTTCCAAGACGAATACCAGACGGATAAAAAGGAGAAGCTGGTTCTCTTGGTATGGTATTTCTATTAACAGTAATCCCTGCTTCCTCCAGCGCATATTGTGCTTGATATCCTAATCCATAACCATATTTGGTTAAGCTTAAAAGAATTAGATGAGTTTCTGAAACAGTCCCTAATTCTTCTGCCAATACTTTTGCGTTTTTGGCAATTTGGATTCCATATCTTTTAAATGAAGGCATAAGAGCTTCTTCCAAGCTTACAGCAATTGCAGCAGTTTGATGATTATGCGGTCCTCCTTGAAGACCAGGAATTATGGCCCTTTGGATTTTTGCCTTAATTTCCGGATCTTTTTTTAATCCCCTTTCAGTTACTAAAATCATTGCTCCTCTTGGACCTCTTAGCGTTTTATGTGTTGTTGTCATAATAATATCAACGTATGGAACAGGCGACTGATGTACTCCAGCAATGATTAAACCTGTTATATGTGAGCAATCTGCAACCAAAGTTGCACCAACCATATCTGCAATTTTTCTAAATTTTTTGTAGTCTAATTTGTATGGATAAGCTGTAGTTCCAACCCAAATTAATTTTGGCTTATTTTCTCTGGCCAACTTTTCTAACTGATCAAAATCAATTTTCCAATCTTTACCAACTTCGTAATTTACCGCCTTATAAAAAATACTAGAAAATGAAAGTTTCGCTCCATGAGTTAAGTGCCCCCCAGATGATATGGATAGTCCCATTATTACATCTCCTGGTTCACAAACTGCCATGGTTACTGCCATATTTGCAGGAGATCCTGAATATGCCTGGACAAAAGCTAA
>JGI1358J11329_10004528_pt1 | contig 9975 bp, 9 predicted proteins | sample Subgroupgradi54m_FD_11329 | JGI IMG/M metagenome (IMG submission 11329)
CTGCGTTTCAATTTTTCCCGTCCACGGATTTTCCCTGGGAGGCTGATAAAAATGCCCATGAATGCAAAGATTTACATCCTCTGGCATCATTTGCCTTCTTTCCAATGATAGATATTAACCGCGAGCGGAGGAAAATGAAGCGAGATTGAAAAGGGTTTCCCCTGCCACTCAACATTTTCAGCATGCACGCCTCCGCAATTGCCCATACCGCCTCCTCCGTACTCGCGGGCATCGCTATTGAGTACCTCTCGATAAAATCCTAACTTCGGAACTCCAACACGGTAATGGGTTCTCGGAACGGGCGTCATATTGCAGGTTACCAAAAGAAATTCCCGCTTCTCGTGCGACCAACGGATAAAGCTAACCAAACTTGCGGTGGCATCGTAAAAATCTACCCATTCAAAACCGGGCCACTCAAAATCGACTTCATAAAAAGCTTTGTGCTCACGGTATACATGGTTGAGATCTCTTACAAACTGATTAATCTGCTTGTGCGGTGTGTAATCAAGGAAATGCCAATCCAAAGATGAATTTGAATCCCATTCCCGCGTCTGAGCAAAGTCGCTACCCATAAAAAGTAGCTTCTTGCCTGGATGACCATACATAAAACCAAGGAAGAGTCTGAGATTGGCAAATCTCTGCCAGTCATCTCCGGGCATCTTATAAATTAACGATGCTTTGCCGTGAACTACTTCATCGTGAGATAAAGGAAGGACAAAATTTTCGGTAAAAGCGTACAACATGGAGAAGGTCAGCATATTCTGATGATATTTGCGATGAACGGGATCTTTCGAAAAATATTCGAGCGTATCGTGCATCCACCCCATATTCCATTTCATGCTAAACCCGAGCCCGCCGACGTAAGTGGGACGCGAAACACCGGCCCAAGCTGTCGATTCCTCCGCAATTGTTAGAACTCCCGAATGTTTGGCATGGACGACTTCGTTCAGTTTTTTAAGAAAACTGATCGCCTCAAGGTTTTCACGCCCTCCATATTGATTGGGCTCCCACTCACCTTCTTTTCTGGAATAATCCAAATAAAGCATGGACGCGACAGCATCGACTCTGAGACCATCGACATGATATCGGTCGAGCCAAAAGAGCGCGTTGGAAATTAAAAAATTCCTAACTTCATTTCGTCCATAATCAAAAATAAAAGTGTCCCACTCTTTGTGCACCCCTTTTTTCCAACCCTCGTACGCGTAAATTTGTTTTCCGTCAAAATAAGCAAGCCCATGACCATCTTTCGGAAAATGAGACGGCACCCAGTCCAAAATCACGCCGATATTGTTTTGATGACAATAATCCACGAAATACATAAAGTCTTCTGGTTTGCCGAAACGACTCGTCGGAGCATAATAACCTGTGACTTGGTAACCCCAAGATTGATCCAAAGGATGTTCCATAATCGGGAGAAGTTCGATGTGCGTGTAACCCATCGATTTGACATAATCAACAAGTTGATGAGCCAGTTCCCGATAACTCAAAAACGTAACGCCAGCCGGCCCTCCTCCCCGCCTCCACGACCCAAGGTGTACTTCATAAATGGAAATGGGAGCGGAAAAAGCATTCCGGTCTTTGCGTTTTTCAAGCCACTCGGCATCATGCCATTGATATTGATTAAGCGATGCCACAACAGAAGCAGTGCGCGGTCTTAACTCTGCCTGAAAAGCGTAGGGGTCTGCTTTAATGCGGACTTCATTGTCCACCCAAGACCTAATGGCATACTTATAAACTTCTCCTTCTTTAAGGCCCGGGATAAAAAGCCCCCAGACTCCTGAGGAGCCAATTTTGGTAAGTGGATGAGCGCCCATCTGCCAATGATTGAAATTGCCAACGACACTCACACTTTTTGCGTTTGGTGCCCAAACAGCGAAATGTACACCAGAAAATTGCTGGAATTTCCTGAGATGCGCCCCGAATTTTTCATAACTTCCAAAATGATTTCCTTCGCCGATTAAATAAAGATCGTAATCGGTAATCTCGGTGGCCAACTCGTAAGGATCTTCAGTCTCGGATGAATAACCTGTTCCATCGATGAAACCAATCTTATAGGGAAATGTGCTGTTCGTGTCCTTGAAGATCGTTTGAAAAAATCCTCCTTCATGGATTTTTTTCATCTGCTTTTTCCTCAGCTTCTTTCCATCGATTTTAACCCAAGCCTCTTTTGCTCGAGGGAGAAAAGCATTAATCACCATGCATTTTGCTTCTTTAAAAAAATGGGGTCCCAAAATTTCAAAAGGCCTTTCCTCGAGAAAACCGATGACTTTCTCTATTCGCTCCATTGGAAATGACTGGGAAATGATTTTGTTAAATGGGGTTTTCTTTTTTAAGGAAGCTTTTCTTTTAGCCATTGGGATTTCGCTGAGTCGCGACTACCGATTATTATAGCAAATATACCGCCAATTCGCGAATAGCAGGATTGAATAATTCGGTTGACATATTTTCGAATATCAAGTAAAAACCGTTTGAAAATTTGGAGGCTTACTAAACGTGCAAAAACTAAAAACACCTTTGATTTTCGCTGCGATCGTTTTGGGAGCAAGTCTCTTCCTCGCCAAAGCCGGCTTCACGCGAGATCAGGTTATTTCAACAGCGATTTTCCTCGTTATTATCTGCGGCACTCTTTTTTACTGGCCATTCCGGGTTACATTCGCTTTTGCGGGAATTGCAACTTTGCTTGCGACTAAACTTTTGGATGTGCCGCATGTCATAGAATTTGCCGGCCTCGACATTATTCTGTTCATTGTGGGGACAATGTGTTTGATCGGACATCTGGAAGAAAAACACTTTTCTGAATATTTACTAGCAAAAGTGGTAGACCGAATTGGGCATCGGCCTTACCTTTTGGTTGCCGTTCTGATGTTATTTTCGATGCTCTCAGCCGCTTTAGTTGGGGAAGTCACGTCAACTCTCTTTATGATGGCCACCATGTTTCACTTGACGAAACGGTACCAGGTCAATCCAATTCCGTTTCTTCTCATGATCGTTTTCGCTACCAACATTGGTTCAAGCGCCACTGCTGTTGGAAATCCAATCGGCGTGATGATCGCCCTCCGAGGACAATTAACCTTCAGTGATTTTCTAAGATGGGCGTGCCCTATTTCCCTCATTGTCATTATCGTCACGATTCTGCTTTGTTTTCTCTATTTCAGAAATGAAATGCGTCACCTTGCAAAACAAATGAAAAAGGAAAAAAAGGAAGAGAGTGAACTCACGCATGTTCATTATAGGAAAAAAGATATCTACATTTGTTGGATCCTCCTTTTAGGAATGGTGGGATTCCTTGTGTTTCACCATCCAGTTGAAGAAATGCTTGGGCTTGAAAAAAACACGCTCTTGCTAGGCACTGCGCTTGTGGCGGGGGCAGTTGCGATTTTCTTAAATGCGCAGAATGCGCGAGATTTTTTTACGCGCCGTGTCGATTGGTGGACGTTGACTTTTTTCATGGCTTTATTTGCTTCCGTTGGAACGCTCAAATACACCGGCGTTACCGAACGAATTGCAAGAGAAATGATTTCGCTTGCCGGAGGAAACTCAACGCTCCTTTTGGTTACTTTCACGGGCGCCATCAGCCTCCTGACGGGCTTTATGGATAATGTACTCGCCGTTGCCACATTTATCCCTATCCTTTCCGATATCCAAAAATCTGGTATTTTCACTTATCCCTTTTGGTGGGGGATGCTTTTTGGCGGAACACTTTACGGAAATCTGACCGTCATTGGAAGCACCGCCAACATCATTGCCATGGGAATGTTGGAGAAAGAATACAAACAAAACATCAGCTTTATGACCTGGTTCAAGCCCGGCTTTATCGTCTCAACGATTACAATTGGAATCGCCCTTCTTTTAATTTATCTCCAAATACCCTTAATGCCACATTAAAGCGTGGCTTTCTCTTCGCGTAAAACTCTTGACAGACGCTTAAGAACGTTCTTAAATAAAGCATGGACACTAATCAAACGCGAATTCAATAAAGCCCTTCACGAACGTTACCGAAAAGAAGGCATTGTCATCTCCGATCTCATTCGTACTCTTGACATCTCAGCTACAGCTTTGGAAAAGCTCAAAAATCGTTAAAATTCAATTGCTCGCCTGCTATACTGCTTTTATAACATTGCTGTGGGTTTGTTTCGCGGAAAATCAGTGAACCAAAAAATAAAGTTATACGCTTCTCTCTCTCTCTTGTGTCTCGCACCGCGTCTGGGTTGCTTATTCTTTCACTTCCGCCCCGAAAATTTAATCTCCTTCTATTGGGAACTGTCCAATGGTCTGCTTCATAATGGTACGCTCAGCATTAATGGCATAAAAACAACGGCGTTTGAACCGCTTTATCCCCTATTCCTTGCCAGCACTCGATGGATTACGGGCGATCACAAGTTTTTAGTACTCATATTCCAAATCGTCATCGGAATGATTGGGTGTCTTTACCTTTACGAGCTCGGCGGTTTGTTGGCTAGAAATAAGCGCGTTGGTTTGATTGCATCATTACTTTATTCGTTCTACCCATATTTCATCTATCAGGCAGGTATGATCATGGAAATCACTCTCTTTGCAACCCTTTTAATCATATCCGCCTACTACTACTGCAAAGCGAGCAACTTGAAAAATTCAATCTACTGTGGAATTTTTTTTGGGCTCACAATACTCATACGGGCTACTGCGCTTCCCATTTTACTTTTGGGAATCGGTGCGCTTGTTATTAGAAAATCTTACCGAGAGGCTTTTCTTGTATTGAGCACATCTATCCTAATGCTTTTGCCGATGGCCATCCGCAATTATCAAATAGACGGCTCTTTTCTTCTGACGCGAAGTGGTGAAAATCTCTTTGACGGGAACTTGGAATATTCTGACAAATTGATCCCAGCTTATAACGTTGACCTCCTGCGACCTTATGTCTACGGTATTCTGGAGAAGGAACGGCCAGATTTAATAAAAGGTGATCGCAAAAAGAAGGACCAATTTTTCACTCAAAAAGCCCTTCAATTTATGATAGACCATCCTTGGCGGACGTTTCGATTGAAACTAAAAAATATAGCTTACCTCTTTCATCCCCGCCTCGTTCCCTTTTATCCAATGATCGAAGATTCAAAATTAATTTTAGAGGAAGCGGAGGGCTGGCGCGTGGAAAATGCTGGCAAACGGAGCTTCGTGAAAGAGTTTGTTCATTCGTTCTTTTACACATTTATTCTTCTTACAGCTTTAGCCGGTATTTATTTGAGAAGAAAAGAGGCCCGGACGGATTTGATCCTTTATTTGATCGCTTTAAGTTTTATTGTTGTCTATTCGCTTTATTTTCCCACAACACGTTTACGAGCCCCGATGGATTTTGTCTTGATATTTTACTCCGCTTATGCGATAGAATCATTTCTAAAACGCCTCAAAATTTCAGCATGGACTCAACTCAACCAAAACCCAACCTAACTATTTTCTTTCCTTGCTACAACGACAGAGGAACCATTCGAAACTTAATTGAAAAATCAGACACTGTCGCACGCGAATGGACAAATGACTACGAAATTTTGGTGATTGATGACGGAAGCGGTGACGGAAGCCGTGAAACCTTAAAAGATTTGCAGAGCAAATATCCGCACGTGCGCGCGATCTTCCACGAACACAACAAAGGATATGGTGCTACACTTCAGACTGGTTTTCGCGAAGCGATTAAAGATTGGGTTTTTTACACGGATGGCGACGGACAATATGATGTTTCGGAACTTAGAAAGCTGATTCCTCTTACGGCGGGTGCCGTGGACATTGTAAACGGCTATAAAATCAAGCGGGCGGACTCTTGGTACCGCAAAGTTTTAGGCGGTATGTACGCTATCTTCGCAAAAATACTTTTCAAAATTCGGATCCGAGATGTAAACTGTGACTTCAGACTCATCAGACGTCGGATATTTGACAAGATCAAACTGGAAAGCAAAAGTGGAGCGATCGGGCTTGAATTAATTAAGAAAGCGGAACTTGCAGGGTTTCATATTGTCGAATGCCCTGTTCATCACTATCCGCGCTCTTATGGGCGTTCCCAATTCCTAAACTTGAAGCACATCATGCAAACTGTTCATGACCTCACACGCTTAACATGCGAGCTTGGAAGGCGATGATCATGCCGAATTATCATTTTTTCAAAGGGAAAAAAGTATTGATCGCTGGTGGGCTCGGTTTCATCGGGTCCAATTTGGCAAGGCGGCTTCTCGATTTAGACGCAAAGGTTCAAATCGTAGATTCGCTCATTCCTGAATGCGGCGGAAATCTTTTTAACGTAGCAGGGATCGAGCATCAAGTGGACATTCGAATCGCAGACGTTCGAAATGAACCAGAAATGCTCTCCTTCATAAAAGGACAAGATTATCTCTTTAATCTGGTCGGCCAAACCAGCCACTTAGATTCCATGAAAGATCCTGATACGGATCTCGAACTCAATTGCCGCACTCAACTTTCAATCTTAGAAACCTGTAGAAAAATTCAATCCCCTCCCAAAATTATTTTCACAAGCACGCGGCAAATTTATGGCAAGCCTCAATCACTACCGGTTCATGAAGAGCATCCTCTCACCCCGATTGACGTGAACGGCGTCCACAAACTTGCTGCGGAATGGTACCACAGAATTTACGGCCAAGTTTACGACATCCGGATTTGCATTCTCAGGCTCACCAATACCTATGGTCCACGGATGCGAATCAAAGATTCACGACAGACTTTTCTCGGCTGGTGGATTCATGAAATCCTAAATGGTAATGAGTTTCAAATTTTTGGGAATGGCCGCCAATTGCGCGATTTCATTTTCATAGATGACACAGTCGAAGCTCTGCTACTTGCAGCCGAACGCGAGGAAGCGGATGGGCAGATTTTCAATTTGGGAGGTGAGAACCAAATTTCTCTCGGGAACCTTGCAAAATTGCTGACGGAACTTCACGGATCGGGTTCTTACCGATTCGTGCCCTTTCCAGAAGCTCTGAAGGCAATTGATATCGGAGACTATTACGCTGAAACATCTCAAATTCGTTCCAAAATCGGCTGGTCTCCTAAAACCAGTTTGGAGGAGGGTCTTCGAACAACGCTGCGTTTTTTCAGCGATCATCTCCAGCATTACCAAATGGAGCAAAAAATCGATGCAGCCTTATGAATATACAACCATGCATCGGTATGAGGACAACTATTGGTGGTATAGCGGATTGCGACGGCTTATTTCTCCGGTGCTTAAGAATTACTTTCCATCAGCTGCGAAAATCACTTTATTAGATGCCGGATGCGGAACGGGAGGGAACTTAGTTCATCTGAGGCAAATTTTGAATCAAGCAAAACTTTTTGCGATGGACATTTATCCGCTAGCTATTCGCTTAACAAACTCAAGAAAAACTGGGACCGCTTTGCTGCAAGCCTCCGTGAACAAGGCTCCTTTCAAAGAAGACATCTTTGATGTGATTACTTGTTTTGATGTTCTCTGCATCCACGGAATCAATGATCTCGAAGCTTTCCGGGAATTTCACCGTACTCTAAAACCGGGCGGCGTCCTCCTGATTAATCTCCCAGCATGCGAACTTCTCCGCGGCGAACACGATGCTGCTGTTCACACGCGTCATCGCTATACCGCTCGAGAACTTCGCACAAAATTAAGATCGGCGGGTTTCGTAGTCAAACGCATCACTCATTGGAACACCTTGCTCTCCCCATTGCTTCTCATACGGCGAAGGATAAGCGCTTGGAAAAAAGTTCCTAAAAATCCAAGATCAGACCTTAGACCGTTGCCTTCTTGGATTAATGAAGCACTCAAATTTGTGCTTCGAATTGAAGAGACGGTTATTTCCTTTTTCGACCTCCCCTTCGGCGCTTCTATTTTTGCAGTCGCGCAAAAAATCCTCTAACATTTTGGCGAAATTCTCTTTTTACTTATCCTCAATTCCTGTATATAACGCCTCTTTGGAATGTAAAAGAAATTTGCATTTTCATTCTTGACATTCTAGAGGCAATTCAAGATAATAGTTCTCTCAAAATTCTAGGCGTTCTCAAATTGTAACCTCAAATTTTACAGTAACTTACGGCGAATTTCTCGCCGAATCGCCTTAAAAGCGCTTGAAAGATAACGAGCAATTTAAACCCTTGATCCGAAACATTGGAATCGTGATCACAATTCCAATGGTGTTCGCAGTGGGGCCGATCGTGGGATTCCTGATCGGCCTGTGGGTGGATCAAAAGTGGCACACAGACCCGTGGGGTAAAATGATTTTGAGTCTCCTCGGGTTTGTCGCAAGCATCAAACAAGTCATTGAATTAATCAGAAAGACAACGAAGAATTCAAACGATGATTGAAGAAACAACTCACGCCGCAAATGCAACGCATCAGGTTGCCCACGGCGCATCTCAAGAAGGACTTAAAGAGCTGGCCAATTGGGTGACACTGTTAAACGAGCGCTGGCATGACGTCCCTTTTATTCATTTCCTGCACAAATGGGAAAACGTTGTATTTTCACTTACGGCTGGTCTTTTTTTAATCATCATTAGTTTTTTCGCAACGCGAAAAAAAACCTTAATCCCCGGCCCGCTGCAAAATGCGCTTGAGTGCGCGGTTGAATCACTAGAGAATTTAGTAACCGGAATGATCGGCCCGCGCGGTCGAGCTTACGTCCCCTTCATCGGAACTCTTTTCCTTTATATTCTCACTCAAAACTACATGGGCCTTGTACCGGGAATGAAGGCGCCGACTTCCAGCCTTAACACAACCGTTGCTCTTGCCGTCTGTGTATTTTTTTATGTTCAAGGAATCGGAATTAAAGAAAACGGAATCTTAGGTTACTTTGACCACTTGATGGGAAGCCCGCGTGATGTGGTGGGTTGGATCATGGTACCGCTTAACCTTCCCCTTCACATCCTGCAAGAATTCATTAAGCCGATGAGCCTATCGCTCCGACTTTTTGGGAATATTTTGGGAGAAGATTCTTTAATTGCCACTTTTGCAGGACTTGGAATTCTATCGCTTTCTTTTATCCACAGCCCGATTGGTCTTCCCCTTCAATTTCCGTTTTTTCTGCTTTCAATTCTTCTAGGAACCATTCAAGCGCTTGTATTTAGTCTCTTAAGCACAATTTATATTTCATTAGTGTTGCCATCATCTACCCATGGAGCTGAATAGGAAGATGATGACTGCCCCAATCAACGATAAAATATTCATCGGAAGATTGGGACTGTACTTACCATCGAATTTATTTAAAATAATGAAGGTAAGTGCTGCACTGATTACCAATTTATTTTTATTAATGAGAATCCGCGTTGCCGCATGAAGAACACGAACATCATGCGCACGCGTAAACCAAAATTTTAAACTAAAACTGAAAGGAGCTTTTTATGCCGTTTCAAACAGCACTATCTTGGACCCTTCCAATCGCAGTGGCGATTGCTGCCTTTGGCTCAGCACTTGGTCTTTCCCGCGCCGTCGGTGAAGCCGTGCAGGCGATTGGCCGGCAACCTGAAGCTTACAACAAGATTCAAACTGCAATGATCATTGGTTGCGCCTTTATCGAAGCGCTCACGATTTATGCGCTTCTTACGGTGCTCATTCTCCAAGGAAAAATTAGTTAATTGCGAAAAACTGAGATTTCATCATGAATCTCTCCGTCCAAGAAATCCTAACGCAGGCGGGAGCATTTATTCTCCTGGTTTGGGTTTTAAAAAAGATGGCGTGGAGACCGCTTCTTCAAATGCTTGAGGATAGACGGCGCAAAATCCAAGCCGGGTTTGACGACATCGAACGCACCAAAGCGGACGTTGAAAAGTTGAAGCAGGACTATGAGCGGTCGCGTGCACGTATTGAAGAAGAAGCGCGCCAGAAACTTCAGGAAGCAATCGATGAAGGGAAAAAAATCGCGAAAAGCCTTCAGGAAACTGCCCGCAAGGAAGCGCGTTCTGTGCTTGAAAAAGCAAAAGAAGATATTCAGCTTGAAGTAGCAAAAGCAAAAGTGACGCTCAGAGATGAGA
>JGI1358J11329_10004530_pt1 | contig 9969 bp, 9 predicted proteins | sample Subgroupgradi54m_FD_11329 | JGI IMG/M metagenome (IMG submission 11329)
CATTCGATTGGCGGTCTCTCTGAAAATGATTTTATCGTGGCAGCAAAGATCGATCAGCTTCCTAAAGAGCTCAAAAAATAGGCTTAAGTCCCTTCCTTTTTGATCCGATCAGAATACTCAGCAATGTCATCTTTATAACCTATGCAAAAGCAAAGCAAATACCTCCTCCTCAAAAAAGTTATCGTTAGATCTTTTTGCGTCTTCGCATTATTTGCCCTATTTGGATGCGGTCCTTCTGGGCCTCCGCAACCTTTGGTATCAGGAGTTGTGATGACGGGTTCGTCCGCATCATGGGTTCGTCAGGATCTTTATCATGAAGTTGCCAGAATGGAAACACTTTGGCGGATCAGCAAAATGTATGGGGTGGATGTTAGCTCGATTATGGTTGCAAACGGACTTAAAGATCCCAATGCCATTGAAGTGGGACAAAAGCTTTTGATTCCGCAAGCGGCCAGCTCCGCTCGTTCTGTCATCCCGCTTTATACCACCCGTCCTTGGACCTATATTGTAGTTCACCATAGCGCTACCCATGATGGAAATGCGCTGATGATTGACAAACTTCATTTCCGCCGTGGATTCGAAAATGGTTTAGGCTATCATTTCTTAATTGATAATGGAACGCTTGGCAAAGGACTTGGTCAAATTGAAATTGGGCCGCGTTGGGTGAAGCAGGAAAACGGGGCTCATTGCAATGCTGCCGGGATGAATGAAAACGGAATTGGCATTTGTTTAATTGGAAATTTTTCCGAGACTTACGTTTCAGAACTGCAATTGGAATCCCTTATTTTCCTTGTTAATACGCTCAGAGCTCATTATCGAATTCCGATCGATCATATTATTCGCCATGGAGATGTACCGGGGAAAAATACGGAATGCCCAGGCAAGTATTTCCCTTGGGATGAATTCAAGCGTAGACTTCGATCGTCGTAGTAAGGTTCATGAAAAAAATCTTAGTGTTTTACCTAGGTTTTTTTATTTTATTTAGCGGTATTGAATTCTGCCCCGGTCAAGTTGCTTTAGAGCCTGTTCCACCCCCCTTAGGAAATTTTAATTTTATCCACTACTCTGCACCAGAGTTTTTTAGTTTTGATGAATTGGTAAGTCTTTCTAAGAGTCCCGATCCAATTGGGCCGCCATATATCAAGCTTCAAAAACTTTGGACTACTCCTATTATTTCTAACGAAGCGTACTATCGTGGTGTGCAACCGCCGAAACGAATTCATCCAATATTAGGGCATTTTCTAAGGCTTGCAACTTGGAATATTGAATGGTCCATTGAAACGGATCAAGCCATTACCGCTTTTACCGATCGAAAAGGCTACCAAGCCTTGATCAATCAAGATAAATTTAAATCTTCTTCAAAAAAATATAAAAAGGCGCTAGAAGAACGGGATTTATTGGCTGAAGCAGATATCATTTTGCTTCAAGAGATGGATATTGGCGTGAAGCGTTCTGGTTATCGAGATGCTGCTAAAGATTTAGCAAATGCATTGGACATGAATTATGCTTATGGTGCAGCTTATCTTGAAGTTGATCCCGCGATTCTCGGGACTGAAGACATTCATTTTAAGGATGGTGCTATAGATGACAAAGAAGCGATGGAATACTTTCGTGTTGATCCTAAACGATATAAAGGAATGTTCGGTTCCGCCGTTTTGAGTCGTTATCCAATTAAGTCGGCGACGGTTATTCCGCTGCGGAATCAAGGCTATGATTGGTATTGGGGAGAGAAGCGGAAGTTTTCATTTCTTGAAAAAGCTAAGCGTACCAGCGCAAAAAGATTGCTCCATGAAGAAATCCACAGAGAAATAAAAGTAGGAGGACGCATTTTTATGCGTGTGGATTTATATGTTCCAGGGCTTCCGCATGATACCTTGACCGTTATTAATGTTCACTTAGAGGTTAAGTGTCTTCCAAAAGCACGGGAAGCTCAAGCGAAAGAGATTTTGGACTATATCAGGGGAATCGACAATCCTGTGGTGATGGCCGGAGATTTTAATGCAGCGCCTACAGATTTGAGCCCAACCTCTACCGTGCGCCTTGTCAAAAGAAAAGCGAAAGATTCTACTTTATGGTTTTCGTTAGCTGTGAGTCGATTAACGACCTACGGCCTTTTCATCAATACGGCCAGAACCGTTTCTAATTTCACAAAAAATTATCAGAACCCAATGGCTAAAAGCATACCTGTCATAGCCCCCAATTCTACAAGAGGCCTTTTCAAAGCGATTCAGGATTTTCGTTTTAATGATGGCTATGCTTTTGATTTCCGAGGAGTTCCAGAACGTTCAATAGGACATAAGCATGGCACCTTAGCCGATTCTAACCATAGAGATAAAAGAGGCTTCAAAACCACGTTTCGGTTAAATAATCAACCCATTGTCAGAGTTATCGGAAAGTACCGTCTGGATTGGGTTTTCGTAAAATCTTTCCTAAAAAATCCAAAGGATAAAAACGGGTCTTATCGCTTTGCTCCGCATTTTGGACGGACGTTGGAAGAAATGAACATGGTTTTAAAAAAGCGCATTTCTGATCACCAGCCGAATATTGTCGATCTTCCTTTTGATGAGCCCGCAATTAAGCGGAATGATTGAAAAAATTTATTTTCTTTCTGCTGTATCATTGACATAAATCTGATATAATAAGAAATCAATTCAGAAGTTGGTACCTCAAAACAAGGTAAAGCTCGAAAAGATAAAAAGCAAAGAATTACAATTTAGATTGAAGCAGTCCTTGTCATTGTGGTAAATATATTAGGTCTTTAAACAACCGAAACGCGTTACACCAAGGAGGAAATAATGGTCAGAAAGCCGAATCCAGCATTTATGAAAGCGTTGAAGCCAAGTTCAGATCTAGCAAAAATTGTGGGGTCTCAACCGCTTCCCCGTACTGAAGCTACAAAAAAACTGTGGGAGTACATCAAGAAGAATAATTTACAGGATCCAGCGAACAGGCGTAACATCAATGCTGACTCAGCGCTTCAGACCGTTTTCGGTGGAAAGAAAACCGTTAACATGTTTGAAATGACCAAGCTTGTTTCCAAGCACCTGAGCTGATTCCCGCTTTACCACTATCTTATTACGTGAGCCTGAACCTGTTTTCTTTATGAACTTAAGGAAAACGGGTTCAGGGATCGCGTGTCAAAAGTTTTTGATTAAACCAACTTCCCGAGTTACCATACCTAGAACCCTTAACCACTAAAAGCCTATGCTTGATCTCGATCGAACACTCAGGCGAATCGTATCAAACCTCTGGTTTGAATGGAATGCCGATGTGCATCTTCTTTTTCGAAATGTAAGCCCCTATATTTGGGGTCTCTTTCGACGCAATCTTTATCGGTTCTTAAAAATTCAAGATGAAAACCCGTCGCTTTACCGCCGCCGAATCGCAGAACTTCTGATCGATGAAGGATTTCTCCAACGTTTTCAAAAAGTGGAGGAATCATTCAAAAGTTATATGCAGGCAAGCGATACCTTTGTCTCTCGCCGTTATCCTGACTTGGCCGGCCGTACCGTTGCCTATTTTTCAATGGAATATGGAATTGATATTCTGCGGATTTATTCGGGAGGCCTGGGGATTCTTTCGGGAGACCACCTGAGAGGGGCAAGTGATTTAGGGATTAAGATGGTAGGTGTCGGGCTTTTTTATCTGCACGGTTATTATGACCAAGAAGTAACTTCGGACGGAACGATGAAAGTGATTTACGACGCTATTGTTCCGCCCGGAAAACCTGTGCGGGATTTTTTGCCGCTTGAATCTGTGAAACGAGTCGGTACCAGTGAAGAGTTGATCATTCAAGTGGCCATGAAAGATAGAACTGTAAAAGCTCGGGTTTGGCGAGCCCGAATCGGACGAAATGATTTACTTCTTTTAGATACTAACCTCCGTGAGAACCGTGTTCATGACCGGCATATTACACGGCGTCTCTATTCTTCTCAAAAACAGCATGATGAAGAACGTAGAAGGCGATTAGAACAAGAAATTGTGCTTGGAATCGGAGGGGTTCAAGCTTTGGAAGCGGCGGGCTATGAACCTGCGGTCTATCACTTAAATGAAGGCCATGTCGCTTTTGCTGGCCTTGAAGCGATACGCCAAATGATGCGGAAGACCTCCATTTCTTTCGAAGATGCGCATGCCAAGATTGCTGAAATGCTTGGCTTCACCACTCACACACCCGTGTCAGAAGGCCTCGAACGCTTTGAGGAAAAACTTGTCAGAGACCATTTGGAACCCTATTTGGATAGTTTTCTGAATCACACCGAACGCGAAAAGATTTTTGATTTTGGCCGAAACCGCGACAACATGTTTGATATGACCAAACTGGCTTTGCTTTTGTCGGGGATTTGCCGCAATGGTGTCAGCGCATTGCACGGTGAAGTTTGTCGACATATGTGGGCCTATGCTTGGGGCAAAAATGATTCACAGACAAAAGAGGTTCCGATTACTTCGATTACCAACGCCGTTCACGTCCCTTACTGGCAGAAACCTATTTTGAGGCAATTAATTGAATCGCGCGGAGGAGTTGAAAAAGTTTCAGAGATTGAAGATGAAAAAATTTGGTTACTGCATCTTGAATTTAAAACCAAATTGATTGAAAAAGTACGCGAGCGATTTGCCGACCAACTTCTGCGCGAAAGCACAGACAACCAGTTGATTTATGAGCGAACCCATGACCTGCTGGACGTAGATTCCTTTATGATTGGTTTCGCACGACGTTTTGCGGACTACAAACGCGTAACGCTTTTCTTAGAAGATGAAGAAAGGCTTTTTCAGTTTTTGGAATCAGCTTTCAAAAAATATAAAAAACCCATTCATATTTTATATGCAGGTAAGCCCCACCCCAATAATCTGGCAGGTTTCAAGCGAATTCACGACATTATTCAAATCTCAAAGAGGCTTGAACAGCGGGCGAAAGAACGCGGATTTCGCTCTCAAATTGTCTTCATTCAGGATTACGATATTGATCTGGCCCGTTATCTGGTAGCAGGTGTTGATGTTTGGTTGAATAATCCCATTCGACCTTATGAGGCGAGCGGGACAAGCGGTATGAAAGCCGGAATGAATGGGGTTCTTAATGTGTCTATTCCTGATGGCTGGGTTCCGGAAGGAATACATCACGGGGAAAATGGATGGCTTTTTGGAAAAGGAGATGTGCAATCTGCCGCCAAGGACAGGGAAGAACTATACAGATTATTTGAAGGAACTATTTTACCGCTTTATTTTGAAACGCATGATAATAAAAATCAATCTGCTGGAGCCAAAAAAAGCACTTCGTTAGCACCTCTTTTTTCGCCGCGTTGGGTTACTATGATGAAAGAAGCGATTCGTACCATTACGATACAATTTAATACAGACCGCATGTTAACGGAGTATATCGAAAAAATGTATTTACCGGCTGTTAGGAACGCAGTTCAAAACGGCCAGTTTTCTAAAAGCGCAAGATAAATGTCAAAACTTTTCAAGTGCGTTACTTTTGCAGTAACGATTTTATTAATCCCTGTAATTTTTCTGTATGCCGTGCCTTCCCTTGAAGACTTAAATCTGCCTTCATCCTTTATTTTGAAGTCTGAGTTTTCAACAATTAATTCTATCAAAGAAACTCAAGAACCAGGCTTTCTTAGTTTTCATGTAACAGCACCGCACGGAACTTATGATGCAGAAGGACTTGTTGCTTTGCAAAAAATCCTTCATGAAATAGAAGTAATTGAAAGGGTTAAGCGAGACAAGTCAGGAGGCGGTTTTTTTGATGGGGCCGCCAACTCCGTGGAAGCAACCGGTGAAGGTTTCGCAAACTTAGTGACACATCCTGTTCAATCAGTTGAAGGTTTAGGGAAAGCTACGGGCAAAGTAGGCCGCGGCGTTGGCAGGGTGTTTCGTAAAAAAGAAGAAGGAGAAAAAAAATCGTTTGGTGAAAAAATGCTTGGGAGTTCCGAAAGAGAAATTGCCAAGGAGCTCAAGGTAGATGTTTATTCTACCAATCCTTATCTTCAACAACTTTTAAGGGGGATCGCGCGAGCTCGTATGGGCGGCAAAGGGGCTGTCATGGTAGCCAAATTTTTCCTTCCGCTCAGTTTAGTTGCGTCTGCTGTCATTACGGCAAGCGGTGTGAATGCCGCCGCCGATCAGCTTGTAAACGATACAGACCGGGCAGAATTATTTCGTCTGAATAAAAATGCTTTGATAAATCTCGGATTTGATGAAAAGGAAGTAAAAAATCTTTTAAATCTCCCTTATTACTCACCGCGCGAAATGACTTACCTTCGATTTTATCTCGAGAAATTAAAAGGTATAAATGGTTATCCAGAAATTTTGAAAGAAGCTCTTCGGTCGAATTCTGCTTTAAAAGCCCTTAAAGTTCTTTACGGGGCTCAAATTGCCGCCGAAGCTGTAGGTGAAGGTGTAACATTTAGAAAAATACAATGTTTTGAAGAAGGTTTTGCACTGGAAGGATCCGACAAAGTCATTTTTGTTACGCCTTATGATTATTTGGATAAATCTCATCTAGGCACCCAGGTGATTGAACGTGTTTCCAAAGTGAAACAAGAATGGTCTAAAAATTCCGTTGAGATTTGGAATGGAGGGAAAGCGACATCCGCTTTTTCTTCCTCAGCATCTGTGAGAGGTTTGAAAGTTCGCGATTGGCTTTTATTTCAAAAGACAGAATAATAACATTCACATGGCTATCAAATGTCCCAAATGTGGTTTCCTGTATGATGTAGCGAAGCTTGAGGAGGACAAGAAACTTAAATGCCGATGCGGATTCAAAATTAACGTGTCTTTGATTGAGACGGCAGAAGATTTTTTAAGATATTGTGAAGGAACAGACGAACGCGAGAAGGCCAAGGAAATTCAGCGAGATGCTCAGTTGATAAGTCAGATGATTCTGGATGAAGGATGTCAAGCGGTTGACATTGAAATTGCGAAATCAAAACTTGAAGAAAAGGTGAAGAAGTTCTTCCCTGATAAAATGGAGACTTATCGTATGATTTATGAGTCTCGTTTTAAACGCTTATGGGATCAGTTTCGCTCGACAGAGGGTGCTTAAAATCTTCTGGAAGAATTTAAGCTCACGAGGTAAACTGTTGTAGACAATTGCAGGGAATGTTATTTAAATTGAGGTAATTTTTGTTAGATAATATTGTTGGAGGCGGATCAATGCAAGAAAAAATGACGGCAGTACAAAAACTAGTGAATACCTTAATCGAGTTTTCCGTAAACTATAGTTTCCAAGTTTTTGGCGCTATTGTTATTTTGATTGTGGGTGGCATACTTGCCAAGTGGATTGGCAGCATTGTGCTTAGTCTTTGTGCTAAAAAGAAGTTTGACATCACGCTTTCTAAATTTATTGTTTCAACTGTCAAGTTGATTGTTTTTGCTTTTGCGGGTTTAATTGCCTTAGGAAAATTTGGAATTACAATTACCCCGTTTGTTGCCGCTTTAGGCGCAATTGCTTTCGGTGCTACGTACGCGATTCAAGGCCCTTTGTCCAACTATGGTGCCGGCCTTTCGATTATTTTAGGCCGCCCCTTCGTAGTGGGAGATACGATTACGGTAACCAATGTAAGCGGTTTAGTTGAAGAAGTGAGGCTTGCCTGTACTATTCTTTCGAATGAAGACGGAGTGAAAATTACAATCCCGAATAAACACATTGTTGGGGAAGTTCTTTATAATTCGAAGGCGAATAAAGTTGCGGAGGGTGTTGTGGGGATTGGTTACGATAATGATCCCGAAAAGGCAATCCAGATTGTGAAACAAACCCTTCGGCAGTTTAACGATATTCCCCAAACTCCTTCATCTCAAATTGGGATCAAAGATTTTGGAGATTCAGCAATTAATATTAGTTTTCGTTATTGGATTCCAACAGCAACCTATTTCCATACTTCTTATGCGGTGAATCTCGCTGTTTTTAAGGCCTTGCAAGCGGCTAATATCAGCATTCCATTTCCGCAGCGCGATGTCCACATTATTTCCCAGACCTCGAACACAAGCGTATTTGCTGATAAAAAATAAAAAGCTAAAAGCGTTTATTTGTATTGGGCTCGTCTCTTTACAAATAGGATGTGCCAGCATTTTCGGCTGGGACATTCATGCGCCAGGCATTCTCTCCGAAAGTTTCTCGCAAACCGTCCAGCCTGTTCACGAACGGGTGGCTTTGTATCTTCCGCCAGGCCTCTTGGAATACAAATCTTATGACCGGGGCAGCCGAACCGCAGACCCTCAAACTTATCATGTAGGCGAAGCGCTAGGCCCCATGTTGGTTGAGGCATTTCAAGACGGATTTGATGAATTCGTTTTCATGGAAACAGAACCCACCCCTGAAATTTTGAAACAATACGGAATTTCATATTTGGTATTAGTTAAGATTAAAGATTTTAAAAACAGAGTAACTTGGGGAAGCCATGCCGTCAGTTTGGTAACTGAGACGATTGTTTTAGATTCTAATCTCGAACTGTTGGGCCGGTTTGAAGCAACCGGAACCAGCGATGCCAAAAAAGTTTTCGCCAAAAAGGGCGGCCCTCAAGTTAATCTGAATGCCGCGATTGAAAATAATGCTATGGCCATCATACAATATTTTCAAGACTCTATTCAAAAGGGTTTGTGGGAAGGAACTAAAAAAGCATGAAATGGTTCAGAAATATTTTTATTACTTTTTTGATTTTTTATTTTTTAACACTATCTCTTTATGCTTCCGAAGTTATTGAAGAAACTCATACCGTCGTTGTGGTACGCGAACATCCGAAAACAGGTAAGCCTTATGTGAGCATTGTTTCTAGCGATAAACCGCTTACAGAAGATCCATTTGTAAACCAACGAAAGAAAACTTCTCGGCCTAACTATCGAATGCTGGATCCAAAAGTAAAGCCCGGAGAAATTCCATATGACGGTCCTTATAGCAGTTCCACAAAAATTTATGTTTTTGCAGCGACGCTGGCAACACTGGGAGTGGCTGGAGGTGCAGTAGGGCTAGCTGTTGCACAGGCTGCATCAGCAGGCGCTGCTTCAGGCGGCGGAGCGTATATTGCTGCCGGAAGCGCTGTTGCTGCCGGCACAGCAGGTGTCGTTGTGCTTAAAACAAAATCCAATCCAAATCAGGATGATTTTACACAAGTTTCGAAATCAAAATCGTTGGATGAAAATAATGGGAAGGATACCGAAGAGGTTATTTCATCAAAAGGATCGGGGTAAGGCCGCCCCGGCGAGCTACATTCACTATAGTATTCTCCGACATTCGTCCTACCATGCCTAATCCTTTTTCAGTTGCAAAAAAGCCCGAAACTACATAATAGCTTTTCAGACGAGCCTTTTGATCGAGAGGACTGAAAAAACTTTTTTTTCTAAGCTTACCCAGTTGTTGAATGACCCATTCGCCCGGCTCTTTCACCACAGCTTCAATTTTTTTCTGCCAAGACGCACGGTTGACTTCCCGCCCAAAGACAATTCCCTTTCCCCCGTATAATCGGTTGGGTTTTAGTACCAAATCATTTTGTTGCTTGAGGGTGAAGGGAAGTAAGTCTATTTTTTTCTCTTTAGGGTTTGTGGTTTTTCGTTCAGTGAGCAATCTTGTCCATAAAACATAACGTTTGAAAAGTTCGAGCTCTTTTCTAGAAAAANCCGCCGCGTATTCNGAATTTGTAAAGACTTCAAATGCACTTTTATGATCAAATTCACCTTCAAGCGAAGAAATAANCTGNCCCCGNNGAAANCCTTCTCTAANCCCCCTNAGATCAAAACCNTTTTCTTCGAAATAGCANAGTTCTGAAAGNGTTGTATCNCGNTAGANAAGATCNACTTTTTNCNCAAANGCAAATAANTCATCATTNTTTAAATANAGATCAGTCGGTTCTATNACGATGGTNGGAGANCCNAGTTTNGTNTAGAGNTTNGCAAGCCGTTCGAATTCAATNAANTTAGAGCCGCTTGCTTTTTCCATGGCGAGTGCAATAGCACCTCGTCTGCGGCCCAGCTTTTTCC
>JGI1358J11329_10004533_pt1 | contig 9961 bp, 6 predicted proteins | sample Subgroupgradi54m_FD_11329 | JGI IMG/M metagenome (IMG submission 11329)
AAGCCGCTGACCGCCGTATCCGAGAACAGTTAAGCCGGTTGATTCTGGAAGCGTTCACCGTGGACCCTGGCGCGCCAGACGGCGCGGCGCTCGCCCGTTTGGAACAGCACCTACAAGCATTCAGGGACAGGTCCCATACCGCGACTGTGTCATCAACTGGCGGCTATTTCTTGACGCCGAGACGCAACCACTACCTGAACTTTTCGAAACTGACTCCCCACCAAACGTATACCCTCCAACCCTTCTGGGAACCCGGTCTCGGATTGCGGCTCTACGTTGTCCATCCCGGTGATGTGGTGGGATACACGGTAGAACCTTATCGAGAAGGACTCCAGACCGCCAAGAGGATCCGGCAGGTCCACGCCGGGCTCCGTGTCCGCGCTCCAGACCTAGAGACAGCTCGAAAACGGTTCACGTGGATTGAACATCGTCGCGGAACCAAGTCGCTCACGCTGCTCCTGCTGCGCGATCCCTCTATGCTTGATCGCCTTGCCTGGACCCCAGCCAATCCCGCCAGCAAGGTGGCGGCCCAGGATACCAACCGACAGGTATCGGAGAGACTTGAGACACACGGATATACGCCCACGCAGATCCAAACGCTCTCTGAAATCAGCGAGCTCGTGTTCGGGGGCCTGTCGCTGGACGAGGCGCTCGCTGAAGTCCGAGTCCCCGACGATCAGCGCACGTGGTACACCACCCAGTGGACCGAGGTGCTGCCGCAGCTCCTGGCCCCGTTGCGGGAGGACGGGCCGACCCCGCAGACCGGGCTGGAGGAGACGGGCTCCGCGGAACGTGGGGAGCAACCGTCCTCGGATATCGGCTCGCTCAAGAAACAACTAAACGATCTGATTCTGACAGCGCTGGCCCTCGACCCTGTTACGCCAGACCCCGCAGCCCTCAATCGATTAAGGGCCCGGCTCGCCACGTTTAGGCAGCGGCCGCACGCGGCTGTATCCACCCCAGGCGGCTATTTCCTCTGCACGCCGGTGCCCCACTACACCTTGACGTTTGAAGGCTTGACCCCTAACCAAATCTATAGCGTTGATCCATTCTGGGAGCACGGTCTGGGACTTCGGCTATATTTCGAACGGCCAGGAGACGTGATCGGTTATTCAGCGGCTCTGTACCCGAACGCCCAGAAAAACAAAAGGCGGGGCAATGTTCAAGCCGAGGTTGTCGTGCATGCAGCGAATCTCGACGCGGCACGCGCGGAACCACGAGACTGGCTTGGACACCTCATCGTGCAAGCCCTGCAATTGGATCCTGAAACGCCGGACCCCGTGGCACTCCGAGGGCTCAAAAGCCAGCTTGCCGCATTCAGAGGACGGCGATTCCGCGTCACGCCGGCGGCGGGGCTATGGCAGATGACGCCTGTCCGCAACCAAGGGCTTCAATTCCTCGGACTCTCGCCGGGCCAGTCCTACCTCCTGCAACCTTTCTGGGAATCTCGTCTGGGTTTTCGAATCTACTTTGTCCGCCTCGGGGACACGCGGCGATACGCGGTAGATCCCTATCGAGTCGCGCTGCACGGGGGGACGAGGGCCGAGCGTCGAGGGATCACGATCGCCCAGCTTACGACACGGGCCCATGATCTCGAAGCGGCCCGAACGAACCCAAAAGAATGGTTGGGACATTTGGCCATCCGTGCCGCGGCGCTCGACCCATGGGATCCAAATCGCCCGCTGCTTGATCGATTACAATCAAGCCTTGAATGGTTCCGAAGCCGTCGGTTCGTCGCAGCCGCGAGCGGGTTCGGAACGTATTCCATCACTCCATCCGCCCGGCAACGATTGAGGTTCCAAAAACTCGCTCACCGTCAGTCGTATGTCTTGCAACCCTACTGGGAGCCAGGGGTAGGCCTCAGGATTTACTTCGTGCGTAACGGGGAGGCGATGCGTTACGCGATCGATGCCTATCAAGAGACACAGCACCAGAAAGACCGCCGCGAGCAACGAGAACTCACCGCAAACCTCATCACCCGCGCCCTCAATCTCGAAACTGCGCGTGAATATCCGAAGGAATTGTTAGAGCGCATCGTTGTCCGTGCGCTGGCGCTCGATCCGCACGGCCCTCATCCGCACCTGTACGGCCAGCTAGATACGTGGCTGAAACACTTCGGGAGGCGTCGCGTCGCGGTGACCGCGACGCCAGGAGGATCTTACTTTCTCACTCCGCAGCCAAAGCGTGTGCTCACGTTTGGAACCTTGGCGACTGGTCGGTCATACACGATTCTTCCCCGTTGGGAACCAGGGTTCGGGCTCAGGATATACTTTGTGCGACTGGCAGACGTCGTAGGGTACACGGTAGACCCCTACCGAGACGCTGGGTCACAACAAGATCAAGAACACGTGTGGGCGAGGATCCGGGCTCGGGCACAAGATCTCGCAACCGCCCACAAGCGGTTATTGTTCCTGGAACGCCACCGTGGGGTCATATCCTATGCACTGCTCACGCTCCGCGATCCCTCCGCAATTGATCGCCTCGCCTGGACCCCAGCTGATCCAGCCACCAAAGCCGCCGCACACGACCTGAATCGCCAAGTGCAACAGATATTGCAATCGCACGGATATACGCCGGCGCAGATGCAGGCATTCTCCGAGATCGGTGAGCTGGTGTTCGGCGGCCTCCCGCTCACCGAGGCCCTCACCGAAGCCCAGATCCCCCCTGACGAGCACGCCTGGTACACCACCCAGTGGACCGAGGTGCTGCCGCAGCTCCTGGCCCCGTTGCGGGAGGACGGGCCGACCCCGCAGGCCGGGCTGGAGGAGTCAAACGCAGCTAAAGCTCAACTCACGCACGCGCTACAGGAAGAGCAGCTCAACGCGCTCATCCGAGAAGCCATAGTCTTGGATCCCCGGGCCGCTGACCCCAGCGCTTTAGAACAGCTCGAGGCGCGCTTGACGGCTTTTCGAAAAGCTCGCTGGGCTGTGACCGTGGGGCCGACCGGCATCCACACCCTCCTCCCCGTAGAACACCAGCCTCTCCACTGTGCGTTGCTCTCTCCCAATCAAACCTATGTCATTCACCCAGTGTGGGAACCTGGTTTGGGGCTTCGACTGTATTACGTCCGCCCCGGTGAGGTCATCGGCTATACCCTCGATGCCTATCGAGATGCGTTGACACGCCAGGCACGGCAAGACACGTACGCCCGGGTCATCGCGCGAGCCAAGGATTTGATCCGGGCTCGGACAGATTTGAAAGATCGTTTCTCGGCCCTCATGGTGGCCGCCCTACGACTTGATCCGGAGCATCCCGACCCAGCCGCCTTGCAGCAGGTGCAAACCCAGATCGCCGCGCTGACCGCTCAGTACGCCACCGTGATCGCCTCAGGAGGTGGCTGGTACACGCTGACCCCCGTGAGGAACCAGTATCTGAGCTTCACCAAGCTCACGCCCTATCAAACGTACACCATCGTTCCAGCGTGGGAATCCGGGTTTGGATTGCGGCTCTATTTTGTCAGCCCGGGGGAGACGATCGGTTTTACGATTGACCACTATCGGGATGTCCAACCGAGTCACCGCGGGCATACCACACACGCACACATCACCGCCCGTGTTCCCACACTCGCAGCCGCCAGGGCCCATCCCGAACTACGAATCATCCCGAGGAGATCCGTTTCATTCTCAATCAGAGCCGATTTGAAAGAACGGTTGTCAGCCATTATCGCTGACGCGTTGGCTCTCGATCCTCAGACGCCCAACCCTGCGGGACTCACACGGCTAGAGGCGCAGCTCACACAATTTCGAGAAGAGGAATTTACGGTGACCGCGGGTGGTGATAATGGGTTCGTGCTCACGCCCTTCGAGCACCGCCGACTCCATTTTTACGGGCTCACCGGAGGCCAACAATATCTCCTCCACCCCTACTGGGAGCCCGGCATAGGGCTTCGACTCTACTTCGTCCGTCCCGGCGACGTCGTCGGATATACCCTTGACCCTTACCGCGGGGTTCAAGCTGACGGGGCGCGGCGTAACATTCCCGCAGGAGTCATGGTGCACGCTGACGACCTGGCCGTTGCCAGAGCCAGCGCAAGACCGTGGGTGGCGCTCAAGAGCGCAGTTCACCCATCCATCAGACCCGACGCGGAGCGTGTTGACCTCAAAGACCGCCTCGCCATGTTGATCCTCACGGCCATGACGATCAATCCTTCAACTCACGACGCCCAAATGCTCGCGCCACTCGAAGTACAGCTGGCACAATTCCGCGAGGAGCACTTTGCGGTGGCCGCTCGGGACCATGGCCAATACACCATCACGCCGATGAGGTATCAACGCCTCAATTTCTACGGGCTGGCGGCCGGGGAACAATACATCGTCCAACCGTTTTGGGAAACCGGGCTCGGGTTGTGGATTTACTTCGCGCGTCCAGGCGAGGTCATCGGCTGTACCGTTGAGGCCTACCGCGGGTTGCAGCCGGGGGAGGAACGGCACGGCATCTCTGCGAAGATCATCGTACGGGCTGACGCCCTCGAGACGGCGAGAACCACGTTGAGAGCGCAGATCGCCGCGCGGGAGGCCGCACGGGCTATCCGGGAGCAACTGATCAGTCTGATTGTGGACGCCCTGGCCCTCGATCCAAACGCCCCGAATCAACCCATCGTGGACCAGCTGGAGAAACGACTGGCGGAATTCAGAAACAGCCAACGCACTGTGACAGCGTCGGATGGCGGCTTTTATATGTTGACGCCGGTTCGGAACCACCGGCTGGCATTTTCGAAGCTGACCCCTAGCCAAACCTACACCCTCCAACCATTCTGGGAAACAGGGGTGGGGTTGCAACTCCACTTTGTCCGCCCCGGTGGTGTCATCGGCTACTCTTTGAATGCCTATCGCCGTCGTGTGCAAGCGCGGGTCCCCGGCTACACCCGTCTCACCCCCAAAGTCCGCGCCCAAGACTTTGAGACCGCTCAAGCCCGGCTCATGACGGTGGATCGCGTTCGCCGCACACCGATGAGGGCGATCGTCCTGTCTGCGATGCTCATCTCCGAAAAGTTTGCGGACCTTCTGAAGCAGAACGCGGCCGCAACCGATGACACGGCAGAGAACGTGGCGGTACGCGAGGTGCATCAACGCATGATGACGGCCCTCCAAACGCACGGTTATACCGAGGCACAGATTGGACATCTCGTTGACGTGGGTGGGCTCGTGTTTTGCGGCCTCCCCCTCGACGAAGCGCTGACTGAAGCCGAGATCCCCGCCGAGCAGCACGCCTGGTACATCACCCAGTGGACTGAAGTGCTGCCGCAACTCCTGGCCCCGCTGCGGGATCAAGATCAACCGGGCCAACTTACTGGATTAGAGGAACTGCCGGCCATCGCACCAACCATGGACCCCGCCCTGCGGCAGCGGCAGGCCCAGCGGACCCTTGGGGTGGAAGCGTAGGTTACGCCCCGAGCGAGGTCGCGATGCGCTCGCGCCAGCGGGTGAAGAATGCGAGGAGGTCGGGAAACGGGATGGGCTCAAGGAGCAGCAGCAGATCCGGGGCGTCTTCACGGAACGTCTTGATCCGCTCAAACGCCACGCCTAACCAGTAGAGATCGAATCCGGGATCTTTGACTTTTGCCTTCTCAACTAAGACGTTAGCCGTGAAATGCCCCTTGGTAATTAACGCATAGACATCAATGAAGTCGCGCAGCGTCGCCCGACCATAGAGGGCCAAGAGCTTGTTCGAAGCAATGTCCACAAGACTATCCACTTGGACGTGAGGATAGTCTGGGAAAGCCCGTGTGGGCTCGAAGCGAAACGCGGCATCCTGCGCCACGTGGATGATGGTCGCCTCATCGCCCCGCTGGGCCAAGAGTTCCACGAACGAATGGACCCCGCGTTGCCGCTGGACCACCAAGCCGGCCGCACGCAACGCCTCCTCGAGTCGCCGACTGAACGGATCCACAAGCTCCTCGGTCGCCGTGAAGAAATCGAGATCGCGGCTCTGGCGATGCCGAAGATAAAAGTGGGCCAGCGCGGTGCCGCCGGTCAGATAGAAGCTGGAACTCTCCGGGACTTCGCCCACACGATGGAGGATCGCCGCCTGCAACTTATCGAGGACCGGCAAAGGCATCCTCCCAAAAACTCCGGACTTCCGTGGGGAGAAACCGCTGCAAGCGGCCCAGCGACTCCCTCAACTGCGCTCGATCCACCGTCACGAGGAGCTGCTTGACATCATGCGCGCTCCCGTGCGTCACGATCTGCTGGACATAGAGGTCCGCCATCGCCGGCTCCGCCAGGTCCAGGCGGACGCCGTCTCGGAGGAACCAAAACAACCGTTGTGGGGGCACCACCATCTGACCCATCTCACCGCCAGTATACCTGAGCCATGACGACTAGCGCAACCACCACCCCGAGATGTCTGGGGCACCAACTTTTGGGTACGATACGAGGCCGCGTGGGGCTCGGCCCATCGCCAGGCTTTGGAGCATCTCGAGGCCCAGCGCCACGCCCATCCTGAGATTCAACCTCGCGTGATCCAACTCTTGGAGGAATTCATCACCGCGATTGATCGCGATCTGGGATTGTTGTCTGAATCAGCCACGGGGTTGGAGGAGGTCCCGGTCGAGACCGTGGTGGAACCGTGGCTCCAGCAGCACCGCGCGACTGAGACTCTGGGCGTGGAGGCGTAACCACGCGCCGCACAGGGTACTTCATGTCACCGAGCGAGGGGAGGGCGTTCGCCCGGAGCTCGCGGAGGCCGAGCGGGCATGGAGTCCCGAGGCCGGCAGGCCGAGGGACGAGCGAGGCCGAGAGGTAGGGCCGACTTCCTCGCCGGGGAAGTCGAGCCCGTCCCCGCGCGCCGCACGCCCGAAGCGAGTTGGATACTTGACAAAAAAGTCGTATTAAGGTAGTTTCTCTAGTAGAGGGTATATTAAGAGGATAATCCGATGAAGATCACCGCTCAGGAAGAGTATGGGTTGCGGTGCCTGCTGCAGTTGGCCCGGGCCGACCATGATGGAGTGCTGACCGTCGGGGAGATCGCCCGGCGGGAGGGGATTTCCAGCGCCTACGCCGAGAAGCTCCTGCGGCTGTTGAGCAAGGGGGGGCTCGCGCAGAGCGCGCGGGGGACCCACGGCGGGTATTGTCTCAGCCGCCCGCTGAGCGAGATGACCCTCGGCAACGTCGTCCGGGCGCTCGGCAAGGTCCCCTCGACGACGGAGATCTGCGAGCGGTACACCGGCAACCGCGCCTCGTGCGTCCATATAGACAATTGCGGCATCCGGTCGGTCTGGGCGGGGCTGACGCAGTACCTCCAGCACTTTTTGGATCAGACCCCGCTCTCCCTGCTGATGCAGACCGAGGCGGAAGTGCACCGGGTGATGTTCCCGGACAAAACGGGTACGTGAATTTTTTTCACCGGGTAGGTGACGAAACAGTCAGGATTCGACATGGCGACGCCGCTGTTGCAGATTGAGGATCTCCACGTCAGCGTGGAGGGGAAAGTGATCCTGAAGGGGCTGAGCTTGACCGTGGATCGCGGCCAGGTCCATGCCATCATGGGCCCGAACGGGTCCGGCAAGAGCACCCTCTCCTATACGTTGATGGGGCACCCCCGCTACCAGGTGACCGGCGGGCGCGTCCGCTACCGCGGGGAGGACCTCACCGCCCTGCCCTCCTACGAGCGGGCGCGGCGCGGCATCTTCCTGGCGCTCCAGTACCCGACGGCCATCCCCGGCGTCACGGTCGTCAGCTTCCTGCGGGAGGCGCTCAAGGCCCGGTTCGGCGGCGAGGTGCCGGTCAAGGAATTCCGCGCGCGGATCAAACAACAGATGGCCCTGCTCGACATTGATGAGGCGTTCGCCAGCCGGTACGTCAACGACGGCTTCTCCGGCGGCGAGAAGAAGCGGCACGAAATCCTTCAGATGGGGCTGCTGCAGCCGGAGCTGGCGATCCTCGACGAGACCGACTCGGGGCTCGACATTGACGCGTTGAAGATCGTCGCCGAGGGGATCAACCGGTTCCGCGGCCCGGAGCGCGGCATCCTCCTGATCACTCACTACCAACGGCTGCTCAACTATGTCCAGCCGGACGTCGTCCACGTGATGGTGGACGGGCAGATGGTCCGCTCCGGCGGGAAAGAGCTGGCGCAGGAACTGGAAGCGAAGGGCTACGAAGGTTTCAAACCGGCGGAGGTGACGTCATGACCCCGGCTCCACAACAGCGGCCGACCGATATCGGACAGGACTACGAGCAGAAGTTCGGGTTCCACGACCCGGAGCAGTATGTCTTCAAATCGGAGAAGGGGCTGACCCGCGAGATCGTCGAGCGGATCTCCGAGATGAAGCACGAACCGGACTGGATGCGCGCCTTCCGGCTGGGGGCGCTCGAGCGATTCCTCAAGAAGCCGATGCCGACGTGGGCCAACGTGGACCTGCTCGGCCAGATCCGCTTCGACAACATCCACTACTTCCTGAAGGCCACCGACAAATCGTCCGGGAACTGGGCGGACGTGCCCGACGACATCCGCCGGACGTACGAGAAGCTCGGGATCCCGGAGGCGGAGCAGAAGTTCCTGGGCGGCGTCTCGGCGCAGTACGAGTCGGAGGTGGTCTATCACTCGCTTCGGGAAGACCTCACCAAGCAAGGGGTGATCTTCACCGACATGGACACCGCGGTGCGCGAGCACCCGGCGATCGTCCAGCAATATTTCGCGACGATCATCCCGCCGGGGGACAACAAGTTCGCCGCGCTGAACTCCGCGGTCTGGTCGGGCGGCTCGTTCATCTACGTGCCGAAGGGGGTCACGGTCGAGATCCCACTGCAGGCCTACTTCCGGATCAACGCCGAGAACATGGGGCAGTTCGAGCGGACGCTGATCATCGCCGACGAGGGGGCCTCGGTCCATTACATCGAGGGCTGCACGGCGCCGGTCTACTCGAGCGATTCGCTGCACTCGGCCGTCGTCGAGCTGATCGCCCGGCCGCACGCGAAGATCCGCTACACCACGATCCAGAACTGGTCGAAGAACGTCTACAACCTGGTGACCAAGCGGGCGGTCGCGTACGAGGGGGCGACGGTCGAGTGGATTGACGGCAACCTCGGCTCGAAGCTGACGATGAAGTACCCGGCGATCTACCTGCTCGGCGAGCACGCCCGCGGCGAGGTGCTGTCGGTGGCGTTCTCCGGCAAGGACCAGCACCAGGACGCCGGGGCGAAGATCATCCATGTCGCGCCGCATACGACCTCGACGATCACCTCGAAGTCCATCTCCAAGGACGGCGGGCGGACCACCTACCGCGGGCTGGTCAAGATCTACAAAGGGGCGACGGGGGCCAAGTCCCATGTCCGCTGCGACGCCCTGCTGCTCGACGAGCGGTCGCGCTCGGACACCTACCCGACGATGGAAATTGACGAGGAGCAGGCGGAGATCGGGCACGAGGCCTCCGTCAGCAAGATCGGCGAGGAACAGCTCTTTTATCTGATGAGCCGCGGGCTGAAGGAGCACGAGGCGGCCACGATGATCGTCAACGGCTTCTTCGAGCCGTTCGCCAAGGCGCTGCCGCTGGAGTACGCCGTCGAGCTCAACCGGCTGATCCAGCTCGAGATGGAAGGGTCGGTGGGGTAAATGGGGCTGGTGACCGCGCCGAGCGCGGCGGACCAATTCCAGGACGTGTTGAGCCACGCCCAGCAACCGGCCTGGCTACGCCGGCGACGGGCGGAGGCCTGGGACCGGTTCGTCCAGCTCCCCTGGCCCAGCCCGGCCGACGAGGCGTGGCGGCGCACGCCGGTGGCGGGATTCCCGTGGGAGACGATCCCGCTCCTGCCGCCGGCAACGCCCGCCGTCGCCCCGGCCTTCCCGCCGGAGCTCCAACGATTCTCGGAAGACGGCTGGCAGGAAGGCGGCCGCCTGATCCATCAGGACACCGCGGTCGTCGCGGCCGAGCTGGCGGAGCCGCTGCGGCGCGCCGGGGTTCTCCTCACGGACCTGGCCACGGCGGCCGTCCGGCATGCGGGGCTGTTGGACCCGGTGCTCG
>JGI1358J11329_10004534_pt1 | contig 9960 bp, 11 predicted proteins | sample Subgroupgradi54m_FD_11329 | JGI IMG/M metagenome (IMG submission 11329)
AGGGTCGAACGGGACATAATCGCTGGGCGTGCCATCGGCGGCGGGGCGGCTGAAGAGAGTGTTGGCCAGCTCGAATAATTCAAGCGCCATCTGCGCCGAGGCGGCGCTGGCACCCTCGAACAAGAGAATTTCGATGCGGATCTGGTTTGGCATGATTCACCATAAAAATGTCAATTGCGACACTGCGCATTCTAGCCGGATGACGCTATCTTGCAAGCATCGAAACTCGGGAGGCTGTCATGTTCTTCAGTAAAACTTCACATGTGCTGCAATTGCACGCGCTGCGCGGCGGCTTGCTGGCGTCGTCGCATGCGCTGCCGTCTCTGGCGACCCGTTGGGCGATGCGGCTGTTTGCCACGCCCACCGGCCCGCGTCGGATTCGCTACGATTTTTCCCGTTACCCCGGCTTTCAGGAAATCACCTTGTCGTACCACCACACGGGTGCGCACGAACCGGTGCGCGGCGGCGTGCACGGCCGCTTGCGCGGCTACACCTGGGGGCGCGTCGATGAACGGCCGGTGGTGGTGCTGTTGCATGGCTGGAGCGGCTGGGGTTTGCAACTCGGCGCATTCGTAGAGCCTTTGCTGGAGGCCGGGTTTGCGGTCGCGGCGTTTGACTTGCCCGCCCATGGCCGCAGCAGCGGCCGACAAGCGACCCTGCCGTTGTGCACGGCGGCGTTAGCCGCGATCGTGGATTATTTTCCGCAGGTGCATGCCGCCATCGGTCATTCCTTCGGCGGGGCTGTGTTGGCGTATGGCTTGACGCATGGCGTGGCGCTGCCGCACGTGGTGATGATCAGTGCGCCCGCGGGGATGGAGTCACCGCTGCAACATTTTGCGCGTACGCTGCGCTTGCCGCCGCGTCTGGTGCACGCCGTCCAGCGGGGCTGGGAGCGCAAACTGAAACTGGATTTTGGCAGCCTGCGTGCGGAAGCGATGGAACTGCCGACGCCGACGCGTGCCTTGCTGGTGCATGATCGGGACGATGACGTGATTGTCCTGGACGAGATGCGGCGTTATCAGGCGCGTTGGCCGACAGCGGCGGCCCGCGTGACCGAGGGCCTGGGACATCGGGAGATTCTGCGCGATCGTGCAGTGATCGCAGACGTCGTGCGGTTCTTGTGCGGCGCGGCCCCACATCAAACTGAGCACGGGCCGACCACCCGATCGCCGTGATGCATAAAAAAAGCAGCCACGCAGGCTGCTTTTTTTGTGGGCCGAGCGCGCTTATTTTGCCGCTGGCTCCTTCAAGCTGCCGCCGGACTGATTGGCCATATAGACAATCGCGCGAGCGATTTCAGCGTCTTCAAACACGCCCTTCTGTGGGGGCATACCCTTGGCCGTGCCATTGAGGGCGTGTTTGAGCAGGGTGTCCAGCCCTTGACCGATACGTGGGCCCCAAGCGGCCTTATCGCCTACCTTGGGGGCACCCAAGAGACCGGCGCCATGGCAGCCTACGCAGGATCCCTTGAACACTTCTTCGCCGGATTTGAGCACCACGGCGGCATTGGGATCCTTGATGACCGGGTCGGCCACGGGCTTGATGCGTTCAGCCACGGCCTGTGCGCTCATGGCATTCGAGCCGGCACCGGTTTTGTTGTCATGCGCGACGTATTGGACCAACAGGACAATCGCAATAATCGGAACGATAAACGCTGCCAGCACAACGATAATCAGTTGCTTGGGCGTTTTGATCGGGGTGTCGTGGTCGTCGTGATGATCGCTCATGGTGTCCTTGTGGGGTGTCGCTGCCGGGTTCAAGGGGGATCCCGCAGGGTCTGTGAATATCGACCGGTGGGCGGAATTTTAAAGTCCGAAATTATAGCGTGAAGCCCTGCCCGCTGAAAATGCAGCGGTTTCGCGGTATCCTTGCGCCCTGCCATTGTGCGCCCGTAGCTCAATGGATAGAGTACTGGCCTCCGAAGCCAGGGGTTGTGGGTTCGATCCCCGCCGGGCGCGCCAATCAAGATTTTGCATGCGAGCATGCCCGTTCTCACCCTCGCCCCTCGCGGGAGAGGGGCGGGGCGAGGGGGCGGCAAGGGAAACAGGAACCGCAGCAAAATACCGCAGCAAAATAACAGTCAGCCGCACTGTTAAAAATCCTAAACCTTTTGCAATTTGTGACGTTATCAGACTAGGGTGGCTATCACCCGGGCGTCGGTGCTTCGATCCGATGCCGGATTTGCTGGAGACCTATCATGTTGCGCGATCATTTACCCTACGCTCTGGTGGCTTTGCTGTTTGGTTCGCTGGGCGCCAATGACATTACAGTTTTTGCGCTGGTGTTCCTGCTGGCGATTCTGTGGATTCCACTGGTGAGTTTGCTCGATAGCGCGAAAACGCGCGAGAGCGATCAGGAGGACTTGCAAGAAGAGATGCTGCCCTACGATCTCAATTCGGGCGAGACCATTACCCGGATTCACGACGACCTGTGAAGCACTCGGCTGTCGGCGGTAGCGGTTGGCAGCAGATCACCCGGTGTTAAGCGGGCGTTCTGTTGAATTCCGACTGCCGACCGCAACCGCCTACTGCTGTTGTTGAGGCCGTGGCCGTTTTCCTACAGCGACTTCAATTTCCATTTCCTTGTTATTGCGCAGTACCGTGAGCCTGGCTTTGCTGCCGGGCATCAGTTGCGCCACCAGATTCATCATCGTGGTGGTGTCCTTGACGGGGGTGCCATCCACCGCAATCAGAATATCGCTCACCTTGATGCCGGCCTTGTCTGCCGGGCCGCCGCGCTGCAAGCCGCGAACGATGGCGCCGTCTTTGCGTGACAGCTTGAAGGCTTCGGCAAGCTCGGGGGTGACATCCTGCGGTTCGACGCCGATATAGCCGCGCACGACTTGTCCGCTTTTGGCCAGCGCATCCATGATCTGTTTTGCCGTCGCGGCAGGAATCGCGAAACCAATCCCCAGTGAGCCGCCACTGCGTGAAAAGATGGCGCTGTTGATGCCGAGCAGATTGCCATTCGAGTCAACCAGCGCGCCGCCCGAATTGCCGGGATTGATGGCCGCGTCGGTTTGAATGAAATTCTCGAAAGTGTTGATACCCAGGTGGGTGCGCCCGGTGGCGCTGACAATCCCCATCGTCACCGTTTGTCCAACGCCGAAAGGGTTGCCGATCGCCAGCACAACGTCGCCCACGTGCGCATCGTCGGAATTGCCGAAGGCGATCACCGGCAGATTGGGCAGGTCGATCTTGAGCAGGGCAATGTCGGTTTCCGGATCACCACCGACCAGGCGGGCCGTGGATTTGCGGCCGTCGGACAGGGCGATTTCGATTTCATCGGCCGAATCGACCACGTGATTATTGGTCAGAATGTAGCCGTCTGCACTGACGATCACGCCCGAGCCGAGACTGGCCACCTGTTCCGTGCGCGAACCGAAGCGGTCGCCGAACAGTTGACGGAAGAGCGGATCGTTCAGGAAGGGATTGTTGGAAACGCGAACTTCCTTGCTGGTGAAGATGTTCACCACCGCCGGCATCGCTTTTTTGACGGCGTCGTTGTAGCTGTTGACCGTCGCCGCCCGGCCGATCTCGATCGTCGGCAACCCGGTCGGCGCTTGCAGCAAACCGTGTGGCGCACCCAGCGGGCCAAGCCACTCCGGTTTCAGGGTGGTGACGATGAAAATAATCGCAACGCAAACTGTCGCTGTTTGCGCGAAAATGAGCCAAAGTTTACGCAGCATGGATGTAGTCCAGTCCCGTCAATCAGTCAGTCAACCAATTCAACCACGCAGTCTCAATAACAAAGTCAGCCATGAAGCCAACTTCCATGATTACACGCGATGCCTTGTCCGATTATCTCGACGACCTGTTGCAGGTCGCGCGCTTTCGCGATTATTGTCCAAACGGCTTGCAGGTGGAAGGCCGCACCCGCATCGCCCGTATTGTAACGGCTGTGAGCGCCAGCATGGAGGTCTTGCAAAAAGCGGCCGCGCTCAAGGCTGATGCCCTGCTGGTGCACCACGGTTATTTCTGGAAAAATGAAGACGGCCGCATCACCGGTACGCGCAAGCAACGCATCGGCCTGCTGTTGCGGCAGGAGATCAACCTGTTCGGCTTTCACCTGCCGCTTGACGCTCATCCCGAATTAGGAAATAACGCGCAACTGGCGCGCCAGCTCGACATCACGGTGACCGGCCAGCATACAGATGAAGTGCTGATATGGTTGGGTCGTCTGGAAGACAAGCCGACGCTGGCAGCGTTCGGCGCACGCATCAAGCGCAGATTCAAACGCCCGCCATTGCTGATCGGCAACCCAGCGCGTACGTTGCGCACGATCGCCTGGTGCACCGGCGGCGCGCAAAATTATTTCGAGACCGCGTGTGCGGCGGGCGTCGATGCCTATCTGACCGGTGAAATATCGGAACAGCATTATCATCTGGCGCAGGAAACCGGCGTCACCTTCATCGCCGCCGGCCACCACGCCACCGAACGCTACGGCATTCAAGCCCTGGGCCAGCATCTGGCGGACCAGTTCGGATTGGTCCATCACTTCATTGATAGCGACAACCCGGTATAAAAAAGTCACGTATGACCTTACAAAAAATATTGCTGGTGGAAGATGAGCAAGCGATTGCCGATGCCGTGGTGTTTGCCTTGCAGAGCGAAGGCCTGGCAGTCAGGCACTGCCTGTATGCAGAGCGGGCGCTGGAATGCTTGCGCCAGGAAGAATTTCACCTGGCGCTGCTGGATGTCGGTTTGCCGGACATGAGCGGTTTCGATGTGTTGCGCCAGCTGCGTGCGGTCAGCATGATACCGGCCATGATGCTGACGGCGCGCAATGATGAAATTGATCGCGTGCTGGGCCTGGAGTTGGGTGCAGACGATTATGTGACCAAGCCGTTTTCATCGCGCGAACTGGTCGCCCGCGTGCGCGCACATTTGCGCCGCGCCGCGTTGCAGCGCCACGATCCGGCGCATGAGGCACCGCTTCGGCAGGGGGTGTTTGAACTGGATAGCGCCAGCGCATCGATTCATTTTTGCGCACAGAAATTGAATCTGACCAAAGCCGAATACGGGATTCTCTGCAAGCTCCTGACCAACGCGCGGCGTGTCCTGTCGCGTGCGCAATTGCAGGACAACCCCTGCAACCATGACTCTGATGCATTGGAGCGCACGGTGGATGCGCATATCAAGGCCTTGCGCGCAAAGCTGAAGCAAGTTGATGCCACGCGCGATCCGATTCAAACCCGGCGTGGCTTTGGCTATTGTCTGGACCCGGCATGAAGCTGACGCTGCGCATGCTGGTCGGCTATTTCCTGATCACCGGTTTGACCGCCTGGTTCGTGCTGAATATTTTCATGCAGGAAGTCAAACCCAGTGTGCGCGAATCGCTGGAAAACACGATGGTGGATGTCGCCTATTTGCTGGCCGATCTTGCGGCACCGGAGCTGGCGCGCGGAAATTTCCAGAATGGCAGTTTTGCCCAGGCGGTCGAGCGTTATCGCCAGCGCACTGTGGACGTGAAAATCTGGGGCTTGCACAAGGAGACGCTGGAACTGGGTGTGTATGTCACCGATGCGCAAGGCAAGGTATTGTTTTCGTCGAACCCGCAGGAAATCGGCCGCGATTATTCGCGCTGGAACGATGTGCTGAAAACCCTGCGTGGGCAATATGGCGCGCGTTCCACGCGCACCTATGAGGAAGACGATGGCAGCGCGGTTTTGTATGTGGCGGCGCCAGTGATGCGGGGTGAGCAAACGCTGGGGGTCGTGACCGTTGCCAAATCGGTGCGCGCGCTGGAACCGATCATCGTCCGCGCGCAAAAGAAAATCGCGCGCCAAGGGGCGTTGCTGTTGGCGTTTTCGCTACTGCTCGGCATTCTGTTCACGGTGTGGATCAGCTGGCGCATCAATCGCTTGCGGCGTTATGCGCAAGCCGTGGCGCGTGGCGAGCGCGTGGCGTTACCGGATGTTGGTCGCTCAGAAATTGCCGATCTGGGTCAGGCGCTGGAATCGATGCGTATCCAGCTGGAAGGCAAGGCGTATGTGGAACGTTATGTCGAAGCGTTGACGCACGAGTTGAAGAGCCCATTGACGGCGATCAAGGCTTCGGCCGAATGTTTGCAGGGCGCTGCATCGGAACCGCTGACAGACGCCGCGCGCAGACAATTCGCGCATGCCATTGCTGAGCAAGCCGATCGTCTGCGCCACACGATTGATACGCAACTGACGCTGGCGCATCTGGAGCGTCAGTCGGCGTTGGGGCAGGCGGTGTCGGTCGATCTCATGGGCGCGGCGCGGCAGGCGATCGAAAGTTGCCAGGCATTGGCCGCACAAAGAAATGTCGAAATCGCTGGTTTGCAGGAACGCGCCGCCGTCACGGTGATGGGAGATGCGGCCTTGCTGGCGCAGGCGATTGCCAGCCTGTTGTCCAATGCAGTGGAATTCTCGGTGGTCGGCAGTATGGTCGAATTATCCTGTTGCGTGCGGCAGAAATGGGTCGAATTGACGATTCGAGATCACGGCCCCGGGATTCCCGACTTTGCGCTGCAGCGTATCTTCGAGCGCTTCTATTCTTTGCCGCGCCCCGATGGCGGCCCTAAAAGCACCGGCCTTGGGCTGAGTCTGGCGCGTGAAATTGTGATTCTGCATCACGGCACGCTCGCAGTCATCAATCACCCCGCCGGTGGGGTTGAGGTGCGTGTCGAGCTCCCCACAGATTCCTGAAATTCATCGAATCTTCACACGGCCTGCGCTGATTCTTCCGATTCGTTTTGCATCATGCCGACTCCAACATTCTGTGGGGAAACATGATGCTGAAAAATATCTGGTTGAGAAAAGGGTTGCTGGTTGCTGCGATCCTGCTGTTGATGTCGCTGGCGTTGTCGTGGATCAATGGCACCGTTGCAACGCGGGAGCGCCATCAACAAAACGCGCAACAGCGGGTGGCGGAATCGCATCCGGGCGAACAGACACTGATCGGGCCGGTGCTGGTGGTGCCATATCAGGAACACTACCTCCATGATGTTTGCGACGACAAGGGCAAACTGCTGCGCCAGGAGCCGCGCAGTCAGCGTTACGAAGCCCGCTTCTTTCCCGATCAGATGCAACTGGAAGGACATATCTCCGTACACACGCGCGCAGTCGGCATTCATCCGGTGCGTGTCTATGGGCTGAAGGGTGTATTGCGCGGCCAGTTTGGCGTGCCGGATGAAACGCAGTTTGTGCATCATCATCGCGACTCGCAATTGATCATAGGCAAGCCAAGTCTGGTGCTCGCGCTGCGTGATCTGCGCGGGTTTGCCATCGTGCCGCAGCTGCAATGGGGCGAACAGATTCTGGTGGCGCAGTCCGGTACCGATAGCGAGGTGCTGGCGACCGGCGTTCACTTCGATCTGCCCGCTCTGCCTAAAGGCGGGGCCGCGTCACGCTTCATGCTGGCGCTTGATTTGTCAGGCATGCAATCGTTCGCGGTGGTGCCGGTCGGGCGCGACAATCAGGTCAGCCTGACCTCGAGCTGGCCGCATCCGAGCTTTGGCGGGCACTTCCTGCCACGTTCTGAAGGCAGAAAAATCACACCGGAAGGATTCAGCGCCCAATGGTCGCTGCCTTCACTGGCGACGGCGGCACAAAGAACCGTGGCACAGGCAAGCAAGGAAAATGAAATTTGGAACGCAGATCGCATCGAAGTTCGGTTCATCGATCCGATCAATATTTATTCCCTGAGCTGGCGTGCCACTGAATATGGTTTGCTGTTCATCGTCATCATGTTTGCTGCCTTCTTCCTGTTTGAAGTGCTGAAGAGTTTACGCATTCATGCGATTCAATATGCCTTCATCGGCGCGGCACAGGCGATCTTCTTTCTGTTGCTGCTGGCGCTGTCGGAACAATTTGCTTTCCTCGCATCCTATGTCACCGCCGCTACCGCGTGCCTGCTTCTGACCGCAATTTATTTGCGGCATGTGCTCGGATCGGCGTTGCGCAGCCTCGGCTTCAGTGTGCTGCTGGGGGTGTTGTATGGCTTGCTGTACGGCATTCTGAGCGCAGAGGATCTGGCCTTCCTGCTCGGCACGGCGCTGGTGTTTACCGGCCTGGCGGCAATGATGCTGGTGACGCGAAAAATCGACTGGCATCAATATCTGGGTGGCGTGGGTGGCGCGGGCGGCACGGAGCCCGCAGCCTCGACGGGAGAATCGACATGATTCTGGCCCATTTGCCTGGCGGCTATCTCTGCACCACCCTGCTCACCGCCCGCTTGCAGCGATTTGCCGCGCCGCGCTGGCTGATGTTCTGGGGGATGGCGGGAAGTATCGCGCCTGATATTGACCTGCTCTGGTTTTATCTGGTCGATCACGGCACGGTACACCACCATCGCTACTTCACTCACTGGCCCCTCTTCTGGTTCACACTCGTCGCGCTGGGGCTGCTGCTGCATAGGTGGCGACCCGCCGCATGGAAAGTGCTGGCGATCGTGTTCAGCGTGAATGCGTTCATTCACATGGTGCTGGATACGGTGGTGGGTGATATCTGGTGGGGCGCGCCATTCATCGACCATCCGATCCATTTGTTTGGGGTGCCGAGCCTGTACCGCCCCTGGATCTGGAATTTCATATTGCACGGATCGTTTTTCCTGGAGCTGGCGATTGTTTCACTGGCGCTGGGGGTGTGGTATTCCAGGAGGAAAGTTCAGTAGTTTCATGAGCAAGAACAAGAGCGCCCATGCGGGCGCTCTTATCAGCTATTTCTTCAAGCTATCCCGAATCTCGCGCAGCAGCAGGATGTCTTCCGGCGGGGCGACGGGCGGGGCGGCAGCTTCTTCGGCGACGACCTTGCTTTTGGCTTTGTTGATCAGGCGCACCATCTGAAAAATGATGAAGGCGAGGATGAGGAAGTTGATCAATACGGTGATAAAGCTGCCGTAGGCGAACAGGGGTACACCGGCTTTGGAGAGGGCCTCATAGGTCATCGGCCCGGCAAAACCGGGGGGTGGGTCGGCCAGGGCGATGAAGTGGTTGGAAAAATTCAGCCCGCCGACGACGCGCCCGAGCAGGGGCATGATCAAGTCCTTCACGGTGGATTCGACGATTTTGCCGAACGCTGCGCCGATGATGACGCCGACCGCCAGATCCATGACATTGCCCTTGACGGCGAAGCTGCGAAATTCATTCAACATTCCCATTTCCGCCTCCATTCATGTGTTTTTCAGGGGTTTTATCGCTGTGTCGAGAATATAAGCTGGAAATTGCCGGTTTCCGGCTTTATTTCAGGGGAGGCGATCCGATATAATCGCGGGCTGTATCTAGTTTCAGCCAAGTAGGTTTGACCTATTGCGTCCAATTCTCTGCATTTTTGCAGTTTCCTGATGGGGTTTGTATGAGTGACAACCAGCCAGCCGATAGCAGTCGGCGCTTCTGGCTCAAGGCAACCTGTGTTGCAGGTGGTGCAGCCGGAGTCGCCACTGCCGTTCCTTTTGTCAGCACCTTCCAACCGTCCGAACGCGCCAAGGCCGCCGGGGCGCCGGTTGAGGTGGATATCGGTGACATCAGGCCGGGCGAGAAAAAGGTCGCGGAATGGCGCGGCAAGCCGGTGTGGATTTTGCGCCGTACGCCGGAAATGCTGGCATCGCTCAAGGAAACCGACGCCAAGGTGCTGGATCCGAACTCTGAAGAGTATTACGCGCTGGCCACGCCAGACTATGCCAAGAACGAGATTCGCGCGCGCAAGGATCACCAGGAATATCTGGTGGTGGTGGGCATCTGCTCTCACCTCGGCTGCTCACCGTCCGACAAGCTGGCGGCGGGCGCTCAGCCTTCGCTGCCGGATGACTGGTCGGGCGGTTTCCTGTGCCCCTGCCACGGTTCGACCTTCGATCTGGCTGGCCGCGTTTATCAAAACAAACCGGCCAACCGCAACCTCGACGTGCCACCGTACATGTTCCTCACCGATACCCGCATCATCATCGGTAAAGACGAAAAAGGAGAAGCCTGATGGCCATGAAAGAAACCGAAGCCACC
>JGI1358J11329_10004537_pt1 | contig 9958 bp, 8 predicted proteins | sample Subgroupgradi54m_FD_11329 | JGI IMG/M metagenome (IMG submission 11329)
ATCGGCAACCCCTTCTTCACGACGGACACGACGGCGGCCCTGCGGGCCATGGAGCTCGGCGCCGACGTCGTCCTCAAGGCGACCAACGTGGACGGCGTCTACAGCGATGACCCCGCGACGAACCGCCAGGCGAAGAAATTCACGACGCTGAGCTTCCTCGACGTGCTGAAGAAGGGATTGCGGGTGATGGACGCGACCGCGGTGAGCCTGTGCATGAGCAGCGATGTGCCGATCATCGTCTTCAATCTGCACCGGCCGAGGAACATCAGGCGCGCGGTGTGCGGGGAGCCGGTTGGTACCACCGTCGTCAACCGCTAATCGCTGAACCGCGCCGATGGCAATGCTGATCCACGCTGAAGGATCAGCGCGATTCAGCGTGTAGATCAGCGTCAATCAGCGATCCCACGAGTTCTCAGTTATTGCTTGAGGAGGCGACCATGTTGGCACAGCAGACGCTGGGCAAGGACGTGGAAGAGAAAATGAAGAAGGCAGTTGCCGCCCTGACCCGGGAGTTGTCCGAGATCCGCGGCGGCCGGGCAAATCCCGCGTTCGTCGAGCACGTCATGGTGGACTACTACGGGGCGGCGACGCCGCTCAAGCAGCTGGCGGCCGTGACGGCCCCGGAACCGCGCCTCTTGGTCATCCAGCCGTGGGATGCGAAGCTCTCACCGGACATCGAGAAGGCGATCCTGAAGGCGGGCCTCGGCATTACCCCGGTGGTGGACGGCAACATCATTCGGCTGCCCATCCCGTCGCTCACCGGCGAGCGCCGGCAGGAGCTGACGAAACTCGTGCACAGAGTCGCCGAGGAGGGCCGGGTGAGCATCCGCACGCTGCGCCGCGACGCCAATGAGGCGGTGAAGAAGTTCAAGACCGACAAGCAGCTCTCCGAAGACCAGGCGTTCACGCTCCAGGACGACATCCAGAAACTCACCGACCGCTACATCGAGCAGATCAACGGCTTGGTGAAACAGAAAGAGCAGGAGCTGTCTAGCGTCTAGGCCTGGGCCGAGGCGATTGTGCTGCTTGGGCCCGCGGTAACGCGGGCCTTTTTGCTTTATAATGATTACACAGATTCACCGGTCGACCGCCGCTCTCAAAGCGGATGACACAGATACAAACGGTCTCAATCTGTGTAATCTGTTTTTTGGAGCAAGGTTCTTCTCTGCGAATCTGTGAAATCGTCTTGCTCTTTCACAATTTGGGGCGCTAGCTCATCAGGTAGAGCAACAGCCTTAATGAGGGCCGCTGTCAGGAGACTGGCAGTTGATAATCCCGTAACTTGCGGGGAACTCTGAGGATCCCATCGGTACCTCGATATCTTTTGGGGTAACAATCCATGGGTGCAGACAATCCGCAGCCAAGCCCCTATAAATTTCGCTACGCGAAATTTATTCCACTGGGTGGATAACGAAATAATAATTTTTGCGAAGCAAAAATTATGGGGGAAGGTTCAACGACTATAATCGGGACTCCCAACTTTGGTTATGGGGGATGGGATAGTCTGATCTGCATGGCGACATGCAGCTAACACACATGTTTAAGCTGTGGGTGCTGGGTTCGAGTCCCAGGCGCCCCACCAACTTCTGCCCGCGATGGCGGACAGAAGTTGATGCCGAGACGGGCCGAATTCGGTGAGGCCCGGCGAGGCACCAACTCGCATTGGCGTGCAGATAGTGATGCCGAGTCCGGCCGGGATCAGCAAAGCCGGGCGAGGTACCAATTCGCCCGCGCCGGCGGGCAGGAGTCGACCGTGTGGCACGTGTACATTCTCCGCTGCGGAGACGGTTCGCTCTATACGGGCATCTCGACGGATCCCGCCCAGCGACTCCAGCGCCATAACGCCGGCAAGGGCTCGCGTTATGTGCGGCGGAAGGGCATGGCGGCTCTCGTCTACACGGAGCCGTGCGTCGACAAGAAGGCTGCGCGAAGGCGTGAGCTGGAGATCCAATCCTGGAGTCGAAAGAAAAAGCTAGGACTGCTCGATGAACCTGGCCGCGCCCATGACAGATAAGGCAAGAAGGATGCGTGCGGGAGGGTTTCAGTGATGGAAACCGTAGTTTGGCTACTGCAAGCGCTCGTTGTTTTGGTGGTCTTTTTTGGGATCTTGTCATTCAGCATTCTGTCACTGCGAAATACACTGAGAAGGTCGGGTTCCAAACGTCTTGGTTGGGCGATAGCCTGCATCGCTGGTTCAGTAATCATAATCTTTCCAGGGGTACCTGTCCTATGCTGGACGTTCCTACCTTCCCCCTTATGGACAAACAGGACAGTAATGGTGCTTTCTGTTAAAGGCAATATTGCAGGGAATGAGGAGATCAAAACATTTACCTTGGCCAAAGGACGCTATTTGCTTGCGGTGGAACGGACCGGCATGGTAGCGGACCCGGAAGCACTTGGTCGTATTCGCTATCATCTCGAGATTCCACAGGCGGGCATTTCCGTCCTCAAGGAACCTGTGCTGTGTTTCAATTTTGGCATCATGCAGATTCGGCTGGAAGACTTCGCCCTGACGCATCAAGCAGAGGGAAAGGTTATTGTGGAGGTTGTGAGCCCAATGAAGACAGACTTCGAAGTCCGAATTCGCCGCAATCCATTTCCTTAAACGTTTGGGTTCAATCGGAATCCGCTGAGGTTACACGTGGAAGTTTCATGCCTGACGATGGGTACGTATTCTTCGACCACACCGCCGATATCGGCATCCGCGCCCGCGGCGCAACACTGGCCGGGCTCTTCACCGGGATGGCGCGGGGACTGACGGCGCTGATCGCGGAGGACAGCCGGCTCCAGGCGCGCGAGGCGCGGACCCTCCGGCTCTCCGTCGACGACGCCGAGTCGTTGCTCCTGGCCTGGCTACAGGAGCTACTGTTCTGGTTCTCGACGGACCGTTTCCTCCCGGTGGACTACGCCCTCGAGGAGGTGACCCCGACCTCACTGCGCGGCACGGTACGCGGCGAGCGGTTCGACCCCTCGCGCCATGTGCAGGGCCGGGAAGTGAAGGCAATCACCCGCCACCTGCTGTCGGTCCGGCATGAGAACGGCGCATGGCGGGGCGAAGTCATCGTGGACATTTAGCTCATGAAGACCCAGGAATGGGTGGGACAACTTGAGAAGCTCGACGAGTACCGCTGGCGCATCCCAAAGACCGGAGGAATGCGCGTGCCGGGGCTCGTCTTCGCCGATGAGAAGCTCCTCGAAGACATCACGAGCGACCAGGCGCTCCAGCAAGTCGCCAACGTCGCGCATCTGCCCGGCATCCTGAAGGCCTCGATGGCGATGCCGGACATCCACTGGGGCTACGGTTTTCCGATCGGCGGGGTGGCGGCGATGGACACGAAGGAAGGTGTGATTTCTCCCGGCGGGGTCGGCTACGACATCAACTGCCTTTCCGGAGAGACAGCGGTTTTGCACCGATTGGGGTATCGCCGCCGGCTTTCGGATATCGTGGAAAAGAGCCTTACTGACGACGTGCGTTGCTATCGACTCAATCAACCTCAAATCCAGGCCGCTGCCATTGCAGCAACATTACGGAAACGACCAACGACATCTGTCCTTGAACTAACCACCGTGAGTGGCCGCCGCATTATTGGAACGGCCGATCATCCCTTTTTGACGCCAGCAGGCATGCGACTGCTGGGCTCACTTCAAGCGGGCGATGCTGTAGCGGCCGATCCTTTCGAGGGAGTTTGTTATGAAAGGCCCTCACGAAACGTGTTAGTCGATGAAGAAGATGTACGGGGCTTTTTGTTAAAACGGGGAAAGGATGGAGGGAATGGGATCCCACAGGTCCTTCGCTTCATGCGGCAGCGGAACCTTCTGCCGATTCAACAAAACTCTGCCGTCCTCCCTGTCCTGATTAAAGCGCTTGGTTTTGTCATGGGGGATGGCACGATGCACTTTCTGAATGGAACCGGTAATGGCGTCACCTGGTTTTTTGGCCAACCGGAAGATCTAGAAGACATCCGCAAGGATCTCAGCTTATGGTTTACGTGCTCCCGAGTCTATAGCCGGCGCCGCACTCACCGTATCGAAACCGATTATGGCCACGTGCGTTTTGAATCGATCAACGCGTGTTTCCGTATCGGGTCCACAGCGTTCGCGACGCTCTTGGCCCTGTTGGGATGCCCCATTGGCAACAAGTCCTTGCAAAATTACGGAGTACCAGAGTGGTTGTTCGGTGTACCGTCATGGCAGAAACGACTCTTTCTGGCAGCTTACTTTGGTGCCGAACTGCAGAGTCCAAGGTCTTTTGCTGAACGGAATCGAAATTTTCCTTGTCCGATCTTAACGGTCCAGAAGAACGAGCGATACGCTGGCAGCGGGCGGCGCTTTTTGTCACAGATCGCGAATCTGATGAAAGAGTTTGGTGTTGAGACGCTTGGAATCGAAGAACGTCGAGAGCGTGTTCGTCGGAAGCACGGTATTTCCCATCGATTGCGGCTCCTCTTCTCGTCTCGACCAGAGCATTTGCGTTTGCTGTACACCCGTATCGGCTTCGAGTACCACCGGAAAAAGCGCGCAGAAGCCGCTGTGGTTGCGGCCTACCAGGCGTCGAAAGAAACGGCATGGGCTGTTCGACGAGACGCCATGGAGAAGATTCTTGAGTTGCGGGCGACTTCAGGAGTGGGCGCCAAAAAGATTTTGGCTCAACTGATCCCCACGGGAGCCTCCACAACGCCGCAGGTCAACCTCAGGTTTGTGGAACGAACAATTTATGGTGGGGCAGACCGTACAGTGCGCGTCGAGGAAGACTTCGAATCGTATCCTGAGTTTCGCAAACGGGTGACGAAAGGGCTTGAGGGTAGTGGGTTAGTCTGGGAAACCATTCAGAGCATTTGCCCGCGCCACGATGTCGAGCAGGTTTACGATATCACGGTGGATCATCCCGATCATAATTTTGTTGCGAACGGGTTCATCGTGCACAACTGCGGCGTCAGATTGATACGCACCGACTTGACGGTCGAGGAGGTCCAGCCCAAGCTACGCACCCTCGTCGCGTCGCTCTTCAACGAGATCCCGTGTGGAGTCGGGATGAGCGGCGAGATTCGCGTCGGCCGCAAGGACGCCGGGTGGCTGCTGAGCCAGGGCTCGCGGTGGGTGATCGGCAAGGGCTACGGCGTGGCGGCCGATGCCGCGCATACCGAGTCGCAGGGCTGTCTGCCAGACGCGGACCCTTCGGCCGTGTCCGAACGCGCACTCGAGCGCGGCCACGACCAGCTCGGGACGCTAGGCTCCGGCAACCACTTTCTGGAGGTCCAGGCGGTGGACACCGTCTACGATGGGGATGCCGCGGGCATCCTGGGCCTGCGGGAGGGGCAGATCACCGTGATGATCCATTCGGGCTCGCGCGGCTTCGGCTACCAGATCTGCGACGACTACCTCGACGTCACGGCGCGCGCGATGGCCAAGTACGGCATCTCGGTGCCCGACCGGCAGCTGGCCTGCGCGCCAATCAACTCCGAGGAGGGGCGCGCGTACCTCGGGGCCATGCGCTGTGCGGCCAACTACGCCTGGGCGAACCGCCAATGCCTCATGCACCTCATGCGGCTCACGTTTGAGCGGGTCTTCGAGACGAGCTGGGAGACGCTGGGCATGCACCTGGTCTACGACGTCGCGCACAACATCGCCAAGTTCGAGCGGCACCGGCTGGAGGGACGCGAGATGACGCTTTGCGTCCACCGCAAGGGCGCCACGCGCGCCTTCCCGCCGGGGCACCCGGAGCTGCCGGACGACTACCGCGCGGTTGGCCAGCCGGTCATCATCCCCGGCGACATGGGCCGCCACTCCTACGTGCTCGTCGGGACGGAGGCCGCGATGGAGGAGACCTTTGGCAGCTGTTGCCACGGGGCGGGCCGCGTGATGTCGCGCTCGGAGGCCGTCCGACAGGCCGCTGGCCGATCGATTGAGCAGGAGCTGGAGCGGCGGGGAATCATCGTCATGGGCCGCGGTCGCAAGGGGGTGGCCGAGGAGCAGCCCGCTGCCTACAAGGACGTCAACGACGTCGTCCGGGTCGTCCACAACGCGGGGCTCGCGCGCCGGGTGGCCCGGATGCGTCCGCTGGGCGTGATCAAGGGATGAGACAGGCGGTCAGAAGGCAGGAAGCAGAGGTCAGAAGTGATTGACCCTAAGCTGCTTCGCGAAAATCCAGACCTTGTCCGAGATGCTCTCAGGAAGCGTGGTATGGATCCGGAGAAATTACAGCTGCGACTTCGGGAGGGGCCACCGCTTAGGAACCCGGTGTCTCTTGACGAACTCCTTCGTCGAGAAAAGGAGTACCGCGCGCGCTTGGCGGAGCTTGAAAACGAGCGACACACTCTGAGGGTGGAGTCTGAACAATTTGCGAAAGACAAAGCAACCGGGAAGCGTGCTCAGCCGCCCTCAACACTGAAGGACCGATCGAATCAAATTGCAACAATTGAGCAACAGCTTCAGACAGAAGAAAGGGAATTACGCGACTTCATTGCCTGCCTCCCGAACATCCCGCATGGCTCGGTGCCGGTGGGGGACTCGAAGGCCAACCAGGTCGTGCGCACCGTCGCGCAGAAGCCCGCCTACGCGTTCAAGCCCAAGACGCATCTGGAGCTGGCCGAGGCCCTTGGCCTGATCGACTTCGAGCGCGCCGCCAAGATCACCGGCTCGCACTTCCCGCTCTACACGGGCCAGGGCGCGCGCCTTGAGCGCGCGCTCATCAACTGGATGCTCGACGTCCAGACCAAGGAGCACGGTTACACCGAGATGTCGCCGCCCTATCTCGTGAACCGCCAGTCGATGTTCGGGACGGGACAGCTGCCGAAGTTCGAGGAGGACATGTACCGGCTCAAGGACGACGACCTCTTCCTCGTGCCGACGGCGGAAGTCCCGCTGACCAACCTCCACCGCGATGAAATGCTCGACGAGGCGAAGCTGCCGGTGACCTACACGGCGTACACCGCCTGCTTCCGCCGCGAGGCCGGCTCCTACGGCAAGGAGACGAAAGGGCTCGTCCGGGTGCACCAGTTCGACAAGGTGGAGCTCGTGCGATTTGTGAAGCCCGACACCTCGTACGACGAGCTGGAGCGGCTCGTGGGGCATGCCGAGACGATTCTCACGCGGCTCGGACTGCACTACCGCGTCGTGGGCCTGGCCTCCGGCGATCTCAGCTTTGCTGCCGCGAAGTGCTACGACCTCGAGGCGTGGGCGCCGGGGTTGAATCAGTACCTCGAGGTATCGAGCTGCAGCAACTTCGAGGCGTTCCAGGCGCGCCGCGCCAACATCCGCTATCGCCAGGCGGCGACGGGCAAGCCGGCCTTCCTCCACACGCTCAACGGTTCGGGGTTGGCGCTGGCCCGGACGCTCATCTGCCTGCTCGAAACGCACCAGCGGCCGGACGGACACGTGACGGTGCCTGAACCGCTGCGCCCCTATTTCGATGGCCTCTCCGAGCTCTAGTCTCACCACCGGCCTCAGCCGGCTCATCAAAGTCTCCGTGGTGGCGCTCATTGTGCCGCTGATCATCGGGCTCTTGCAGAGCGTCCTTGAGGCGCTCGAGCTCAAGACCGGGTCAGGCCGGACGTATCGCGAGCTGGTCACGTGGGGATTTATGACGTACGTTGGGATGCACGTCCTCCTCTATCGGCCGACGGGACTCTTCCGCATTAGCCATCGGCTGTTCTCGGTGCTCGCCGTCTGGCTCTTCGGCGGCCAGGTGGCGAGCGTCGAAGCGAAGCGCGCGGGAAAGGGAAATCGGGACAAGAGCGACGCGGGGGGCGGCGGGGAAGCACGGACATCGGGGGAGGGCTCCACACTCGTCGCGTTCAGCCCCTACGTCATCCCGCTCTACGTCATCCTCGCCTCGCTCGTCGCACTCCTCGTGCGCCACCGGGTGGACCTGGGGTGGGTCGATGACGCGACCGGCTTCCTCCTCGGCTTCTTGATGGCGTTCCACTGGCTCATGACCGCCGACGACCTCCAGCAGCAGCGGGACCGGTGGCACATCGAGACGTACCTGCTCGCGATCAGCCTGGTGTTCGTGCTGACCCTGCTCATCGGCGGCGCCTGCCTGCCGTGGGCCGTCCAGGGCTTCTCGTTCGTGGCCGTGCTCTCGGATGGGCTCTCGCGCACCCAGGCGATCTATGCCATGTTGGTTCATCACCTATTTCCGTAGTCGGGCGAAGTCGGTGCCTCGCCGCGCCTATCTGATACCGGCGCGGCTCGGCATCGATTTCATCCGCCCTCGCGGATGCAATCGGGAGGAGTGGCTCGAGTGGCTTAAGGCGACGGTCTTGAAAACCGTTAGGGCCGCAAGGCCCTCGCAGGTTCGAATCCTGCCTCCTCCGTTCTGCTTCGCTCCGCCTTCGGCGGAGCTTCGCAGCAACACGTGTGACGGCGAAACAGAACGCCGCTCCGACGCTCGGCCGACAGGCTGAGCGAAGGAGGTCGCGACTCACTGAGGCGGGCTCAATCTCCATTGCACAATTCGTTGAATCTTGGAGAGGTGGCTGAGCGGTTGAAAGCGCTGGTCCCGAAAACCAGTAGGGTCGCAAGACCCTCGAGAGTTCGAATCTCTCCCTCTCCGTTTTCCGCTGCCGATATCAGATGCCCTTTTCGATTGCGCTATCGAAGATGGTATCTGATATCGGTTGCGTGTAAACTGGTTCCTGCTGAGGAGCCATCCGAGAGCTATGGAGAGGTGGCTGAGCGGTTGAAGGCACGCGACTGGAAATCGTGTAGCTGCCCACAAGGTGGCTCCCGGGTTCGAATCCCGGCCTCTCCGTTCTGCTTCGCTCCGCCTTCGGCGGAGCTTCGCAGCAACACGTGTTCTGCTGCGCCCCCGCCTCGCTCTCGCTACGCAGCGGGCGTCGCAGCCACCGGTGTGGTGTCGTGTGGCGGCGAAGCAGAACGGTGATGGCCAGACGAAGGCGCTGAAGTTCGCCCTCGCCGCCGTGCACCCCACGTGGTGCAGGGCCGCCACAGATGATGAGTAGGCCATTTCAAGCGCCCAGAGCTCAATTGGATAGAGCGTCGGCCTGCGGAGCCTCTTTCGGCTCGTGGTAAGTATCGGTCCTGCCGAGAGCTGCTCTCGGCCTGTTAGCATACTGGTCATTTCGCACCAGCGAGGTAAGAAATGAATCACGGGCATAGGTATAAAAGCCCGCCAGTAGTCGAAGCTCTTTGTGAACTCTTCCTCATTGGATCCATCTGGGACGACACAGTATTGGGGACTTTCTACGAGAGAATCAAAGACCAATTTCCGAAAAAGCGACAGCTCCAACAATTTGAAGCGCAAGTAGAAATTGCTGGAACTGGAGGGGCGACCGCAGGCGTTAGACAGGGACAACCAAGAATGCAGTTTCTGACAGAATCGGGTAATCGCTTAGTCCAAGTTGCGGAGAATCTTCTAGTCGTTAACCAGTTGACACCGTATCCTCATTTTGAGGAGTGGGAGCCGTTCGTCTACTCAACGTTGACTATTTACAGGAAGCTGGCGAACCCCAAAGCAATATCCAAAATAGGAATGAGGTACATCAACCGAGTGGTCATCCCCAAACCCCGCATCCAAATGGAAGACTATTTCAAGATATATCCTCAGCTGCCCAATGGGATGGGGGATGAACACGGAGCTTTTATGGTGCGAGTAGAACTGCCATTCATTGAAAAGGATCACTCGGTACTCATGACATTCGGAACTACTCCTCCTCAACGTGAGCAGGAGATAGCATATATGCTCGATTTATATGACAAGGCTCCGTTATCGAAGACCACTTTGAATTTTGATCAACTAGAGTTGCAGGTAAGAACTGCGCATCAGAATATTGAAACCGCATTTGAAGGTAGTATTACTGATCGTCTCCGCGAAGTGTTTGAGCAAAAGGCCAAACAATAGACCTGTTGCACAATTGCCAAGTTTGTAGCATCCTAGCCCCACACGAGGAGGGGAGTCGATGCGACGGTTTGCCAAGCTTGCTGTACACCCGAGGAA
>JGI1358J11329_10004544_pt1 | contig 9948 bp, 6 predicted proteins | sample Subgroupgradi54m_FD_11329 | JGI IMG/M metagenome (IMG submission 11329)
GGGCCTTGAGCCCCGCCCGTTTTCATTGTAGAGTACGGATATGCGATTTCATTTGATTACTTTGTTTCCGGAGGCCTGCGAGGCGTATTTGAGCGCGTCGATTATTGGGCGGGCGCGGAAGGAAAAGAAAATCACCGTCGCGTATCAGAATCCACGTGACTTCGTTGATAACAAGTGGGGCAAAGTAGACGAGCGCCCGTATGGCGGGGGCCCCGGGATGGTCGTACAGGCATTGCCTGTCGTGAAGGCCTGCGAAAAAGCACTAAAACGGGGGTTTCGTAAACCCCCATATGGGTGTTTACGAAACCCCCGTTTGAAGAAAGCGATAATTGTTTGGTTTAGTCCGGGAGGGAAGCCATTCACAAACAAGAGTGCCGATTCGCTCGCGAAGTATGACGAAGTCGTACTCGTCTGCGGTCGCTATGAGGGTATCGACGAGCGTGCGAAGAAGATGCTGAAGACACTCGCTCCCGTCAAAGAGTTCGCTGTGGGCGAGGCAGTGTACACGGGTGGCGAGATACCGGCGCTCGCGGTGGTGGATGCCGTGACCCGTCGCCTCCCCGGCGTGCTCGGCAAAGACGAGTCGGTGGAAGAGCGTCGTGTCGCAAGCCGCGCTGTCTACACGCGCCCAGAAATCATTTCGTACAAAGGGAAGTCATATAAAGTCCCCGCCGTTCTTAAGACAGGTCACCACAAGAAGATAGACGAGTGGCGGACGAAAAAATAGGCGCGTGTTACCGTACTAGATATATGGACCAACCCCAGCCGCTTGACTTGAATCAGGTACCCAAACAGCTCTGCGAGAACGTGCTTGTCGGCTTCAACGGTGAGTCGTTCATGGTGGGTATGGCCGTCGGGACGAATCTCACACCCTACGCTCTGACGCCCGAGCACGCCAAACGCCTCGCGAAGCTCTTGACCGATAAGGTTGAGACTTTCGAGAAGCAGTATCGCGTCATAGACGAAGAGCCCAAGATCCCGAGCCCTATGCAGATATCCGACCTCGGCGGCGAACCTCCGCAGCCGTAAACACCTCGGAAGGGAAGTCTGACTTCCCTTTAAAATAATCTATCAAAGTGTCCGGTCGGACACTTTAGTGGATGCGAACGCCTACAAGTTTTGACCTATAGGACGACTTTTGTAGGATGATACCTTGCATATTCTTCGCGCGTGTCGTATGATGCGCGCGGCTGAAACCCCGAGGAGTTCCTTCGATGGCGCATAATACGCCAAGAAATAAGGCGACCACAGTCGTCTACCTAATTTTACGGGACAACCTAGACCGGATTCTTGTCATGGATCGGTGGGGGACCGGCTACCGTGATGGAGATTGCCAGACGCCAGCCGGCCACATCGACGCTGGCGAGACGCCCACACAAGCTATCCTTCGCGAAACGAGGGAAGAGATCGGCGTTGAGCCGGTTGGTCTGCGCTTCGCGCACACTTCGTTCCGTCCGAAACATGACGAGACGGGCGACCGTTGCGACTACTACTTCGAGGCGAGGGGATGGCGTGGTCATGTGAGTAATGCCGAACCGAGTAAGCACCGCAATCTTCGCTTTGTGGAGCCGGCCCGGCTACCACAGAACATGACGCCGCACATCCGGCATGCGATCAGATGCATCGAATACGGCGTAGTGTTTTCCGAGCTCGGCTACGACTTCCTAAAGACACATGGGTACATGTCCAAGGACGCAATCACGCCAGATGAGCTTCTCGACGCCGAAGAGCTGTAGACGGCGCAAGCGATGCCGGACCTGCCGGTAGGCACCGGAGGGATGTACGGCGGGCGCGACTGCTAGAAATACGGACGATACGGGCGGGCACGAAGTGCCCGCCCGGTTACGTTCTCGGGCTATCCACAAGGGTCCTTGACGGGGCCCACGGCCGGGCGTATGCTTTGGGCATTAGATACGAATGAGTTCTGGAGGGCGTGGGGCAGTACAACAATCCATACGGGCGAGAGAGAAAGTTCACAGCGCGAGAGCGGGTTACCCTGCGTGCGTTCGCATTTCTATATATACTTTTTATTCGCTATCAGCCCCTCCCCCTCATGGCAAAGAAGAACCTGGTTCAGAAGACTTTCGGTGCATACCACGCTCCCGCCGTCCCATTTCCCGACCTCGTCGGACATCAACACTCTTCCTTTGCCTGGCTCTTGAAGACCGGCCTCGACGAGCTTTTCAAAGAATTTTCCCCCATATCCGACTACTCGGGCAAGAAGTTCGAGCTCCGCTTCGACGGGTTTGAAATTGGCGAGGCCAAATACGATGAGGCCTTCGCGCGCGACAACATGCGCACCTACGAGGCGCCGGTGAAGGCGATCATCACTCTCCTCAACAAGACCTTGGGCTCGGAGAAGTCGCAGGAGCTTTTTCTTGCCGACATGCCACTCATGACGGGGCACGGCTCCTTCGTCGTATCAGGTGTCGAGCGAGCCATTGTCCCCCAGCTTGCCCGCTCCTTCGGCGCATTCTTCACGAGTGAGTTCATCCGCGGCACGCAGTATTTCGGCGCGAAGATAATCCCCTCGCGCGGTGTCTGGATAGAGATAGACTCGGAGGCCGACGGTGCCATCTTCGTCAAGATAGACCGCAAACGTAAATTCCCCGTGACTCAACTCCTCACCGTCTTTGGTGCCGGCTTGGGAGAAGCGGTCACGAAGAAGTTCGCGGGCGATGAGAAGGCGCTTGCCGCTATTAAAGCCACACTCGCTCACGACGAAGCGACCTCTATCGAAGAGGCCTACGTCGAGATATATCGGCGCATGCGCGACGGCGACCTGGCCACGCCGGAGAACGCGAAAAATTTCGTCCAATCCCTCTTCTCGACCGACCGCTATGACCTCAATAAAGTCGGTCGACACCGCTTGAATGCACGCTTCGGTCTCCCAACGACGCCGAAGGCACTTGAAAAGCGTGCGCTCACACTCGCAGACTTCGTGAACATTATCACAGAGATAGCTCGATTGAACGCTGACCCTACTAACTCACGCCCTGACGACATCGATCACCTCGGCTTCCGTCGCGTACGCTTTGTCGGCGAGCTTCTGCAGGCGCGTATGCGTGTCGGGATGAGCCGCATGAAGCGCAACATTCAAGATCGCATGTCGACGATTGAAAGCGAAACTACGCTTCCAGTCGCACTCGTCAATCCGCGCCCGTTCCAAGCCGCCGTACGCGAGTTCTTCACGGCCAACCAGCTTTCTCAATTCATGGACCAACAGAACGTGCTTGCTGAGCTCGAGCACATGCGCACCGTCTCTGCGCTCGGGCCAGGCGGGTTGACTCGTGAGCGCGCCGGCTTCGACGTGCGCGACGTGCATCCCTCCCATTACGGCCGGCTCTGCCCCATCCACACGCCAGAAGGGCAGAACATCGGCCTCATCCTGCGTCTAGCGACTCAGGCGCGCACGAATGATTTCGGCGTCATCGAGACGCCCTATGTCCGGGTCAAGGATGGGAAGGCTTCTGGAGAGGTCGTGTACATGAACGCACTTGAAGAGCCAGGCGAAGTGATAGCCCACGGTGCGACCGAGCTCGACCTCGAGGGCCGCATCAAGGCTGATATGGTCGAGGCGCGCCACGACGGCGAGCCGGTCATCGTGTCCAAGTCGGCCGTGACGCTCATGGACGCCTCCACCTATCAGATGTTCTCGGTGGCCACCGCGATGATTCCCTTCGTCAACCACAACGACGCCAACCGCGCCTTGATGGGATCGAACATGCAGAAGCAGGCGACCCCGGTCCTCATCCCGGAGGCTCCCTTGGTGGCTACTGGTATCGAGGAGCGCGCAGCGGGCGCGACCGGCCGGCTTGTCACTGCAGGAGAAGCTGGCGACGTAACCTATGTCGATGCGCGACGCATCGTTGTCACTAATAAAGAGGGGAAGAAGCGCGAATACCATCTCCAAGGTCTTACCCAGACCAACCAGAACTCAGCCTTCCTTCAGCGACCGTCGGTTGCAACAGGTGACAAGGTGAAGAAGGGCGACGTGCTTGCTGACCACTCCTCAAGCGATGGCGGACAGCTTGCGCTCGGCCAGAATGTGCGCGTTGCTTTCATGAGCTGGAACGGCGCTAACTATGAGGACGCCATCATCATTTCCGAACGCCTCGTGGAGGAGGCCAAGTTCACCACGGTCCACATCGAGGACTTCGAATGCGTCGTGCGCGACACTAAGCTCGGCCCCGAGACCACGACTCACGACATTCCGAATGTTGGCGAACTTCGGCTGAAGCATCTCGACGAAGAGGGTGTTATCCGTATCGGTGCGGAGGTGCGCCCCGGCGACATCCTCGTCGGCAAGGTAACGCCCAAGGGCGAGACCCAGCTCACGCCTGAAGAGCGTCTTCTGCGAAGCATCTTCGGCGATAAGGCCAAAGACGTGAAGGACACGTCGCTCCGGATGGAGGGTGGCAAGCGCGGCCGCGTTATCGGCGTGCGCGTCTTCTCTCGCGAGAAAGGCGACCAGCTCGAGACCGGCATCATTAAAAAGATAGTCGTCATGGTTGCCCAGGTCCGTAACGTGTCGGTGGGCGACAAGCTCGCCGGCCGCCACGGCAACAAGGGCGTCATCAGTCGCGTCTTGCCGGTCGAGGATATGCCCTACGACGAGCAGGGCAATCCGGTCGATATCATCCTCACCCCGCTCGGCGTCCCGAGCCGTATGAATCTCGGACAGATTCTTGAGCTCCATCTAGGGCTCGCCGCTCATACGCTCGGATATCAGGCAGTAGTGCCGCCCTTTGCTGGAGCCACTGCGGACGAGATACGCACTGAGCTCGAGGCTGCTGGCTTCGACCGCACTGGCAAGATACAGCTCTTCGATGGCACCACGGGCGAGAAGTTCGGACAGAAGGTCGCTGTCGGTTACATGTATGTCCTCAAGCTTCACCACATGGTGGAAGACAAGATTCATATGCGTAGTATCGGTCCCTACTCACTCATCACCCAACAGCCGCTCGGCGGCAAGGCGCAGAACGGCGGCCAGCGCTTCGGCGAGATGGAGGTGTGGGCTCTGCTTGGCTACGGCGCGGCCTATACGCTTCGGGAAATGCTCACTATCAAGTCCGACGACATCCAAGGCCGTTCGGCCGCCTTCGATGCGATTGTGAAGGGCGAACCGATTAGCCATTCGGGCACGCCAGCCTCCTTCGCGGTGCTTACCAATCAGATTCGCGGACTCGCCCTCGACGTGGAGCCGGTCTCGCTCCCGCCCGATCCGGATGCATAGCATCCGATATTTAAACATTTAAATATTTAAATCTTGCCTATGGCCTTCACCCCACGCACCTCCTCCCGCGTCCCACTCCCGCCGCGCGATCTCTGGAACGCGCTTACGCTCCGCCTCGCTTCGCCCGAGCGAATCCTCGCCTGGAGTCACGGCGAGATAACGAAGCCCGAGACCATCAACTACCGCACCCAACGCTCGGAAAAGCACGGCCTCTTCGACGAGAAGATTTTCGGCCCAGAAAAAGACTACGAGTGTTACTGCGGCAAGTACAAGGGTATTCGCTACAAGGGCATCGTCTGCGACAAGTGCGGTGTCGAGATTACGCGGAGCATTGTGCGCCGTGAGCGCATGGGCCACATCGAGCTTGTCACGCCAGTCGCTCACATCTGGTTCTTGCGCTCGGTCCCCTCAAGGATAGCGCTCTTGCTTGGCACTTCTGCTATTGATATCGAGAAAGTGGTGTATTTCGCCGGCTATATTGTGACCAAGGTCGCCGACGACGAGAAGAAGAGCCTCTTGACCGAGCTCGAGGGCGAATATAAGGCGAAATACAAGGCCGCCAACAACGATAAAGAGCGTGACGCGCTCAAGGAGCGGATGACGAACGCGAAGCAAGAGATCGACGGCGTTGTCGTCGGTCGCGTTCTCGACGAGCTTGAGTATCACCGTTTCTCGGTCAAGTACGGCGGTCTCTTTGAGGCTCGCATCGGCGCTGAAGCTATCTACGACATCTTCCGCGCACTCGACTTGAAGGCGCTTGAAGCAACACTCCTCGCTCGCTATGGGAAAGCTGGTGCCGCTGAGCGTGAGAAGCTCGCGAAGCGCCTCTCACTCATCGCTGGTATGCTCGCGGCTGGGATTCGTCCCGAGTGGCTCTTCTTGACGAGGATTCCGGTTATCCCGCCTGCGCTTCGCCCCATGGTCGCACTCGAAGGCGGCCGCCACGCGACTTCCGACGTGAACGATCTCTATCGTCGCGTCATCAATCGCAACAATCGCCTCAAGAAGCTTATCGATATTCACGCACCGGAGGTCATCTTGCGTAATGAGAAGCGCATCCTCCAGGAAGCGGTCGACGCATTGCTCGACAACTCTATCCGCAAGGGTGGTGCCGCAACCGGCGCGCTCACTCCTGCACAGCGCCGCCCGCTGAAGAGTCTCGCCGACTACTTGAAAGGAAAGCAAGGCTACTTCCGCCAGAACTTGCTCGGTAAGCGCGTTGACTACTCTGGCCGCTCGGTTATCGTGGTGGGTCCCGATCTTGAGCTCGACGAGTGCGGTCTCCCGAAGCATATGGCCCTCGAGCTCTTCCGACCATTCGTTATCGCTGGTCTCTTGAGCCGAGACCTCGCCTTCAATATTCGTGGTGCCGGCCGTCTTATCGAAGACGGTGTCCCCGAGGTATGGGAGATTCTTGAAGAGGCAATACAGGGCAAATATGTGCTTCTCAACCGCGCACCCACGCTCCACCGTCAAGGTATCCAGGCCTTCCGCCCACAACTCATTGAGGGCGACGCTATCCGACTTCATCCGCTCGTGTGTCCGGCCTTCAACGCCGACTTCGACGGCGACCAGATGGCTGTGCACGTCCCTCTTTCAGAGGAGGCGCAGTGGGAGGCGAAGAATATCATGAGTGCGAACAAGAACATCCTGAAGCCGGGGAGCGGCCTGCCGGTCATCGCGACCAGCCACGACATTGCGCTCGGCGCCTACTGGCTCACGAAGCTCGTCGAAGGAGCCAAGGGCGAGGGCGGCAACTTTTCTTCGCCAAACGCGGCCATTCTCGCGCGAGATTATGATGCGCTCGACTTGCGCGCGAAGGTACAGATTCTACCGGTTGCCGGCAAGCCGAAATACGCGGCGTTCGGGGACAAGCCATTTGAGACCACGGTCGGTCGCCTCATCTTCAACACCGTACTCCCCTCCGATTACCCGTTCGTGAATGCAGCGGTCACTAAGAAAGTGCTCTCGAGCATCGTGAACGACTGCATCGTGCGCTACGGGCTCGACGCCGTTCCGGTAATCGTCAACCGCATCAAGCACTTCGGCTTCGAGTATGCGACCAAGGCCGGCATTACGTGGTCCTTAGACGACGTCTCGGTGCCCTCGGGCAAGGCCGCGCTCATTGAAGTGGCGCGCGCGAAGGTCGCGCACCTCGAGGAGGATTACCGCAATGGCCTCCTCGCGGAGGATGAGAAGCGTCGTATGGTCATCGAGATTTGGCACGGCACGAAGCAAGATATCGAGAACCTTGTCGAGGAAATGCTCGACCCAGAGGGTTCGGTGCACGACATCATCAAGTCCGGCGCTCGCGGCTCGATAGGGAACTTGAACATTATGGCCGGTATGAAGGGCCTCATCCAGGACACCGCGGGGAAGACCATTGAGGTGCCCGTGATCTCCTCGATGATTGAGGGCTTGAACCCGGTCGAGTACTTCACCTCTACCCACGGCTCGCGCAAAGGCCTCGCCGACACCGCGCTTGGCACCGCCAAGGCCGGCTACCTCACTCGCCGTCTCTTTGACGTCGCACAGGATTCCATCATCACGGAAGTGAATTGTGGCGGGAAGCGCGGCATCACTATTAGTCGCGTCTCTGCCTCAGGCCTAGCAATCGACTTCGCTGAAGCTATCCGAGGCCGCGTTCTCTCAGAGGCCGCCGCCGAGGGCGGCACAACGCTCGCCAAGAAGGGTCAGTACCTCTCTATCGAAGATGCTGAAGCCATTGCCGCTTCCTCTCTCCAAGCGGTATCGGTGCGCTCGCCGATGTCGTGCGAGACGCGCTATGGCGTCTGCCAGGCCTGCTACGGTATGGACCTTACGAGTCGTGAGATGGTTGACCTCGGCGAAGCAGTCGGCACCGTCGCCGCGCAAGCTATCGGCGAGCCCGGTACCCAGCTCACGATGCGCACCTTCCACGCAGGCGGTGCGGCGTCAGTAGGTGGCGACATCACCTCGGGCCTTCCCCGAGTGGAGGAAGTGTTCGAGAAGCGTTCACCAAAGAATCCGGCCGTCATCAGCAAGTCCGACGGTATCGTCATGGAGGTGAGAGAGGTCGGCCACGAGAAGGTTGTCGTCGTTGCTCCTATAAAGGGCCAGGGCAAGAAAGATGGCTCGGCATACGAATATCTCGCGCCCTATCCACGTGTCCCCTTGGTGAAGGCGGGGGAGGAAGTCAAGCGGGGCCAGATACTTACCGACGGCTCGGCCGACCTGGACGATCTCTTCGAGTACGCAGGTCGCGCCACCGTGCAGGAGTACATCATCGCCGAGGCGGCGAAGATCTACGAGCTCCAAGGCGCGCCCGTCTCTCGTAAGCACCTCGAGGTCGTGGTCAAGCAGATGTTCTCGCGAGTCAAGATTACCGAGACGGGCGACACCGATTATTCAGTGAACGATGTGCTCGAGGATTGGGAATACGCAAAGGCGCTCGCGGAGGCCGAGGAGTCCGGCAAAATGCCGCCCAAGGGCCGCGAGATAGTGCTTGGTATCAAAGAGAGCGCGCTCTCCCGTCGCTCCTTCCTCTCGGCCGCATCCTTCGAGCAGACGACAAAGATTCTCATCAATGCCTCTCTCAAGGGCTCGGTAGATCGCCTGCGTGGCCTCAAGGAGAACGTCATTCTGGGGCGCCTCATCCCGGCGGGCACTGGCTTCGCTGGTAGCAAGAAGTATGCGCAGATAGCGAAGCTCCAGGCCGCGCGCCCGGTGCCCGAGCGCTCCGAATATCCCTACACGCCGCGCTCTTCTTCCGCATCTTCGCGCAGTTCATCGTAAAATTAAGGGTTTCGTAAACCCTCACATACAGCTAAAACGGCCCCGGATTACCGGGGCCGTTTGGCGTCTCGGACTGCGTATGCTACTGTCGCTCTGGAACTGCGGTTCCTCCCGTCAACTTGAAAGGAGTCCCGCCATGACTGCGGTCTTGGACGGCATGACCCCGCTCGCATTCGTGCGCGGGGAATCGAGCATTACCTCGGCCTCGCTCGCGCCAGAGGACTGGGTAGTCCTCATCGATGATGCCCTGAAAGATGTATCATTCGGCGACATCGGCCGGATGAAGCCCATCGGGGAAGTCCTGCGTGCCATGCCGAACTTGTTTGGGTGTCGGCAAGAAGTGAGCCCCTCAATACTCACCAAAGGCGAAATCGACACTCCCCCAGGTACGCGCTTTCTCGATTGCGGGACGTTCTCTAATAGGCCGCTCACCAAGGCACGGCATCTGTCGAAGAACCTCCTGCTCGGGAAGAAGGAATTTGAACCAGATGCCAAACGAGTGTGGCACCTCTTCGAGCTCGAGGTCATCTGGGGACAGACTCTTACGATGTTCGAACGTGGCTTAGTTGTCGCGAGGAGTGTCGCCCTCCACGCCCTGTCCGAGCCCGAAATACTCAAGCTCTTTGGGGAGCGAGATTCGACTTCGGATAATCCCTTCTACGGCGATCTCTGGCTGGGACGAGGCGTATTGCATCACCTCTGGATGGCGCTCGGCGACACTATTCGCGATACGGAAAATCGCATGAAGCGCGTGCACGCGCGGCAACAGGACATCGCAGATGTCCTCGGGAGGATGGGTTACGGCCCATTCAAAAAGCTGCGACAAGTGAGGCAACTGACCGCATAGGATTACAATAACGGCCCGGACATTGTCCGGGCCGTTTGGCGTTGGCGTGTGTTGTTCACATCGGCGAGTCGCTCGGGGCCAGTCGGCAGTC
>JGI1358J11329_10004548_pt1 | contig 9947 bp, 12 predicted proteins | sample Subgroupgradi54m_FD_11329 | JGI IMG/M metagenome (IMG submission 11329)
TTGGAGCCGTGTTTTTGGGGATCGGGCTTGCGATTCCCATGACTTACCTTATAATTCCCAAAGTGAGCCAAGGGGTGGTACGGCTCCTAAAATTGGATCAACGCAGTTTATGAAAATTCTGATTGCCAACGATACGTTTTATCCCGACCTGAACGGGTGTGCGTATTTTACCCACCGATTGGCCTTGTGGCTCATGGGGCGGGGGCATGAAGTGCTCGTGATCGCGCCCTCCCGGACGTTCCGGAGCGAATGGACTGAGCGGGGCGGAGTGAAGGTGTTTGGTGTGTGGTCGCTGCCGACCATCCATTACGCGGAGTTTCGCTTTTGCCTCCCGTTTTTCATCAAAAGCCCAATTGCCCGGGCTATCCGGGAATTCAAACCCGACGTGGTCCATGTGCAGGGGCATTTTATGGTGGGGCGAACGGTGGTGAAGGCGGCGCGGGAGCTTGGGTTAAAAGTGATGGGCACCAACCACTTCATGCCCGAAAATCTTTTGCCCTACCTGCATTTGCCCCGCCGCGCGGAAGAGTGGCTGACGCGGAAGGCGTGGAATGACTTTCGGAGCATTTTTGAGAAACTGGACCACGTGACTTCCCCCACCCAAACGGCGGTGGATTTGGTAAAAAAATATGGTTTTTCCGCCCCGATCCAAGTGGTTTCCAATGGCATTGATCTGAAGCGGTTCCGACCGGGGCTGGACGCGGCGTACCTGAAAGGGCGGTACCAGCTCCCCGATAAACCCATCATGCTTTACGTGGGTCGGCTGGACACGGAAAAGAACGTGGCGTTGATTTTGCGCGCGCTGGCCAAGGTGGATCCGGCCGTGGCCCCCCACTTTTTGATCGGTGGAAAAGGGTTTGAAACGAAGGGGCTGAAAGAGCTCACCCAAACGCTGGGACTCGGGGATCGGGTGACTTTTGCCGGTTTTGTGCCCGATGAAGATTTGCCAAGTCTGTACAACGTGGCGGACGCGTTTGTGATCGCCGGAATCGCGGAACTCCAGAGCCTGGTGACGATGGAGGCGATGGCCACCGGCCTGCCGGTGATCGGGGTGGATGCCATGGCCCTGCCCGAGCTGGTACACGACCAGGAAAACGGCTTTTCATTCCCCCCCGGAGATGCGGATCGGCTCGCCCAGGCGATTCAGGCGTTATTTACGGATACGGAACGGCGAAAAAAGATGGGCCAAAAAAGTCTCGAAATCATCCAGGCTCATTCGATTGATAAAGTGATGGCTACGTTTGAAGAGCTTTACGGTTCACTCGTTTGACCGCTTCGTACACGGCCAAATACAACAAACTCCCCAAGCCCGCGTACAGCCAGTCGCCGAGTGTGAGAGGGGCGGTTTGGAGGAATTGCGAAGGGGCGGGAACGTACACCAGCACGAAAACCAGGAGCAAAGAAACGCCGATGCTCACCCAGAGGCGCCAGTTCGACCACACGTAGCGGGTGAAAAGGGATTCGTTGGCGCTGATACGCTTGTACAGGATATTCACCCACGAAATCACCACCAGGGTCACGTACGTGAGCGTGGTGGCCCGGGCGTACAGCGGATGGGTAACCTCCAGGCCGACAAACGAAATGCCGTTCCGGTAAAACAGCCCGAGGAAATTAAGGAAGGCGATGGCGCCCATCAGACAGCCCGTCCAGGCCATGTTGACCAGCGTGAAACGGTTGAAAACGTGGTCGCTGGGTTTGCGCGGCGCTTCGGCCATGATGGCCTCCTGCGGCGGATCCCAGGTGAGGGCGGTGATCGGCAAAAGCTGGGCGACCAGGTCGACCGCCAGGATTTGGAGGGTGAGGATGGCCAATGGGGTTTTAAAGAGGGCTGTGGCCGCCAAACTCAAAAGCACCACCGACAATTCCCCCGTGTTGGTGGTGAGCGATGAGCGGATGGTTTTGACGATGTTAGAGAAAATCGTGCGGCCTTCTTTGACCGCGGCCACGAGCGTCCCAAAACTGTCGTCGAGCAAAATAATTTCCGCGGAATCTTTGGCGACTTCGGTCCCCGTTTTTCCCATGGCCACGCCGATGTCGGCGCGCTTGAGGGCGGGAGCGTCGTTGACGCCATCCCCCGTGACGGCCACGATTTCACCCGCGCGCTTGAGGAGCCCCACGATACGGAGCTTGTTTTCCGGCGAGGTGCGGGCGAAAATCAGGTTGGTGCAAATGAGCTTTTGCAGGAGTTCGATGTCCGACATCGCTTCCAGTTCTTTGCCGGTCACCACCGTGAGTTCGGAATCTTTTTCATCCTGGTTCAATCCGATTTTTTTGGCGATGGCGGCGGCGGTCAGCGCGTAATCGCCGGTGATGATGATGACGCGAATGTGGGCTTTTTTAGCAATCTGGATCGCTTCCGCCACTTCCTCCCGCGGGGGGTCGATCATGGAAGCCAACCCCAAAAACACCAAATCCTGTTCGGCCGCTTCTAAATCCATCGACGGAGAAAAGGCATCGAGTTCGCGGGTCGCATACGCGATATTCCTGAGCGCCATGGAAGCGAATTCATCATCTTTGGTTTTGATGAAGGCGCGATCCTGGTCGGTGAGCGGCCGGATGGTGTGGCCGTCCCAGATCCGCGTGCAGCGTTCCAGCAGGCTTTGGGGGGCGCCTTTGGCGTAGAGGATCGTTTTCCCCTCCTGCTGGCGCACGGAGGACATGCGTTTCCTCACCGCGTCAAAAGCGTACTCTTTGATTTCGGGAACCCGTTTATCCATCTCGACCGGATTCAGCCCCATTTTTTCCCCCAGGGTAATGAGCGCCGCCTCAGTGGGGTCGCCGATGCAATACCAATCCGGGTGTTCCGCGTCGGGCGGATTCACTTTGGCATTGGAAGCAAACACGCCTGTTTCAAAGAAAAGGCGATAAACGTCGGTTGCGCTTTTGGGAAGCGGCTGGCCCGCGGAATCCATCACGCTGCCTTTCGGCTCGTAGCCCACGCCGGTGATGTCCAGAACGGTGGCGCCGATCAGAATCTTCTGCACTGTCATTTCATTTTTGGTCAGCGTGCCGGTTTTATCGGTGCAGATGATGTGCGTGGATCCCAGGGTTTCTACCGCCGAGAGTTTTTTAATGACCGCGTGCTTTTGGGCCAGGCGGTTCGCGGCCAGCGAGAGCGCAACGGAAACTTCGGCCGGCAGGCCTTCCGGCACCATGCAGGCGGCCACGCCGATGGCAAAAATAAAGGCCTCCCGCAGGCTGAAGTGCACGGCGATGGCGATGAAGAACAGGGCCGCGCCGATGAGCACGGTGATGATCGTGAGGCTTTTGGCCAAATGGTTGATTTCGTTCTGCAGAGGGGAAAGTTCAGTGGTGGTCTCCTGGCTCAGGTGCGCGATGCGCCCGATTTCCGTTTGCATTCCCGTGCCGATGACGATGCCCTTCGCATTGCCCATGGCCACGGTGGTGCCCATGAAGGCGATATTGTTGCGATCCCCCACCGGGACTTCCCCGGCAATGGGATGGAGGAATTTGCGGGCCGGATTGGATTCGCCGGTCAGCGCGAAATCATTGGCCCCCAGTTCGTGCTCTTCAAAAAGCCGGAGGTCTGCCGGCACCGCGTCGCCTTCTTCCAATTGGACGACATCGCCGGGAACCAATTCTTCACTCGGGATTTCCATTTCTTTGTTGTTCCGGATCACTTTGGCCTTGGCGGCGATGAGCATTTTGAGGGAGTTCATGATTCTTTCGGCCTTGTACTCCTGCGCAAACCCGATGACGGCGTTCAGGGCTACGATCAAAAACATGATGGTCGCGCTGTGAAAATCCTGCATCCAAATCGAAAGCGCTCCCGCCACGATCAGGATGATGACCATGAGGTCTTTGAACTGGCGCATGAATTTGACGACAATGGATTCTTTTTGAGCCGCGACCAATTTATTCGGGCCGTAAAAAGCCAGCCGATGCCTGGCCTCCTCGGGTGAAAGGCCTTCGGGGTTTGTATTGAGCGCCTTAAAAACTTCTTCGGGCGATCGCTGATAATAAAGGATGCGTTGGACTTCCATTTTTAAAAAATATTCCCTTTATTATACTCTTTTTTAGCGGGGAACGCCACTGCGAAAGGTGGCGAGCGTTTTATAAGGCCCCTGAGGATCCCGATAGCTTTGCATCAAGTGGAACGCGTCGACGGGGAAAGACGGGGATTCACCCGGGATGAGTTTGGGGACGGCCGGCGGCCCTTTTTTGTAGCGCCCCAGCGTGACGTGAGGAAGAAAACGCTCATCGGGCAGGTAACCCAAATTCCCCATGGCCGCCCGCACCCGTTCAGCCAGTTGGTGCAAAGCAACTCCGCCCCGGCAGACAATCCAAACTCCGCTCGGGGCCTTGGGATTCGGAAAAGGCAGCGCCTCGTGGAGCGTCACCGGAAAAGCCGTAAATGAGATACCATCGAGCCTGTTTTTGATTTCCGGCAACCGTTCTTCGGGAATATCATCGCCGAGGAATTGGAGCGTCAGGTGAAATTCTTCCGTATTTTTCATTCCGGGAAAGCGCGTTTGGAGTTCGCGGCAATACGGATAAATTTCCGGCGGAAGGTTGATGGAGATGAAGAGGCGCATATTTTATGGGGACATTATAATCCAATTAATTCATGCTCCACCATGGACGTGTGATAAGCGATTTCTTTGTTGGTAATGTTTTCCCGATTGCCTTTGAAATAAAGAGTAACCGGAGCAAGAATGTTATTGAGCTCAATCAGTAATACAATCATTCGGAAGGCGTGGCTTTTGCCTCTGGAAATATCCTGGGATTTGACGCGTATTTTGTAGGCCCTTCCACCAAGCCAAATGCTGAGCCGTGGATCAAAAGTTTTAAGAGCAAAACGAATGTCTTTTGCTAAAGACCGATACTTTTTTAAGTACGGTTTAAGTTGTTTTTGAAAATGATGTCCAAAATAATACTGATAATTCATTTAGATTCTCTTATTCGTCTTACTTCTTAATCTTTCAGCAAGTCAGCCATTTGTTCTTCCAGGGGGGGAAATTTTCTTCCTTTTAATTTTTTTGCAATGGAATCCGTTAACCCCTTCATGATAACCTGAAATTCCTCATCGGTCAAATCCCGATCCAAATTCTTAATGAAATCCATGACTGCGAAACGAAAAAGTTCGGCCTTGCTGGTGAACCCCAACTTTTTGATGGTTTGATTAATTTTTTGCTCAAGAGTTGGGGTGATGGTGAAATTAACAATCGGCATATTTAAATTACATTAAATCTATATATAGTATATATAAGATCAATATTGAAATCAAGACATAAGGCGCAATTGACTTTAAAAAGTATAAAATGTATAATGGAAGTTGTAATTATTACAACTTCGGTATCATATATTGATTATGGAGCATCTTGTCGCACGACTCTACCAGACTTCCAAAAATATTCTGACGGTCAAAGATCTGGCTTTGATTTGGGGGGAAGGCAACCGCGACCGCCTGAAAGATAAAATTTTTTATTACGTAAAAACCGGTCTGCTCTTCCGAATCACGCGGGGGATTTTTGCCAAAAACAGAGATTATAACCCCAAAGAACTCGCCACCAGCCTGTACACGCCGTCTTACATCAGCTTTGAAACGGTTCTCCGTGAATCGGGAATGATTTTTCAGCATTATGACAGCCTTTTTGTTGCGAGCCATTGGTCGCGTTCCGTTGAGCTGGATGGTCACCGCTTCACGATTCGAAAATTAAAAAATGAAGTACTTTATAACCCTACGGGTATCATACAACAGGAGGGGTTTAGTATCGCCGAGAAGGAGCGGGCTTTTTTGGACATGATTTACCTTTTTCCGGCCTATTATTTTGACAATCTTCGTCCGCTGGACTGGGAAAAATGTTTTGAGTGGGTTAAACTTTATCAGAATCGACAATTGGTTAAACGCCTTAACACTTATCACAAAAACCATGCTGAATAGAACCAAACACCAGCTCATCATGGGGCAAATCCTCCGCGATATTTACAGCGACGTGACCGTGGCCCCTTTTTTGGGGCTCAAGGGCGGCACCTGCGCTTATTTTTTCTACGATTTACCGCGTTTTTCCGTGGATTTGGATTTTGATTTTCTTGCTGACTCGGCAGAGCAGGCGCCCATTGTTTTTGAAAAAATAAAAACGATTCTTCAAAAATACGGGGTTATCAAAGACGAGGCTATCAAGCGAAATACTTTGTTTTTCATGCTGTCTTACGGCGAGGAAGACCATAACATCAAAGTTGAAATTTCCACGCGGGTTCCACTCCCCGACCTCAAAAAACAGTATGAAATGAAAGAGTTGTTGGGCATGGCCATGCTCGTGGCCAAACCGGACTATCTGTTCGCGGGTAAGCTTTCGGCTTTGGCACTACGAAAAGAAACAGCTATGCGGGATATTTACGACGTTCACTTTTTTGCAAAAAAAAATATGGCGGTGAACGAAGATGCGGTGAAAGCTTTTACCGGAAAAAGCCTGAAACAGGTTTTACCCCAATGCATTGAGGTAGTCGAAAAACTCAAGGACAACCAACTCCTGCAAGGGCTTGGGGAACTTTTGGATGTCAAAGAAAAGCAGTGGGTGAAGCAAAATCTGAAAGCCGAAGCGCTTTTCATGCTCAGGAACTACCAGTCTGCGCTCCGATAAAAACGACGCCTCTCAAAACCCTTGTGTTTCGGGCCGTTTTTTGCTATAATATTTAGATTAATTGAATATGCAAAATCCCTTTCAGCAATACGCCGACGCGGTGATCGCGCCTGAAACCCAGGTTCGGCTGAACCAGCCGTTGGCGACGGATAGCCTGAATCCTGAAGAGGAAGCCTTTTTGAAAGATCTGACGGAGAAGCTGGAAAAAGGCGGGCTGGACCCCATGAACACCCGAACGCTGTTCAACCGCGCCGTGTACGACAAGCTGAGCGAATCGGAGCAAGAGGCTACCGACATGACCGCCATCAACGTGATGGGCATCCTGCGGCAAATCCAGCGGCTGTGGGCCGAAAACCATCACCAGACGTTTCAGATTCAGAACCTCGTGCACACGGTGTTCCGGATGAAATCCCGTTTTGAGGAGAAGCACGGGGATGTTTTTATCATTTAACTCAACTGTCGTTCTGAGCAACGCGAAGAACCTGCCCTATTACTACCAATCCTGAGATTCTTCGCTTCGCTCAGAATGACATACAAGAATGGGAGACGGAGATTTAATCCCCACCGGCTATCACTCCCGGAAAACGGATCCGGCCTACGCCAAAAAGATCCGTGAAGGGGGCAAGCGAGCCGACGCGATGAGGGCCCATCGGGAACAGCATCATGCCACCCTGGAAGTGCCTGTCGCGGAAACGCAGCTCAATGAAGATTTAAAGAAATTGGGCAATGCGTAACCTAGCAGATCCTTCGGTCGCCTGTGGCGCCCTCAGGATGACAACTATGACCAACGCTGAACAGCAAATCATCGCGCTGATCGAAAAAAACCCCTACCTCGCGGAGGATTTGAAAAAACGGTATATCCTGGCGCTTTTCCTGATGGACACCAAACAGCAGGAGGATTACCTGGAACTCTGGAAAGCCTTCGACAGCCGCTGTAAAAACATCGCCGCCGGGCATTTTAAGCTGGAGACGACCGACGTCACCAACATCCTGCGCTCGGTGGACGAAGTGAAACGCGAACTGATCCAAAAAATTAAATCCTCTCACCCTTAATTATGGCCGCCGACGGGTCCCTGGACCTTACTAAAATCACCGAAGTGTTCGGAAAGCTCACGGACGCGCTCAAGAATCCGGAGCTGGATCAGACCAAAAAGGCTCTGAAGGGGCTGGCGGAAGATGTGAAAGGAAATTTTACGCCCGACCAGCTGCTGGCTAAAATCCAAACCGCTTTCAACGCCGATTTGGCGGAACTGAAAATTCAGGTTCCAGCCGACGGGCATTCGGAATATTGGGAAAAAATTGAGACCCGGGTGCGCGAATACATTGCAGACGCCCAAAAACGCGCGGCTGAAAAAAGCCCCGAGGCCGAAGCTCTTAAAATTTTTACGGGAGACCTGGATAACATGTCCGGTTTGAAGGAGATTATTGCCGCCAAAAATGCGGAACACCCGATCATGGCTTCGTTGCGCGGCTTGTTCAGCGAAGGCTCCATCCTTGGCGGGATTGGAGGAAGCGCATTTCTGGCGAAAATGGCTGCGGATGATACAAAAGATGGTAAAAGAGGCCTCTGGGGCTCGTTCTGCCAAATGCTTTCGGAGAAATTTGGTGGCGCCAAAACCGATGCGGCGCCCGCAACCACTCCAGGCGCACCAGCCGTGGCTCAGGCTCCGGGGACAACGGCGCCCGAGGCGGCTCCTGTTAGTCCGGATCAAGTTACTGAATTCAAATATGTTTTTTATCAATACCATATCGATCCCAATTCGCCCGAAGCCCAACAGGATGCGGCGGCTCTGATAAAAAAATATCCTAACGATTATAAAAAATATGCCGCCCAGGCTCTGGCGACTAATGGTATTTTGGCCAGCCTTTACGAGGCGATTAAAGGCAGGCTTGGTGTAACAGACAAATTTGCAAGAGGACGTCTACTCGACATCCAGCTTGAGGCGATGGGAGACAAAACAAAAGTTTTGGAGGCTATTTCAAAAAGCCCAGCCAATACCACATCTGAACAATTTCGGAAATTTCTGGACGCAATCAACCCGGTAGAGGTGGCGCAAAATAATCTGCAGTCCATCGAAACCGCTAACAAACAGTTTGCTTAATTTATGGTCCCCTTAGCTCTTTCCATTACCGACCAAAACCTTCTCCGCAAAATCCAGACCAGCGTGCTGGCGGAGGACCAAAAGCGCGACCTCACGGCGATGCTGCCCCAAATGACGGAATCGGAGCGCAATGAAATCAACCAGCTGATCGACGATTCGGTGCGCGAAATCATCGCCGCTGACCCGGAACTGCAAAAACGCGTGGCCGCCCTGAACGAAGAATACAACCGCAAAGTCCAGGAGCTCCTGCACCAGCAGGGCCGCATGATCCGCGAGAGCTTCGAAAAGCTGGACAACGACGAAAATGCGCATGAAATGGTGAACGCCGAAGCCGCGCTAACCGGCTTTGATTCGGGTGCTCAGGGCTCCCCTTTGTCGTCCTCGCGCGCGTCATCCTCGCGCAGGCGGGGATCGGCCTCTAAACACCCCTTCCTCAAGCTCAGCCTGGGCCTAGCCCTCCTGATTGTCGTTGTAGCTGTCATTATCCTAGCCCTCAAATAATATGAACTTGTTAAACCACCTCTATCGGCAAGCCAACCTGAATGGACTTTTTGAGAGCCGGTATTGCTATGTTGGTCCTGATCAACCGCAACCGGCACCTCCGCCAGTAGAGGCGAAAACCGAGAAAAAAGCTGAAGGCGCTCCTGCGGCGCCTCCTGCTGAACCTTTGCCACCCGATCATTTTGAAAAACAAGAAAAGGCTGCTTTAGCGTTGGTTGATCATGTTGATAAAGCTGTATCCAGAAGTAATCCAAATCCGCTTGCAGAGGCTTTAAAAGGTCAATTAAAAAATGAAATTAATGATGCTTTTAGAGACCTTAATAGGGATTATCAAAAAACAATATCCGCGATCGCAAATGGGCGACATCAAAATTATGAAATAAAAGCGGTGGAAAATCGATTTAGGGCACAGGCTACAGATGTCATAGCTGATATCCGTGAGAGCGTTCAGACTGGAAACGTACGAAAAAGTCTTAAAAATATAGAGGAAGGAATAAAAGCTGCTGAAACATCTGTTGCTGCTGAAGCGCCAGCAACATCACCTGCCCCCCCAGCTGCCCCTAAGTCTCTTCCAGCAAATCCTCCCAAGGAGGCCCCTCAGGCTCCAAGCGTTGCGGCAAACACACCTCCCGCAGCTCCGAAAGCTCCTGAAGCACCAGCTCCTGCTGTGACCGCTGGGCCTGCTCCTGCTCCAGTTGCTGCTCCTGCTCCTGCCCCAGTAGCAGAGGCCGCACCTGCT
>JGI1358J11329_10004559_pt1 | contig 9930 bp, 11 predicted proteins | sample Subgroupgradi54m_FD_11329 | JGI IMG/M metagenome (IMG submission 11329)
CCATCCGGTTGCGGCCGTCGGCCGCCAGCACGTCAAAGCCGACGAACGATGCGGGCGTCTCCTTCGCGAGCTTCGCTACCCGCGAGGCCGCAGGATGTAGGCGCAGCTGCAGCGTCTCAAAATCGAGTCCCCGAGGCGTCCTGATCACGATCTCGCCGTCGATCACGCAGCCGGCCGGCAGCTGCTCGAGCAGCGCCTCGTGCAGCTCAGGAAAATAGCGGTCGAGGGGCCGCAGGTCGCGGCTCTGAATGAAGAGGTCGGATGCGCCGCGAAAGACGATGGCGCGAAATCCGTCCCATTTCGGCTCAAAGAGAAAGGTGCCCGCGGCAGGCAAGACCTCGGCCAGCTTGGCGAGCATTGGCTCGATCGGCGGAGTGATCGGAAACGCTTTGGCGCTAGATTCTGTAGTCATGAGTGCGATGTCGAATGACGATTCTCGGCGCTCTCAGCTCGGTGGGGTGGGCGAGGTGTTCGGAGGTGGTCATCGTGGCGAGCTACGCAGGACTGCTTCGGGTCGAACTGCCCATAGCCTCCGGTAATACGAGGATAATTTGGCCAGCCCCTTAGCCACAAGGTACGCGAAAACGAGCGTCGTCAGGGTCCGTCCAGGCCCTCGTGCCATGTTGGAGGTAACGTCGCCAAGCGTCGCGAGTCCATACATCAAGAATTGGTTGTCCAGAAATATGCCACCTTTTGTCAGGATCTGATAGGGGATCTCCAAAATCTGCACGCCGACTTTCCCCACGGTCACAAATGCCCGATCTATCGCATTGGCATAACCGCGGTCAATCCCCGCTGCGGCACCGAGGGCAACAAGGGGGGCAGAAACGTCCAACGCCGCATCAACAAGCATCCATGCTCCGACGCCCATCAGCTTTCCAACTTTGCGGCGTCGTTCTCCAGTCATGGGTGGTCCTGCGGGGCGAGTTGCGGTGGATGCTTGCCCGGCAAGAAGAACTGAAGCGCGCCAGAATTCAAGCAATACCGGAGATGGCTCGGCGGCGGTCCGTCAGGAAACACATGACCAAGATGGCAATCGCAGCGACGGCAACGGATCTCAGTGCGCACCATCCCGTGACTGCGATCCTCGACGGACCGGATATGGTCGGGGTCGAAAGGTTCGAAGAAACTCGGCCAGCCAGTGCCGGATTCAAATTTGGTGGCGGATAGGAACAACGGTAATCCGCAGAGGCGACAAGCATAGATCCCTTCCGTTTTGTTGTGCAGTAACGCCCCACAGAAGGCTCGTTCTGTGGCTCCTTCGAGCAGGATGGCTCGTTCATCCATACTGAGGCTACTGGCGAGCCGCTCGCGCTCGGACGCGCTGATCGGACCGAGATCGTACCCTGACCCGGACTGGCGCGGGGCGCCGCCTGATGTATGTGCTTTCAAAAGTCATCACCCTCCCTATGATTTTCTCTTTAGGTAGCCAGTAACGCATCCCAAGCGGAAACTCAAGAATCTACTTTATCTTTGTTGTCCTCTACTCGAGGCTCGACGAGTTCGCTCCAGTGCATTTCACTAAATACAGGGAATTCGTGCGTTCACCACCGAACATTCGGGTCTGACATGAATAGCCCTGAAACACTCTCTCGGTTCCCTACGGGGACGGTCGCTTTCCTCTTCGCTGATATGGCTGCGGCCAAGTTTTGAACGCGACTCCATAGTCCTTGAGTGAACACTCGTACTCTAGCACACGGGGGGTCAAGAACCATGAACTTCGGCGTGGTGTTTCCTCAAACCGAGTTTCCCGCGGACCACATCGCCGTTCGCGACTACGCGCAGACGGTGGAAAGCCTCGGGCTCTCCTACGTGGACGCCTACGATCATGTACTCGGCGCGAATCCCAATCGTCCTGGCGGGTGGCGCGGGCCCTACACGTTCGAGTCGTCGTTCCTCGAACCCTTTGTCCTGTTCAGCTTCATCGCGGCGGCCACGACACGAGTAACGTTGGCGACGAACATTCTCATCCTCCCGCAGCGGCAAACAGCCCTTGTCGCGAAACAAGCCGCGACCTTGGATGTCCTCAGTGGCGGCCGTGTCCGGCTGGGCATTGGGCTGGGGTGGAACGAGATTGAGTACATCGCGCTCAAGGAAAACTTTCACAATCGTGGGCGGCGCAGCGAAGAACAGGTCGCAGTCCTCCGAGCGCTCTGGACGCAACCGCTGGTCACGTTTCGCGGACGGTGGCACACCATTGTCGACGCGGGCGTCAAGCCACTTCCGATCCAGCGACCGATCCCGATTTGGATGGGAGGTTCGGTAGAAAACGCGGTGCGGCGCATCGCGCGCCATGCTGATGGCTGGATGACCAATTTTCGGACGCCCGAGGACGCGCGCCCGGCCGTGCAGCAACTCGCGCAGTTCCTCCGAGAGGCTGGACGTGATCCGGCAACCTTTCCCATCGAGGCCCGCCTTCCTTACGGCGATGGGAACCCTGAACTCTGGCACACGCTGATTCATGCGTGGCAAGGGCTGGGAGCGACAACGTTCTCCCTCAACACAATGGGGTGTGGATTCGATTCGCCAGCAAAACATCTCACCGCCATTAGGAAGTTTGCTACGGCCATGGGCACGAGTCGACCGACCGCATGATCGGAGCATCTAGGGCTCGGCGGGAACTGGGGGACGTCTGTTGGGGGCGCGTTTTGGGGAAAGGAAGTATAGCGATCCTACTCCCTGAAGGAACGGAGGACAGCGCCCATGCCCACCATCAGCTGGCCTGGATGGGGTATCGTCGTCGGTGCCGTGCTGGCTGTGATCTTCATACTCTTCCGCTATCGTGATACGTTGTTACAATTGAAGAACCTCATCACGGAGATTGTTGGCGTCATTGTGCTCATGAGTGGGTTGTTCCTTTACGCGACCGCGGTCCCGCAATGGTTACAGATGCACGATGAGATTGCGCAACTCGCTCCTCCGTCTGCACCGAGTTTAAGCGATCACGTCCAGACTCTGTACACGTTGTACTTCGGGTCGATCAGTTTGATGATGCTTGGTGGTCTGCTCACGGCGTTCGCGATCTTTGGGCGCGTCGCGTCGCGTGCAAAGCGGTGATGATGCGGAGGATCCGCTGAGCCTGCGACATGGCGGCGCGGCGGGAGTAACCACCCCTCAGCGTAGCCTAGTCCTTCCTGGCTAGTCAGACCCCGAAGTTGCTGCAGCCCCAGACCGGGTTTGGCCCTCCAGTTCGGCCCGCTTGGCCGCCAACTGGGCGAGGCGTCCCCCCGGTGCCAGTGCCGAGGCGCCGAGGCCGAATATCGCCGCAATGAATGCGATGACGAACACGCTCTGGATCGCTCCCGCCAAGGCGTCCTTAAGTGGACCAATCACGAAATCGCTTGTCGCGGTGCGAGCTAGCGGATCCAGGAGCCGATTTAGCGAGCTGAGGGCGGGGTCGCCACCTGAGGCGGCCCGAGCCGCCCCGAGCTTCAAGGCGAGGACTGCTCCCATGATGCTCACTCCGAGTGCGCCACCCATGCTCCGGGCGAATTGAATCGTGGACGTCGCCACTCCAAGCGCGTATCTGGGGGCGCTTGTTTGGACGGCGATCAAGAACACTGGAATCGACATCCCCATACCCAGTCCCAGCAACATCAAGTAGAAGACAAGGCTGGGCAAGCTCGTGTGCACGCCGATCCGCGACATGAACAGCATCCCCAGGGTGAGGGAGCTCATCCCGATCAACACAAGCGTTCGGGCACTTATGCGCAGCAACAGTCGGCTGCTCACGACACTCGCGCCCGTCCAGGCTAGTGTCAACGGCGTTAGCGTCGCCCCGGCGACGGTCGCGCTCGTCCCCAGCACGGCTTGCACGAACAGCGGGATGAACGCAATGCTTCCGAACAACGCACAGCCTGCAAACACACCGTGCCCCGTGGCGGCCGCGAACAACCGATCGCGAAACAACGGCAGGGGCAGGACAGGATCGGTGGCAGTTCGCTCGACCCACACCAGCGCAGCAAAGAGGCCCACGGCAAGGGCGAGCAGCGGCCACGAGCTCGGCCTCCCGAGGCTGAACAATCCCAACAAGAACGCGACCNCCCCCGCCGTCAGCAGCCCAGCGCCGATGTAGTCGACCCGTCCATCGACCTTGGCTGGGCGAGGATCGTCTGTCCAGACGAACCAAATGAACGCGGTCGCCACCAGTCCAGGGGGGATATTGACGAAGAAAACCCAGCGCCAGGAGACTTGGTCGACCAAGAATCCCCCCAACAACGGCCCAACAATCGAGGAGAGCCCCCAGACGCTTGAAAAGACCCCCTGCATGCGGGCGCGCTGTTCATAGGTGAACAAGGCGCCCACGATGATGAACGCCAGGGGCAGGACACCGCCCGCGCCCAATCCTTGCACTACGCGAAAGACAATGAGTTGCGGCATACTTTGCGCCATGCCGCACAACAGTGAGCCAATGAGAAACAGACCCATCGCGGTGGCGAAGACTCGCCGAGGGCCGAACAGGTCGGACAACTTGCCGAAGATCGGGACGGTGGTCGTCGCCGCGAGCAGGAACACCGAAAATACCCAGCTGTAGGTTGCGAGTCCCCCCAGCTGGCCCACGATCGTGGGCATGGCCGTGGCGACCACGGTGCCTTCCATCGAAGCCATGAACAGGCTGAGCATGACGCCCAGCGTGATAAGCGCCGTTGACTTCGACACTTTATGCCTTCCTTGACGGTGGCTTTCCGGCGATGAGCCTCACTCAGGGTAGCATGAAGGTCATCTCGTCTGCTACTCCTCGGGCAACGGCAAGAGTTCGGGCTCCGCGAGAGCGACGGGCGTCCGAACTGTGGGCCCAGTTCGGGTTCCGGTACTTCGCCCAAGCCTGTTCGCATCAACTTGCTGAGGGAATAGGAACTGGGCCATCGACGGTGCTACCCATACGCCTGTCCAGGTTGGATGGAAGGTCACCAACGACCTATGTCGCGAGTGAGGGCGGCGCTCCGCAGCGCGTCGGTCGGACGATGGCCTACGAGGGTACCTTGAGGCGCTCGCCGAAATGATCACGGAACTTCGCCATCTTGGGGGCAATCACGGTCCGGCAGTACGGCTGGGTCCCGTTCAGCTTGAAGTACTCTTGATGGTAGTCCTCGGCTTTGTAGAAATCCCGAAATGGCGTCACTTCTGTCACAATGGGCGCCGGCCAGGACTTCGCTGCCGTAAGGTCGTGAATGACGCGCTCGGCGATCGTCTTCTGCTCATCGCTGTGGTAGAAAATCGCTGATCGATACTGCGTCCCCACGTCCGCGCCTTGACGGTTGAGGGTGGTGGGGTCGTGTACCGTAAAGAACACGTCCAAGAGCTCTCGGAAGGAAAGGAGCTTCGGATCGAACGTAATCTGCACCACTTCAGCGTGCCCGGTGTTTCCCGTGCACACTTGGCGGTAGCTGGGGTTGGGAACGGTGCCGCCCGAATAACCCGATTCCGCATTGATGACGCCGCGGAGTTCAGCGAAGACGGCCTCCACACACCAGAAACAGCCCCCGGCAAGCGTAGCCACTTCACGATCCGCCGACGGGTTTGTGCGTGCATGTCTTTCGATGCTCATCAGTAGAACCTCGCGCGCTTGAGGCGATGCTCGAACAACGGTCGTGGAATGGATGACGTTCTCCTACGGTATCCTTTCTCGAGGGCATGGGTCAAGGGGCTATCTTCCAACCTGGAGCGGTTCAGTGCGGCCTCCAGGAAATGATGGGGAGCAGGTTGGGGTCTCCAGCTGCGCTGCCAGACGTCGCTGTTCGGTGCCGCTCGCGTTCAGTTCCGCTCCTGGGTGCTCTGCGGGGCATTAACTGTCGTGGGTTCCCCCCGTCCTCGCTTCCACTCTGAGAGACCGTCCGCGGGCGAGAGCCCCGATGATCATGAACGTTAATGCCGCGTTGATCACGCTCACCAAGGCATTGAACGGGATGATGACAGGCCACAGCAGCGTGACGACTTTGGCGGGCGTCATGCCGAATTGCAGGGCGAGAAGGACAAAGTTCGCTGGAATCATGATCACGACACGCGCGAGAGTTCCCATGCCAAGCGCGCCGACGAGGCGGGCGGTCCAAGGCAGCTGCAAACGCTGGTAGATCCATCCTGCCACGGCGACGAAGGTCGCCACCGCAATAAAGTTGCCCAGAGGGCCGAAGATCGACCTCGCGCGGAAGATGAGGTAGAGGAGGTCCTTCAAGGCGACGACGGCCACGCCCGCAGCAGGTCCTATCAGGAGCGCGACTGTCAAGCCGATGGCGTCGCTCGGATCGTACCGCAGGTACGGGGCAGTGGGGAGGATGGGAACTTGAATGGTTGCCATGAGCACCATCGACGCCCCGCCGAGCATCGCGATGACAAGCAGATCTCGGGTCTTCGTCATGGATGCGCTCCTTCGAAGTGGGGAACACCGAAACCTTCGTCAGGGAATACGGTGATCCTTCGAGCGCGATCCACGCACCGGTTTCCTGATCGTGGCCCGCGCTCGACCAGTGGTCAAATAGACGGTGCGGGCATCAGCCATTCGTCTGAGCTTCTCTTGGGTGAGGAGGTCATCGATGCCTGTAGCATCGACCACGAACCACCGGCGCACTTCCCGCTCGGGGGCGAGCACTGCAGAACGGACTCCCGCAAGGATCAGCGCGTCCACGGCCTGGGCCCAGGACAACCGGGTCGCCGCCTTCGAGAACCGTTTCGAGATCTCAGACGTCGTCCATGGTACGACTAGACTCGTGTGATACCCGCTCTCTGTGTGGAAGCTGGAGCCGACGACAAGCAGCTGGCGCTCCAAGAGCCTCCGCGCGGGGCGGGCTCCCTGCGTAGGGACCCCCCAGTCGTCCATGCGGACTTGCCCACGCGCTTCCACAGCCGCCAGGAGTCGTTGCGCCAGAGGGGTGAGCTTCATGCGTACCTTGGCGATCCGCTGGCGGTCGGTCGCGATCCGCTCGACGGCGGGCCCGAGTGAAGAGTCTATCAGCGTCTCCTTCCCCAGGACGAGGGGCACCGAAATCACTCCAGATCGAATAAGCTGGCGCAAGATTCGATAGATGCGGCCTGCCTCTGGGTGCGCCATCCAACTACCGGTGAGGGACCGTCCGGCGATGACCTCGGCCAGGCTGGGTAGGCTCGTCTGCGCAGTCGCCATCACCATTTGCCGCGCTTCGATGAACGCGGCTGCCTCGCGGGCGTCGCGGAGCGGCCGCGACGGTACGAGACGGTGAGACTTGAGGCGCAACGCCTGCAGCCTGGCCAACTCCAACAAGGTCTTCGAGCGTCCGGCAACGTTCCCTGAGGCACTACGCGCACCGGAGTCCCTTAGCGTAGCCCCTCGCCTAGGACGACTGGGCTCTGTCACTGCGACCGCCCTACCTCACAACGTCCCGATACAACGTCCCGATCAAAGGCAGCACTATCTTCACGAACGTACCTTCTCAAATACCGGGATATCAAGGTCAACATCCCAACCGAATGTTTGATTTGGAATCCCCATGGACTTCATATCACAAACATAAGACCCTTCACTTTTCAGCCTCAAGTGCTTGCCGTCAAATTGGTAGTTTTGCAAGAAGGCTTTGACATCAGGCTCGAATGGTGCGATCGTGCATCCATGACCCGGAACAGACATGTCAACCTGCCACACTTTCCATTCTCTATCGACGGAGAGCTGAAGTATGGCGTGTGAGGTGTTATAGTCTTGGGGATTGCTCGCCTTTTCGTTCCACTTTCTCTCCAGGGATTCTATGTCACCGTTGGTAGCACCCGCGACATCTTCTGCAGTCAGCGGAAAGGAATAGAAACTAATTCGTACCCATGAATGTCCCGGCGTATTTGGGCGCGCTTCGATAATGGCAACTGCGCTGGACAAGGACATTCCATTGTGATCGACAGAAAATTTCGCGTTCGTGCTGAAGGAGCGCGGTTCTAGGCGAGTCCGATTGGCACAGGCAAGACCGATAAGGCAGAACAGAACGGCAGCCAAGAGCCAGGGATAACGCATGACATACTCCCTTCACAGGTTTCTGCGAAAAGCATCTCCACCGGGATCATGGTCCAGGGACAGCTCATTGCCGCGCCCTTCATACTTCTTCCGCGCTATCTCTAACTCCGCCCACACTTCCGCGTACGCTTGCTAAGCGGGCCAGAATCCTGCGTGCGACCGGAGAGGGAAAGTCGGCTACTGGGGAATGGCCGACAAGAGCGGGCGACTAGAACGCACCCATGGTTTGGTCCTTGTTCCGAACGGACAAGGTTCGTCAGCGCGTAGGGTACGAAAGGCAGGACAGCGGAGGTGGAAAGAGGTCTGCGGGACCTGAGGCCGGTCAGACTGACCGGCCCGCTGGTACACGTGGTGGGGATGTGAATGCTGCGATGGGGGTGGGAGTATGTTGGCGCGCACCAGCGGGCGATCAGGTTTCCCTGGAGATATACCTAGTCGTTATTGACATCCTCCCTGTTCAGGTCATGGACCTATGCAGGAAAATCTACATCAGCTCGTGGTCTTTGGCGGCACGGCCCTGGTAGCGTGTCGTGCCGATTTCTAGCATGCTGTCTTATCCGCTGTCGGCGCTCGTCCCGGGGCACCCGCAAGGGGGCCCAAAGTCATCAAGAGCGTACTTTGCGGGGGCGGTTGCCGCGGCAATGAGTAGTACGCACACGAGTAGGAAGAGGTATTTCAGCCAAGTACTAACCATGGTCTCTTCTCCCTCCTCTCCGCCATCACTGGACGAGCACTGTGGTACCCGCCGGTGTGGATGAAACTGTTGCTGTCCCGGTCGTCACGCCATCAATTTCCGAGCTCAGTGCCGCGCGGTCGAGATCCGCGCCGAGCGGCGTGGAGAGCCTTCCTGAGACACCGAAGGGCCTGATGGGCGATGGACAATGACCCGGTTCGTTCTCATGACTTCCAAGAATGCATCAGTGACCGCTGGATCAAACTGCACCCCTCTGCCTTTTTCGACTTCAGCCAAGGCGGCGTCGGGTGACAACGCGTGCCGATACGGGCGGTTAGAGGTCATGGCATCGTAGGCGTCAGCGATCGCGATGATGCGGGCCCCAATGGGGATGCGTTCGGAGGCTAATTGGTAGATCCCCGAGCCATCCCAGCGTTCATGATGGTAGAGGATGGCCTCCCTACTGTCGGAGAAGTCGGTAAGCTTGCTGACGATCTCCGCGCCAATCGCAGTGTGTCGGTGGAGCTCTGCCAGCTCGTCACTCGAGAGGGGACCAGCGCGCCGGAGGACCGCGTCAGGCACGCTGATCTTGCCGAGGTCATGCACCCGGGCCGCCAACGCGATCGCCTCTTGTTGGGAGACCGATAGCCCCAGGCGCTGAGCGGTCATCCGCGCATACTCCGACACGCGGAGCGAGTGCGCCGACGTGTACGCATCACGTTTGGCGATCACGTCGGCCAGGGTCTCCAACACCTGGCGCGACTCCTCGCGAAGCGACATCGCTGACGAGAAGGCTTGGTGGACCACGATGAAGGGAATCAGCATCAAGGGCAGGACGATCGGCTGGTAGTGGTAGACAACCGCGACGAGGACCCCCATGAACAAGACCGCGAAGTACCGCATCCAACCGGTCCGATAAACGTTCCCCCAACACTCGATCGTGCTCCGACCACTCATGGTCGCTGACATCGTCGACACCAGGATCGTATTGGTAAAGAAGTATACGAGCGCGGATCCCAAGACCGCCGCCAGTCCTGGGCCGGAGCGAAAGATGGCAGGCCCCAGCGTGTAGAGGTTTTGAAGGGTGAGGTTGGCCAACCCAGTGGTGAGCCCGCCCTGCGCGACGTTGAACGCGAGGTAGTGCCAGGGCCACCTATTGCGGACGATGTAAATGAGATGGTGAATCGCGACTCCGACCATCGTGATCACCATCGCGGTGAACGGATCGAACGTGAGGATGGCGGCAAATGCCACGACGCCATCCAGGGTCGCCCGCACGTTGAGACCG
>JGI1358J11329_10004561_pt1 | contig 9929 bp, 8 predicted proteins | sample Subgroupgradi54m_FD_11329 | JGI IMG/M metagenome (IMG submission 11329)
CGCGGCATCCGGTGCCGGATCGAGTGCCACGACGGGCAGCGCGTCCGGGCGGGGCAGGCGATCCTTCGGCTCGACGGGCCCGCGCGCGCGATCCTGGCCGCGGAGCGCACGGCCCTCAACAGCCTCGGCCATTTTTCCGGCATCGCGACGCTGACCGCTGAGTACGTCCGCCGCGTCAAGCCGCATCCGGTGAAGATCCTCGACACGCGCAAGACGATCCCCAGTTGGCGCGTGCAACAGAAGCAGGCGGTCAAGGCCGGCGGCGGCTGGAACCACCGCATGGGCCTGGACGACGCGATCCTCATCAAGACCAATCATCTGAAAGTCCTCGGCCAGGGACGCTATGCGCGGCGCGAGGCGTTGATTCCGGAAGCGATCGCGCGGGCCAAGCGTCGCGCGCCGGGGAGGGCGATCGAGCTCGAGGTGGCGACGCTGGCCGAGTGCCGCGCGGCGCTGGACGCGGGCGTCGAGATGATCTTGCTGGATAATATGCGTGTGGCGGACATCAGGCGGGCGGTGCAGTGGCGCAACCAGCGGCCCAGCCCTCGGCCGCTGCTGGAAGTCTCGGGCGGCGTCACGTTGGAGAACGTGCGGCAGCTGGCCGCCACCGGCGTCGACCGCATCTCCGTCGGCCGATTGACGCATTCCGCGCCTGCGCTGGACGTGTCCCTGCGAGTCATTGAATAAGCCATCAGCAGTCAGCAACCAGCTCGAACCGGTCGGGCGCGCGAAAAGCGCTGATTGCCGATTGCTGATAGCTTGCCGCTGCCATGGATCGATTTCAGCTTGTGACAGACATGAGCCCGAAGGGCGACCAGCCCGCGGCGATCGCCGCCCTCAGCCAGGGCGTGCTGGACGGCAAGAAGTTCCAGACGCTGCTGGGGGTGACGGGCTCGGGCAAGACCTACACGATGGCCAACGTCATCGCGCGGGTCAACCGGCCCACGCTCGTCATCTCGCACAACAAGACCCTCGCCGCGCAGCTCTATAGCGAGCTCAAGGGATTCTTTCCGCACAACGCCGTCGAGTATTTCGTCAGCTACTACGATTATTACCAGCCCGAGGCGTACGTCCCGCAGACCGACACCTACATCGAGAAGGATTCCTCCGTCAACGAGGAGCTGGACCGGCTTCGGCTGTCGGCGACGACGAGCTTGATGAGCCGGCGCGACGCGATCATCGTCTCTAGCGTCTCGTGCATTTACAACCTCGGCGATCCCGAGGAGTATCGCGACCAGATGGTGTGGCTGATCAAGGACAAGACCACCGCGCGGCGCGATGAGATCCTGTCGTGGCTGGTCGGGATTCATTACACGCGCAACGACGTGGCGTTTTCGCGCGGCACGTTCCGCGCCCGCGGCGACGTGGTGGACGTGTTTCCCGCCTACCGCACGACGGCGTTTCGCATCGAGCTGGGTGACGGCCGCATCACCCGCATCCGCGAGATCAATCCGCTGACGACCGACACGCTCTCCGAGCTGGACCAGGTCGCGATCTATCCCGCGAAGCATTTCGTCACGTCCAAGGACCGCGTGACCTCGGCGCTGGAGACGATCCGCGCGGAGCTGGTCGAAAGCGTGCGCAACTTCCAAGCCGACGGCAAACTGCTCGAGGCGCAGCGGCTGCAGTCGCGCACGACCTACGACATGGAGATGCTCAAAGAAGTCGGCTTCTGCCACGGCGTCGAGAACTACTCGCGCCACCTGTCGGGCCGGCCGCCTGGCTCGCGGCCGTACTGTCTTATCGACTATTTCCCGAAGGACTTCCTCATGGTGATCGATGAGTCGCACGTGACGCTTCCGCAGATTCGCGGGATGTACGAAGGCGACCGCGCGCGCAAAGAAGTCCTGGTCGAGTACGGTTTTCGCTTGCCGTCAGCGCTGGACAACCGGCCCAGCACGTTCGCGGAGTTCGAGTCGCTGGTGAACCAAGTCGTGTTCGCGTCGGCAACGCCGGGGCCGTACGAGTTGCAGCACTCGGGCGGACAGTTCGTGGAGCAGGTGATCCGCCCCACTGGCCTCATCGATCCCGAGGTGATCATCAAGCCGAGCAAAGGGCAGATCGATGACCTCATCGAACAGGTGCGCCTGCGCGCCGAGCGCAAGGAGCGGGTGCTGGTGACGACGCTGACCAAGCGCCTGGCCGAGGACCTGACGCGCTATCTGAGCGACGCGAACGTGCGCGTGAAGTATCTGCACTCGGAAATTCAGGCGATCGAGCGCGTCGAGATCCTGCGCGACTTGCGGCTGGGCGCGTTTGACGCGCTGATCGGGATCAATCTGCTGCGCGAAGGGCTGGACTTGCCCGAGGTCTCGCTGGTCGCGGTGCTCGACGCGGACAAGGAAGGCTTCTTGCGCTCGGCCACGTCGCTGATCCAGGTCGCCGGCCGCGCCGCGCGCAACGTCAACGGCCAGGTGATCATGTATGCGGATCGGATGACTGGCGCGATGAAGACGATGATCAGCGAGACGTATCGCCGCCGGCAGAAACAGCTGGCGTACAACCAGCAGCACGGCATTACGCCGACGACGGTGCAGAAGGCGATCCGCGAAGGGATCGAGGCGATGCGGCAGGCGGAGGAGCTGGCGGTGGAGCAGACGGGCCAGACGCGCGAGCAGTACGAGCAGATGACGGCGCTCTCGGAGTTGGAGGAAGAGATGCTCGTGTGTTCGCGCAACCTGCAGTTCGAGCGCGCGGCCCAACTGCGCGACCAGATCCGCACGCTGCGCGAACAACTGCCCGAGCCCCTGTGCTTCAAATACAAGGCGCCCGTCAAGCGCAGCTCCCGCGCTCGCCGAGGCCGATGAGTCTGCGACGGATCATGGCGGTGAGCCAGTCCATGTTGACGGAAGTCGGTTTGTGTCGCGGGCAGCGGCTGCCAAGTCATTCGCTCCGCTGCGCTGCACATTTTGCTGCGCCGGTCTTTCTGTCAGGAGCTCGCAAAATCTGCAATGCGCAGCTCCGCGAACGCCTTGTCACCCGCTGCTAGCTCAATGCCTCGTCCTCGTGTAAATCTTCCTCTGCAATTGAAACTCGTCGCGGCTCTCGACGGCGTCGCGTTCGGCAAGCCGTGCTATGCGTTCGACGAAGTTGGGTCAACGATGGATATCGCGCACGACGTGGCGGCGGGCGGGGCGGCGGAAGGCGCGCTGGTGTGGGCCGAGCAGCAGACCGACGGCCGCGGGCGGGCCGGACGCGAGTGGGTCTCGCCACTGGGCGGCATCTATCTGTCGCTGATCCTCAGGCCGAAGCGGTCTGTCGCTGAGCTGTCGCAGCTGGCACTCGTCGCGGGTCTCGGGGTCGCGGAGGCGGTCAGCGAACTCGCCGCGTGTTCGCCGGTGATTCGGTGGCCTAACGACATCCTCGTCGAGGACCGCAAGCTCGCGGGCATCCTCTGCGAAGCCAAGACGGACAAGGCCGGCGGACGCTACGCGGTCCTCGGACTCGGGCTTAACGCGACCACAGAAGCCTCGGATCTGCCGGACCAGGCCACCTCATTGTCCCGNCTGATGCATCCCGCGCCGGATCGCTTGCGGGTCGCGGCGACGATTCTTGCGCGCATCGACTCGGCCTACCGATGCTGGGCCGACGGCGGACTGGCCGCGATCCATGCCGACCTCATCCGCCGGACCGGGTGGTTCGGCCGGCTCATCCACATCACCACGCCCTCGGACTCGTTTCAAGGCCAAGCGGTCAACCTCGACGAAACGGGCCGGCTGCTTGTGCGTCTGGACTCGGGCGTGGTGCGCGCCGTCGACATGGGCGACGTCACGCTGCTGCGATAATTCCGATGCGCCGGCCGTCAATCATCCTGAGCCTTCTGTGGATCGCCACGTCGCGGCCCGTGTTCGCGGCTGACCCGCAGCCCGACCCCGACGCCGAGGCGATCGTTCAGGCGCTGCTCGCGCTGCGCGATCCGCGCACGCATTTGGCGCCAAGCCATCCCGGCCATCCGGGCTACGAGCGGCTCGCGTTTCTGTACGACAAAGCGGTCGACGCGCTGGTCCTCGAGGTGACGGGTCATCACGATGAGGCGGTGCAAATGCTCGACTACTTCGCGCAACCGCTGCGAACGTCTGCGGACCAGGTCTGCGAGGTGGCGGACCTCAACGGCGTCGATGGCATCCTGAAATGTTATCGGCCTGATGAGCAGGTTCGCGGCACGGTCGGCCTCGTTGATGGCCTCGACATCGGCTCGACCCGGCGGTTCGGCAAAGCGCAGTTGCAGTTCACGACGACGCCAGGCCCGTTGGCGTTTGTAATCCTCGCGATGCTCACCGTGGATGCCGCGCGCTATCAGGCGGAGGCGGCGACGCTCGGCGAGACGCTGCTGGCGATGCAACGGCCCGACGGCGGCATCCGCGACGGCGATCGCACGCCCGACCGCGTCTACACCGAGCCGCACGTGGACGCCTACGCCGCGTTCCTGATGCTGGCCGAGGTGACGGGGCAGGCGCGCTGGCATCAGGTGGCGGAGGCGGCGTATCTGTGGTTCGTGGCGCAAGTGCTGCATCCGGTGCAGGCGACGATCGATCAGGGCGTGTGGGCGGACGGGCCGCACGCCATCTTTGCCACCGACGCCTATTCATGGACGATCGCCGGTCCCGCGGGCGATCGGCTGCCGCTGTCGCTGGCCGACCGGTTGCTTGAGACGATGCTCCGCCGCGGCCTCGTGCAGGTCACCGTGCCGCTGCCTGACGGCCGCGCGCCGACGCTCATCCTGTGCGACTTCAGCGACGCGCGGGATCCGGAAACGCAGCGGCTGCGCGACGGCGTGCATCCGATGGGTTCGGTCGAGTGGACCGGCGGCGTGATCCTCGCGCTGCAGAAGCAGGCGACGCGGGCCTGGATCGCGGAGGACCAAGCCACGGCTCGCCGTCAGAAGGCGCTGGCCGAGGCGCTGGTCGCGCAAACGGAACAGGCGTTCTACCGGTTGGAGCGCGTGGGCCGCATCACGTTCTACGCGACGGGGCAGGGCGTCGACGTCGGCCCGTTCGGTACCGATCCTTGGAATCGTATCCACGGTTGGCACACGCCGTTTTTTCATGCGCGCGACGCGAGCGGCCAAGTGGTCGCCAGCGGCGGCAGCTTCGTCGGCGCGTTGCCGCTGTTGCCTCGGCACGGCCTGAATCCGTTCATCCTGCACGACACGTATCGGACGACCTACGACAAGATCCCGCACGAGGCCGAGGACCGCGAAGCGGCCGAGGCGTTCTTGCGCGAGGCCGTCGATGGCCGCACCTACGTCGAATCCGTGCCGACCGGCGTGCCGACGGCGATGACCGAGCTGATCGAGCCCGAGTGGTACAACCATCGGATGTGGGCCGCGCTGGTCGACGCGGATCGCGCCAAAGCCGAGGGACGCGCGCAGGAGGCGGCGCGAGGCTACGCGGAGACGATCTTGTGGGCGCGTCGCACCGTCGAGCATCCGGTGTGGCGGCGGCTCGCGGAGGAGGAGAACCAGCGCAAGGCGCGCGACGTCGGCGGCCTGATCTGGTATCCGTGGGGCGCGACGTTCCCGCACAACGAGGGCGACTTGCACACCGCGATCCTGCGCTATCCGTTATTGAATGAAGTGGGCGCCGCGATGTGGGTCAGCGCGATCGCCTCGTTTGAGTTGGGCCTGCCCGAGCAGACGAGATACTGGATGGGCGAGCTGATCGAGGAGTTGCCGCTACACCAAGTCGCCGCTGTGATGAAAGATCCCGAGACGGGCCAGCTCGAACTGATCAACGGCTACAGCAACGCGCTAGTCTCCTGGGAAGACAACCCCGGCCACATCGCCAGAGACTCCGCGATGCAGCCGCTCTACCTGCAGGTCCTCCACGCTCTCAGCCGCGACTCCGCCCGCCCTCCAACCAAGCGCCTCTCCTTTGACCATCCCGATCATGACCACAAGCATCAATAGTGGTCTTGTAAAATTCCTCGGTGGCTATCAGTGTTTTCCGTGCACTAGCGTCGATGATTTTGCAATAATTTGCTTTCTCGGATCGCTTTGACATTCTAGAATGGAACGTCAGCTTTCTGTGGCAAGATAGCTCTGCTTGGTAGGACCTGTACGTATTCGGACTGGGGAAATAAATGCGAATTCGAGCCCATCCCGTCATGCATTACTTATTTGATTCTCATGGCAAATGGATTGCCTTCAGAATTGGCCGCTATGTTTTTGATAGGCATGGGAAATGGATTGGATGGCTCCCGTGGGATGATGGGTATGTCGCAACTCCTCATGGGAAATATCTCGGGACTATTTACGGAGAAAGATTCTATCAAGAGGTTCACGAACCTTATCGCGGTTACCCAGGCTACCCAGGCTACCCAGGCTACCCAGGCTACCCGGGTTATCCAGGTTATGCAGGCTATGCTGTGAGGCCTCCTGGCACAAAAGACATAGACGAAGAAATTTTGGCCGAGCGGTAGGACAAGATGGGAATTATTCCGTGGAAGCCACCGACCAAGCCGAAGCATACTCTGTTGGTAGATGCATATACCGTGCTAATGAATGCTTACGAGGCAAGTGATTCTTTCTTCAGGGCCTTTGATGATGTTCGACGGTTACGAGGTGCTAAAGGGACTCCAACCGACGAGGAGCATGATCTACTTAGAGCAGGTCTTGTCTTTGCGGCCGCCGGACTGGACGCGATGGTCAAGCAACTGATCCAGGACGTCCTGCCAGAAGTTATTAAAAAAGATAATGCGGCGCTCGATCAGCTAGCGGACTTTGTACGAGGCAAGTTATATAGAACGAATTCTCTTTCTCCGCAGCTGGACATCGGATTTCTCAGTCAGGTCCTCGTCTCCCAGCAGCCTAGGCAAGCCGCCGAGCAGCAGTTGGTTCACGACCTCCGGGAGGAAAGTCTTCAGTCTAAAGATCAGCTTCTTCGAGCGGCTGCGTTCTTCGCAATACCAGCCTTGAAGATCACAAATTCTCCAAATGAACTTCAGAAGATTTTCATTATCAGAAATCAAATTACTCACGAAATGGATATCGACCTTAGACAGTCCAACAGGAAAAGGAGACCAAGAAAAAGAGATCAGATGATTGATTTTGCTTCCGTACTTCTGGAAGCTGCAACTAACTTTTTCAGCGCCGTCGAGGAGAAAGTTCGCTAGCGTCCGTTTCTCGGCTGACTGTACGGGGAGAGTTAGTAGGAAAAGCGAAGGCGTTCCAAATCGTACCGACTAACTGCTAAGCGGTTCCGACCGAGGCGCCTCCGAAGGGCACCCTCAGGAAATCCCACCGCGCGACCCCTGAAGTTCGCTAGAATAGCTCTCCGTTGACGGACAAATCCCGAACGACGATCGACGAACGACGAGGCGTCCGATGTACGAATCACGATTCACGATCCACGAGTCCTGAATGATCCTCGCGATTGATATCGGTAACACCACCTCGACCTTCGGGGTATTCGAGGGTGCCAAGCTCGCCTCGCAGTTCGGCATCTCGACGCAGCCGAGTCGCACCGCTGACGAGATCACGCTGCAGCTCAAAGCGTTGGCGAAGGCTCGGCGCCTCCACCTCAGGAAGGCGTCGCAGATCATCGTCTGCAGCGTCGTGCCGAGCATGTCGGCGGTCCTCATCGAAGTCCTTCAGGCGCTCGACGCCAGCCGCATCCGCGTCGTCGGCCAGGACCTCCACGTCCCGCTCGTCAACAAGTACACCTATCCCGAGCAGGTCGGCCAAGACCGGCTCGTCGGCGCCTACGCCGCGCTGTCGCGCTACAAGTCCGATTGCATCGTCGCCGACTTCGGCACGGCGATCACGATCGACGTCGTCACCAAGCAAGGCGAGTACCTCGGCGGTGTCATCGCGCCGGGCCTGGAGATCTCGCTCGATGCGCTCGCCCGGCGCACCGCGCTGCTGCCGAAAGTCGAGCTCAAAGAGCCGCCCGAGCTGCTCGGCCGCGACACCGCCAACAGCATCCGCTCGGGCCTGATCAACGGCTGCGCGGCGCTGTGCGACGGCCTCGTCACCCAGCTCAAGGCCCAGTACGTGCCCCAGGCCACCGTCGTTGCTACGGGTGGTGCCAGCCCCTTCCTCATCAAGCACGCCAAGACTCTGACCCACCTGCGCCCGCAGCTGGTCCTCGAAGGCCTCGCCCTCCTGGCCGATCGGCCCTCCCCAAGCCGTCGCGCCCGACGCTCGTAGCTGTCTCCTCAGCCGGAATTATATACTTGACAAATCGTCACCCTATTCTCTAGAATTACGCTATGGAGACAACGCCGATCAAATTTACCCCGGTGATCCAGGTGCCCTGTCCTGGGTGTCAGACCGATGGGTCCCCAATAAGCGGGAATCTGACGTGGTATCCCTGGCACACCGCGACTGACGGCCAACTGCCCGATGGTCGCCACTCAGTACAAGGGGAGGCTCGCTGTAAGTTTTGTCAAAAAACTTCCGCCATAACTCTGCGGCCAACCTTCCAGAATGGTCAATCTCCTGAGCAGCTAACAAGAGTAATGCTCGATGCGCTTCAGTCTTCACTCGCTGCGACGCTCGCCATAAATCAGCTCTATTCCGTGGAAGTGCGAAATCTACCGCGGCAAACTGACACACAGGAGGACGCTTCATGAAGGCAGTCAACCCCCTTTCATTGACCGAGCACCAGGCTCGGCAGTATTTGGAAAAAATTCGCTGGCCAGAAGGTCCAACCTGTCCGCGCTGCAAGAAGCAGGAGATTATCGCGGTGAGCGGAGGACGAGCCGGACTCTACAACTGCCGTTGTTGCCGTCGTCAATTTACCATGACGGTGGGCACGATCTTCGAGGGGTCGCACATTTCCTTGGCGAAGTGGGTCCAAGCCTTCCACCTCCTCTGCGCCTCGAAGAAGGGCATGAGCGCTTTGCAACTGAGCCGGATGCTTGGGATCACCTACAAGAGCGCATGGCACATGGCGCACCGGATTCGTTACGTCATGCAGCCATCCAGCACCTCCCCGCGACTCAAGGGCACAGTCGAAGCGGATGAAACGTTTGTCGGTGGCGGCCCGAACCATAAGGCCAAGACACCGACGAAGGCGAGAAAAACACCCGTCTTTGCGGCGGTGGAACGAGATGGCGGCGCGCGCACCAAAGTCCTTCCGAGTCTGTCTGCAAAATCTTTGAATATAGCGATGGTGCGCTCGATCAATCCGAGAGCAGTCTTGATGACTGATGAGCGACCCGCCTATGACCGGTTGGGCGCGAAGTACGAACGGCATTTGAGCGTCAAGCACAGTGCAGGGGAATACGTGCGAGGCAATGTGTATACGAACACGGTTGAGAGCTTCTTCGCCTTGCTCAAGCGTGGTATTATGGGTTCGTATCACCATGTCTCGCGGAAGCATCTGCCGCGTTACTGTGATGAGTTCGCGTTTCGGTGGAGTCATCGTGGCGTGTCGGACGCGATACGCACCACCACGGCGCTCCGACAAACCACAGGCAAGCGGTTGCAATACAAGCAAGTCATTGGCGTGAACTGATCCTCTCCTCATGCCCAAGTCGCCCAAGCGAAAGCGTCCGCGCCCACCGAAGCTCTCTCTCTATCCGCTATCCCTGGAAGAAGCCCTGAAAAAAGCCCTCGCCATCCCGTTTGTCGCTCCCAAGAAGCAGAAGAAACGCAAGAAGTAGTCACGATGCGTGAGGCATTCTTGTACCAGGTCGCGTTGAAAATCTTGGACTGGATTCTTGATGATACGTGGCCTCGCGCTCTCGTCGTCGTGCCTCTAGCACTACCCCTAATCCTATTAAAGTTGCCCCAATCCACGCGCAAGTCTCGGCAGAAGGCAGTGGCAAGCGACACCATTGCATCAAAGCTAGGAATAGCCATTCCCAACCTGCCAGAATGGGGTAAGTGGGTAGTAGCAAGCGGATGGCTCTTTCTTGTTTGGGTGTTAGGATTGGCGGCCTATGACGCCTATCAATTACGTGTAACCGAGTCTCACCTCTCA
>JGI1358J11329_10004562_pt1 | contig 9928 bp, 8 predicted proteins | sample Subgroupgradi54m_FD_11329 | JGI IMG/M metagenome (IMG submission 11329)
GGAAGCGCAGGGCCAGCTTCTTCTTCGCTCCAGGGAGCTCACCCTTCTGGTGGACGCCCGCCGCGGCGGGCGGTTGCTGGAGCTCAGTGACAAGCGGGCGCAGCGGAATCTGCTGGCCGCGCGCGCGGGGGCGGGATGGCTGGAGCATCTCTTCGTGCCCGGCACGCAGGTGCGGGACTTCGCGCAGGGAAAAGCGAAGGAAATGGCGGATCTCTCCGTCGGTCTCTATGAAGCCCGGCTGGAAGAAGGGAAGGATTTCGTGAAGGCAGTTTTGAGCCGGCAGGCCGAAACCCTCAAATTCATCAAGACGATTACGCTGCCGGCCCTCGGCCGGAAGATCCTCTTCTCCCACCGGATCACCAACACTTCCGAGCGTCCCAAGGAGTTCCTCTTCGGGGCGGAGATCACCCTGAGTTTAAAGGATGCCCACGTCAACCGCACCGGCGAAGCGCCCGGAGTCCGGCGGTTCGCCGTGCTCGATCCGGCGGCCCGCCTGCAGGTTTCCTGGGTTTTCGACCGGCCGGCGCGGTTGTGGCATTTCCCGCTCGAGGCCGGGTCCGGTGCGCAGCGCGTCTATCAGGGTGTCAAGTTGACCGGCCTCTGGCCGGTGAAGCTGCTTTCCAATCGATCTTGGGCCGTCCGATGGGAATTGAAAATTGAGGAGCCCGGTGGCTGGCGTGCTCCTTAAAAAGAAGCTGCACATCCGCAGCCGGCAGGGCCTCCACGCGCGGCCGGCCGCCCTCTTTGTGCAGGTGGCCAACCGCTTCAAATCCACCATCCGGGTGCGTAAGGGGCGCCGCGAGGTGGACGGCAAATCGATCATGGGGCTGCTCACCTTGGCGGCCTCCCGCGGCTCCACGATCGGGGTGACCATAAAAGGCTCCGACGCGGAGGAGGCGATGCACGCGCTGGAGCAGATGGTCTGCAGGACGGAGCCGCCGGCGGTGATCACCATCCTCAAGCACCACACGGGCCATGGCGCGTCGCCGCACCGCCCCTAGGGGCGAAGGTCCACCCGAGAACCACTCCGCGCGGGAACGCAAATCCTTCGAGATGAAGGGGGTTCCCGCTTCTCCCGGCGTCTCCATTGGCCGGGCCTTCCTGCTGGACAGCGAAGAGATGTCCGTTCCAAAGCAGCCGGTTTCCGCTGCCGCCATCCCGCAGGAGATCGCCCGCTTCGAAGAGGCGCTCGCACAGACCCGAAAAGAGATTGAGGGGATCCAGGCGAAGATCTCCAAGGAGCTGGGATTGGAGCACGCCGAGATCTTTAACGCGCACCTCATGTTCCTGGAGGACCGCGCCTTCATGGATGAGGTTCTCAGCCGCCTGAAGGAAGAGCATCTCTGCGTCGAGCACGTCTTCTCGCAGGTCCTGCGTAAATACGTGCAGGTCTTCTCCAGGGTGGAGGACGAGTACATGCGGGAGCGGACCAGCGACGTGGAGGACGTGGGGCGCCGGATCCTGCGCAACCTCACCGGCTTGAAGCGCCAGGGGCTCTCGGACCTGGCCCAGCCGGTGGTGGTGGTGGCCTACGATCTCTCCCCCTCGGATACCGCCACGATGCACCGGAAGCACGTGATCGGCTTCATCACCGACGTCGGCGGGCGCACCTCCCACACCGCGATCATGGCGAAGTCGCTGGAAATCCCGGCGGTGGTGGGGCTCGAAGCGGCCACGCAGAGGATCCATCCCGACGACCTGCTGGTGGTGGACGGCACCAGCGGCAAGGTGATCATCAACCCCGACCCGTCCCTCCTGCGGCATTACGAGGAGCTCAAGAAAAAGTTCGAGACCCTCGACCAGGCGCTGCTCAAGGTCAAGGACCTGCCGGCGGAGACGCCCGATGGGCACCGGGTGCACCTGGCGGCCAACATCGAGCTCCCCGAGGAGATCCCCTCGGTGATCGCTCACGGGGCGCAGGGCATCGGCCTGTACCGGACCGAGTTCTTTTACATGAACCGCAGCGACCTTCCGACGGAGGAAGAGCAGTTCGAAGCCTACCGGCACGTGGCGAGGGCGATCGCGCCGGACTCCGTGATCATCCGGACCATCGACCTGGGCGGGGACAAGTTCATGTCGGATCTGCGGATGCCGCGGGAGATGAACCCCTTCCTTGGTTGGCGGGCGATCCGCTTCTGCCTCGCCCGGCCGGACATCTTCAAGGTGCAGCTGCGGGCGATCTTGCGGGCCTCGGCGTTCGGCAAGATCCGGATGATGTACCCGATGATCTCCGGCCTGGAGGAGCTGCAGGCGGCGAATCTCATCCTGGAAGAGATGAAAGAAGAGCTGAGGAAAGAGGGCAAAGAGTTCGACGCGGAGATGGAGGTAGGGGCGATGATCGAGGTCCCTTCCGCCGCGCTGATCATCGATCTGCTGGCCAAGCACGTGAAATTCTTCTCCATCGGGACCAACGATCTGATTCAGTATTCGCTGGCGGTGGACCGGGTGAACGAGAAGATCGCTTACCTGTACGAGCCGGCCCACCCGGCGGTGCTGCGGCTGATCCGGCAGATCATCCAGGTGGCGCACGAGAACAACCTGTGGGTCAGCATGTGCGGCGAGATGGCCGGAGAGCCGGCGCTGGCCTTGATCCTGCTTGGGTTAGGGCTGGACAGCTTCTCCACCAGCGCGGTCAACGTGCCCCGGATCAAGCAGGTGATCCGGTCGGTTCCCACCTTCCGCGCCAAGGAGGTGGTGAAGGAGGTCTTCCGGCTCTCGACGGGCAAGGAAGTGGAAGCGTACGCCAACGCCAAACTGTGCGAATTGATCCCGGAGCTATGCGAATCCTAGACAACCTTCTCGCGATGCGGCGGCTTGACCGCGCGGACATGCTTGGGCAGGCGGCGGCGCTGCCCGCCCAATGCGCCGAGGGGTGGAAGAAAGGGCTGGCCTGGCGGGTGCCATCGGCGTTTTCCTCCTGCCGCAAGATTCTGGTGCTGGGGATGGGCGGCTCGGCGATCGGCGCGGACTTGGCTGCCGGGATCGTGGGGGACCGGCTCTCGCGTCCGATCCTGATCAACCGCACCTACAGCCTGCCGGCCTGGGTGGACAAGCAGACGCTGGTGCTGGTCTGCAGCTATTCCGGCAACACGGAAGAAACCCTCTCCGCGGCCGAGCAGGCCGGCAGGACGGGGGCGGAAATAGCCGCCATCACCTCCGGCGGCCGGCTTGCCGCGTGGGCCAAACAGAAGCGCCTTCCTCTATTAGTGATCCCGGCCGGCCTGCCGCCCCGGTCGGCGGTGGGGTACATGACCTTCATCCCGCTCGGCCTGCTGGTCCGCCTGCGCTGGATTTCCCGCTCAGCCCTTCCGGTCGAGGCCGCCTGCAGGGGTTTGGATCGTTTCGTCCGGAGCCGCCTCGCCCCCGGCGTCCGGACCGCGATGAACCCGGCCAAGAAACTGGCCGTGTTTCTCAAGAACCGGCTGCCGATCCTTTACGGCGCCGCCGGCGGATGGGAGGGGATCACCTACCGCTGGCGGACGCAGCTGGAGGAGAACTCCAAGACGCTGGCCTTCCACCACATCTACCCGGAGGCCACGCACAACGAAATCTCCGGCTGGGTGCAGCCGAAGGGCTTGATGAAACATTCCGCTGCGCTCTTTCTTACGGACCCGGCGGTCCATCCGAGGATCCTGCGCCGGATGGAGTTCGGGCGCCGGATCATTCGGGGCGAAGGGGCGCGGGCGGAAAAAGTGTCCGTGCCCGGCGTCACCCGGTTGGAGCGGATGCTGCGCTTGATCGCGCTCGGGGATTTCACCAGCGTCTATCTCGGCCTTCTGTACCGGATTGATCCCACGCCGGTGGCGCGGGTGGAAGCTCTGAAGAAATTCATGAAATGATCGCGATTGTACTCGCGGCCGGATACGGCACCCGGCTCTATCCCCTCACTGAGAATCAGCCGAAGACCCTGCTGCCGGTCGCCGGTCGGTCGATCCTTTGCCATCTGGAGAAAAAGCTGGAAGCCCCGGGTGTTTCCCCCCGCGAGGTGATTCTGGTCTCGAACCACCGGTTCGCCGAAACTTTCCGGAGTTGGGCCGGCCGGCCAGGGCATTCGATCCCCTGGGCACTCCTGGACGACGGCTCCACTTCAGACGCAAATAGGCTCGGCTCCATGGGGGACCTGGCCTTCGCGATCAAGGCCAAATCGGTGGATGACGACCTGCTGGTGCTCGGCAGCGATAACCTGTTCGAGGACGGCCTTACCGGCTTCATGGAATTCGCCCGGCGCAAGGGGGACATCACGCTGGGGGCGGTCGAGCTGCCGGACCGGGCGCTCGCCTCGCAGTACGGGGTCTTAAGCGTGGACGCGCAGGAGCGGATCATCGAGTTCATCGAGAAGCCGGCCCATCCCGCCTCCGCCCTCATCTCTACCGCGGCCTACTTTTTCCCTCGAAAGAGCGTGGGGTCGGTGCTAGAATATGTTTCTTCCCAGAAATCTGCGGACAAGCTGGGTTCTTTCATCACTTGGTTGGTGGCCCGCGGGCCGATTTTCGCTTATCGTTTTCGCGGGCGCTGGTTTGATATCGGCGACGTCGCCTCGTACAAGCACGCACAGGAGACCTTTCGTTCATGAGCGGACATCAGAAATACCTTTTCACCTCCGAGTCGGTCACGGAGGGGCATCCCGATAAACTCTGCGACCAGATCTCGGACGCGATCCTGGACGCCATCTATGAGAAAGATCCCCAGGGGCGTGTCGCCTGCGAGGCGCTGACGACCACCGGCCTGGTGGTTGTGGCAGGCGAGATCACCACCAGCTGCTACGTGGAAGTACCCAAAGTGGTGCGCGAGGTTATTCATGATGTCGGCTACACCGATCATCAGGAGGTCGGCTTCAATTACCGGACCTGCGGCGTGGTCACCGCGATCCAGGAGCAGTCCCCCGACATCTCGATGGGCGTGGACACCGGCGGGGCGGGCGACCAGGGAATGATGTTCGGCTACGCCAGCAACGAGACGCCGGAGCTCATGCCGATGCCGATCATGCTGGCCCACCGGCTGGTCCGCCGGCTGGCCGAGGTTCGGAAGAACAAGAGCTTGAACTACCTGCGGCCCGACGGCAAGTCTCAGGTGACGGTCGAGTACGTGAACGGCCGGCCCAGCCGTGTGACCGGCATCGTCATCGGCGCGCATCACAGCGTCCGCGTCTCCACCCCGAAACTGCGGCGGGACCTGCGGGAGATGGTGATTGACCCGATCATCCCGAAGGAATTCGTGAACCGCGACACCCAGTATTACATCAACGCCACCGGCCGGTTCGAGGTGGGCGGCCCGATGGCGGACACCGGCGTCACCGGCCGCAAGATCATCGTGGACACCTACGGCGGGTTCGGCCGGCACGGCGGCGGCGCCTTCAGCGGCAAGGACCCCACGAAGGTGGATCGTTCCGCCAGCTACATGGCCCGCTACATCGCCAAGAACATCGTGGCCGCGAAACTGGCCGACCGTTGCGAGATCCAGCTGGCCTATTGCATCGGCGTTCGGGAGCCGGTCTCCGTGATGGTGAACACCTTCGACACGGCCAAGGTGAATGAGGAGGACCTGGAGAAAGTGGTCCGGGAGCTGTTCGACCTGACGCCGGCCGGCATCATCCGGGATCTCAAACTGCGCCGCCCGATCTACCGCAAGACGGCCGCCTACGGCCACTTCGGCCGCAACGAGGCCGGCTTCACTTGGGAAGAGACCGACAAGGTGGAGGCCTTGAAGAAGGCGATCGGACGGCACGGCGGCGCCTCTCAGCGCGCTCACCGCAACGGTTCCTCCGCCAAGACCATCATCCCGATCCGGCACACTGCCCGCGCGCGATAATGCCTTCCGACATCAGCAATCGCTCCCTGGCCAAGGCCGGGCAGGCCAGGATTGAATGGGCTGGCCGTTTCATGCCGGTCCTCGCCCGGATCACTCAGCGCTTCCGGAAAGAACGCCCCCTCAAGAACCTTCGCATCAGCTGCTGCTTGCACGTCACCACCGAGACCGGCCAGCTGGCCGAGACTCTGCGGGCCGGCGGCGCAGACGTTTCTATCTGCGCCTCGAACCCCCTCTCCACGCAGGATGACGTCGCGGCCGCTTTGGCCGCGCGCGGCTTCAAGGTCTACGCCCGCCGCGGCGAGAACCGGCAGACCTACTACAAGCACCTCCTGGCCGTGCTCCACAGCAAGCCCCACCTGACGATGGACGACGGGGCGGACCTGGTCTCCACGATCCACCAGAAATTTCACAAGCTGGCTGATTCGATGGTCGGCTCGACCGAAGAGACCACCACCGGTGTGATCCGCTTGAAGGCGCTGGCGAAGCAAGGGAAGCTCCTCTTCCCGGTGGTGGCGGTGAACGATTCCCAAACCAAGTTCATGTTTGATAACCGCTACGGCACCGGCCAGTCCACGCTGGACGGGGTTGTGCGGGCGACCAACATCCTGCTGGCCGGCTCAGTCGTCGTGGTCTGCGGCTACGGCTGGTGCGGGCGGGGTGTGGCGATGCGGGCCCGCGGCATGGGGGCCCTGGTGATCGTCACCGAGGTGGACCCCGTGAAAGCCCTCGAGGCGGTGATGGACGGCTTCGAGGTGATGCCGCTGGCGAAGGCGGCCCCGCAGGGGGACCTCTTCATCACGGTCACCGGCGACATCCACGTGATCAGCGGCTCCACCTTCCGCCGCATGAAGGACGGAGCGATCGTCTGCAACAGCGGCCACTTCAACGTGGAGATCGACCTCGAGGCCCTCAAGCGGATGAGCAGATCCTCCCGGGAGCTCAAGCCGAACGTGGTCGAGCACATCACCCGGAACGGCCGGCGAATCATGGTCTTAAGCGAAGGCCGGCTGGTGAACCTCTCCTGCGCCGAGGGGCATCCCGCTCAGGTGATGGACATGAGCTTCGCCAACCAGGCCCTATCGGCTGAATGGCTCGTCAAGCACCGCAGCCGGCTGGAGCCGAAAGTCTACCGCCTGCCGGAAGCGATCGACGGTCAGATCGCGGGGCTGAAGCTCAAGAGCCGGGGTATCTCCTACGACCGGCTGACCGCCGAGCAGAAGAAATACCTCTCCAGCTGGGAGGTCGGCACTTAACGCTTCGCTGCTTCAAGCCGGTTGTTGACCGGCGCTCCCGCGTCCTGATCCTGGGCACCATGCCGGGCCCGGTGGCTCTGCGCCGCCGGCAGTACTACGGATTCCCCGGCAACCATTTCTGGCCGATCATCCAAAAGCTCTTCGCCAAGGATGATCGGCCTCTTTCTTACCCCGAAAAGATCCGCCTGCTTAAGGAAAATCGAATCGCCCTTTGGGACGTGATCGCCTCCTGCCGGCGGGTGGGAGCCAGCGACAGCGCGATCCACTGCGTGACGCCCAATCGGATCCCCCAGTTGCTGAAGAAACATCAGGGCATTCGGACGATTTTCGTCAACGGCAAGACGGCGGAGCGGCTGTTCCGGCTGCATTTCGGGGAAAAGGTGAATCTGCCGGTGATCTGCCTGCCCTCCACCAGCCCGGCCCATGCCTCCATGAGCCTGAGAGAGAAGCTGCGCCGCTGGGAAATTATCAAGGTCGCAAGCTTGACAAAAAGCACGCATCAGGGCATAATTGTACTGTAAGTACAAAACGTACAATAAGATAGGAGCGACGCGCTTACCATGGTGTATCTACCGACAAGCAAAATGAGGCAAAGCCTTTCCGACGTCCTCAACCGGGTGGCTTACCGGGGAGAGAGAATCGTGCTTCGGCGCCGGGGAAAAGATTTGGCTGCGGTGGTTCCTCTTCAGGATCTACAATTCTTGGATGAGTTGGAAGATCGGGTGGATTTGGAAACGGCGCGTCGGGCCCTGAAGGAGAAGGGGTCCATCTCCTGGGAGACTCTGAAGAAGCGGTTAAAGCTGTAAAATCCCTTCCGTGCGATATTCGGTTGAATTCAAGCCCTCCGCGGCCCGTCAACTCTCCAAGCTTCCTCGCTCGGAACAAGTCCGGATCGGCCACCGTATTGAAGCTTTATCCGCCGATCCCCGCCCCCATGGTGTGGAAAAGATTAAAGGGGAGGACTCCCTTTTCCGAATCCGGGTAGGCGATTACAGGGTTGTTTATGCTGTTTTCGATGTCCACCTGCTCATTTTGATTGTAAAGGTTGGGCACCGAAGGGAGGTTTATCGAGGGTTTTGACTTTTTCAGTAAGTAGTAGATAATCCCTGATATTTTTATGGAAAGATTCCTCTTTCGTGCGGTAAACTTCTAGCTATGGAACGCGCTCCCCGAAAGACCCAAACCGTCACCGCTTCGCTTCTCCTCCTTACCCTCGGCTTGCCCGGTTCCGCCCCGGTTTACCCCGACCTCCGCCGAGAGTCGCTTCGCGCTGAGGCCGCGCCTCAGGCCGCGGGGTTGGAGCAACTGGACCAGGCGATTCGCTCCCGTCCCTCCGCCGCCGGAGTGGAAGAAAGACTTGCTCCACGAGCCAACATCATCCCCATCGTCACCCCGTTGATCCATGGTGAGGTTGGCCAACTCCGGTTGGACGAAGAGGCGATTCCGTCCTACATGAAGCACCTGACCGACATGGGGGCAACGGCCCTGCTCGCGATGGGTGAGACAGGGGAGTTCCGCCGCATGAGCCGGCCGCTGAGGCAGTCCGCCGTCCGGCGGTTGACCGCCGAGGCGAAAAAAGCGGGGTTCATGGTTTTTACCAACATTACGGGCGCGGAATATGATCAGGAGAAAGAAAAGCCGGCTGAAGAGGAGACGCTCGAAAACGGGCGGATCGCAAAGGAAAACGGGGCCGATGTCCTGGTGATCGCGCCCCTCTCTTATCTTCCCGGCGACGATCAAATCGAGGCGCACGTGGACCGTTTACGTCAAGAGACCCAGTTGCCCATCGCCCTGTACAACAACCCCGGCATTCACAGGGGTGTCAGCATTTCCCCCAGTGTGGTGGGGAAACTTTGGGCCGATGGGAAGATCGTCGCCATCAAAGACAGCTCGGGTGACATGAATCTGCTGAAGGCCTACGTGGCCACCGGCATCCCGGTCTATCAGGGAGACGAGGGGAACATCGCAGCCGCCCTGCAAGCGGGGGCGAGGGGATCGGTCGGTTCCTCAGGGAGCGTCTCGAAGTTCCTCCAGGAAATGCCGGTCGCGGCTACCCCTGAAAGGCTGGACCAACTCCAGCAGCAGCTTCTTTCTTTCCGGGATCCCTTGACTGCCGGCCTGAAAAAGATCCCGGCCGGCCTGAAGCACGTTCTTTCCCAGATCGATGTAGGTGGAAAACGGATCATGACGGCTACGTTGGCCTCCGGAAGCCCGTCTCTGTCAGATGAAGAAAAGCAGAGGATCGATGCGGTCCGGAATCTGTTCAGCCCAGCACCCGCCGCCGGCGCGGAGGAGCGGGAGATCACCCTGGAAGGACCTAATAGGCCGATCACTTGGAATGTCCCAAAGGTGCTGGCCCAAGCGCATGAGGAAATCGCCGCGGATCGGTCCACGTCGGAGGAGATCGTCCAGGCAATCCAAAGGATTCCCGCTGCCAAGAAGAAAAGACGAGGTCTGATCTACAGCGTGGAAATAGATCATCCGGGGATTTCCTTTTGGGTCCTGGAGCATGTCTGGGACCCCGCTGTCGGATTGACACCCGATCAGAGGAAAAAACTCGGAGCGTTTGCCGCTTATCATTGGACGGAGTTCTTGCCTAATCTGGAAAGCCTGAGGAAGGTCCCACAGTACGAACTGGATTGGTATATCTTGGTGCGCCTGCTGCTCATTGAGGAACGCCTTTCCCGCTCTTCCATGCCGGCTGATGCTTTCGAGAACCAGAGAAATCTTGTGGGCGACGTTTACGACCATTTCATAAGACGGCTTTCCACGCGAATGGCGGACGCGGAACAACATCACCTCGATTTCTTTGAGCCGCGCCTGCTGGATCTGGCGGGTTCCCAGCCGGCGCTGAAGGAGCCGGTCGG